>SL_3KL_010_SEDDRAFT_10006512_pt1 | contig 10443 bp, 8 predicted proteins | sample SodLakKL_010_SED_2_FD_10381 | JGI IMG/M metagenome (IMG submission 10381)
AAGACTGGGTCCAGGAAGAATTCATCACTGCATGCGGCTTATTGGTTCTGCGGAAAGAGCACTGGAGGAAATGTGTAAACGCGTAACAGGTCGGGTTGCTTTCGGTAAACCTTTAGCTGATCAGGGAGTGATCCGTGAGTGGATAGCTGAGTCACGAATCGACATTGAACAGGCGAGACTATTAACACTAAAAGCAGCACATATGATGGATACGGTCGGAAACAAGGTTGCAAAAAAAGAAATTGCGATGATCAAAGTGGTCGCACCGAGCATGGCACTCCGTGTTATTGACCGGGCTATTCAGGCATTTGGCGGAGCAGGAGTCAGTAATGACACCCCGCTTGCTCATCACTGGGCTATGGCTCGAACGCTGCGAATAGCAGATGGCCCTGATGAAGTACACCGGCGGTCAGTAGCAAAACTGGAATTAAAACAATATTCATAGAGTCGGAGGGATAAGAGATGCATATACAGAAATTGTTTAATTTAAAAGATAAAACGGCAATTATTACAGGTGGCGGTCGGGGACTTGGCGAACAAATTGCAAAAGCTTATGCGGAAGCAGGAGCTAATGTCGTTCTCTGTTCACGCAAAGTAGACGCTTGTCAAAAAGTAAGTGACGAGCTGCAAAAGGGCGGAACAAAAACGCTTGCCTTGTCCTGTGATGTAACAAAAGAAGAAGATGTGAAAGCCGTTGTAAGAAAAACGATGGAAACATTCGGCAGAATCGATATTCTAGTAAACAACAGTGGAGCAACATGGGGAGCGCCTGCCGCTGAAATGCCTTTGGAAGCCTGGGAAAAAGTTATCGATGTGAACGTTACAGGTACATTCTTAATGTCCAAAGCGGCAGGGGAAGTAATGATTGAACAAAAGGCTGGCAAAATTATTAACATAGCTTCAGTGGCAGGTTTTGGTGGGACAGACCCGAAGCTGATGGATACGATTGGATACAATACAAGCAAAGGTGCAGTGGTGACTTTCACAAAGGATTTAGCAGTGAAATGGGGCCGGTATAACATCAATGTGAATGCTATCGCTCCGGGATTTTTCCCGACAAAGCTGTCGAAAGTTATTATCGAACAGGGAGGAGATCAGATTTTGGAGAGAACGCCGTTAAGCAGGTTTGGTTCAGAGGATGACCTTAAAGGTGCAGCTGTTTTTCTCGCATCACAAGCAGCAGATTTTGTTACAGGAGACACGGTAGTGGTAGATGGGGGAATGCATGCACTGACCTAAGCAGAGTGTCTCTCTATGTTATAATGTGTAAAAAACAGCAGATAAAGAGAGGGCTCCGTTGTGAAAGAAAAAATACTTGAAAAAAGCATTATCTTATTCGAAAAAAAAGGATTCAGTGAAACATCGATCCAGGATATCGTGGATGCACTCGGTGTGACTAAGGGAACGTTTTACTATTATTTTAAAAGTAAAGAAGAATTACTGATGGATATTCACCTTGGATATATTAATGATATCGTTCATAGACAAAAGAAAATTGTGGAAAACGCTGACAAAGATAGTAAAGCAAAATTGTTTGAAGTAGTTTTCATGTTATTGAACAGTATTAAAATGCAGGGAACGAGTGCAAGGGTTTTTTATAGGGAAATGCGCAATTTAAGTGAAGAGCATTTGTCTCAGATTGTACCTGCGAGAGACAAATTCTTTTTTCAGCTGAATGGGATTATTGACGAGGGAATAAAAAAAGGGGAGTTTCGGAACGATCTTCGTTCAGATATGATTACGTTTGCAGTATTGGGAGCGTGTAACTGGAGTTATCAGTGGTTCAATCCAAACGGGCCCGTTCCTGATTATGAAGTAGCAGAAATATATTTGGAGATCTTTTTAAATGGCATCAGCGCATAGTAACCTGTAAACAGCAATCAGCAGGATCACAGATGATCCTCTGTTTTTAAGATACCAACCGGTTAGTATTTTGAAGTTACAGTGCGATAAAAATAAATTTTATTAAGGGAGAATACAATTATGCAGGAAAATAATATGCAGAACGTGTGTGTAGTTGGAGCGGGGTCCATGGGGCATCAAATTGGGATGCTCTGCGCACTGGGGGGATGCGAGACGGTCATCCAGGATGTGAACGAATCATCACTTAAAAAAGCAAAAGAAGCATTAGTATATCAAATTGATAAATGGGTTCAAAAAGGTAAACTGACAGAAACGGAAAAGGAAGCGGCATTTTCCCGCTTAGCGTTTACTACAAATCTGAAAGAGGCAGCTTCGAACGCGGATTTTGTGATTGAAGCAGTCACAGAAAAATTAGACGTTAAAAGAAACGTTTTTGCTGAGCTTGATGAGATCGTACCGGAACATACAATTTTGGCTACAAACAGTTCCACAATAGTCAGTTCGCTGCTGGCTGACGTAACAAACCGTCCGGAAAAAGTGTGTAACATGCATTTCTTTTTTCCTCCGCTCGTCATGGACTGCGTGGAAGTCGTTAGAAGTGAGCTCACGTCAGATGAGACGGCGCAGGAAGCGATGAATTTATGTAAAAAAATCAATCGCACAGCCGTTCTTTTAAACAAAGAAATTTCAGGATTTGTCGCAAATCGTATTCTCGGAGCGTTATCAAAAGAAGCGGTCAAGTTATATGAAGAAGGATATGCTTCTTTCGAAGATATTGATCTTATATGTACGAAAGCACTTAAACATCCAATTGGTCCGTTTGCTTTGATGGATTTATCAGGAATTGATGTTGCTTATTACGTGAATCAGCAGCGGTTTGCTGAAACAGGAGATCCGGAAGATAAACCGGCTAAATGTATCGAAGAAAAAGTCGAAGCAGGGATGCTCGGACGAAAAACAGGGCAGGGCTGGTATACGTACGAGAAAGTATAGGAAATTATGCTGAAGAAGTGTAATGGAGAAGCAGCACTACATGTTTATTTACTCCTGATAAATAAGAGTTTTAGACTTAGGCATTTTAAAGCGTGACTGATGAAGAAAGCTGAGCTTCACGAAGTGTTCAGATATATGCTAACAGATATTTCAGGCAGGAACGATACAGGTGAATAATGAAAACGTTTACAAAATGTGAAGGTTAGTATTTCTATTAGGCTGCCTTGAAAATAAAAAATGAACTTCTGCTTTTGTTTTCATGGAGAGGCTTTCTAAGCGGGCCGGCCTCAGCTAATTCCATCCTTCTGAACGGATCTTCGGCTCGGCCTTGCTCGCTCTGGAGTCCCTCCATGTCTACTACAGCTTACGGTAAAAAAGACCGAGCATAAACAGGCTTCGTTCCACCTGTTTAGATAGGAGGAACTCTTACTGGATAAGGACCTTTTCATTTTTCATGGTGGCATGATTTTGCATGAATGTCTCTGTTAAAGCTCCAGGTTGTTTTTGAAGGTTGTCTGGGGCTCTTTACACCTGTCACGGGGAAAGCATGCGGCTGTCCTGCCGTCCAGGAGGATCTGCGCGCTGCCGCAGGTGTCTCTGCCCTGACAACGGTTTTACGAAATAAAAAAGCAGAACTTTTCTCCAGTTATCAACAGCCGACTTAACACAGCTTTCTATTAAACAGATAGGCTTTGGGCCGTAAAGGAGTGGATAAAATTTATGAAAGATACGATACAGGTAAGAAAAGGTGAAGAGCTGGATACGGCAAAGTTAGAACGATTCATAAGAGAAAATGTGGAAGGGGTTCCTGAAAAAACGATGAAGGTGGAACAATTTTCATCGGGAGCATCCAACCTCACCTATGAATTAACGATTGGCAGTTGGCAGGGAGTGCTTCGAAGACCGCCGCATGGTCCTGTTGCTCCGAAAGCACATGATATGAAACGCGAGTATACGGTTTTACGTGAACTTCACCCTGTTTTTCCAATTGCTCCGAAACCGTTTGTCTACAGTGACGACGATTCGATCGTTGGAAGTCCATTTTTCATTATGGAACGTCGGGAAGGGATAGTGCTTGATACAGAGTTTCCAAAAGAAATGGAACCGACGGAAGAAAGATGCCGCAGGATTTCAGAAACAATGGTCGATACGCTGGTCCGCCTCCATGATGTTGATTACAAAAACACAGCTCTGGCAGACATGACAAATCCGGAGGGATTTATGGAACGCCAGGTTCACGGGTGGATTAAACGGTATGAAAGGGCAGAGACAGATGAAATTCCAGAAATAGAAAGCCTGAAAACGTGGATGAAAGCGAATATCCCAGCCTCTCAGAAAGCAACTGTGATTCATTACGATTACAAACTGAACAATGCGATGTTTTCAGAAGATTTTTCTGAAATGGTTGGTTTATTTGACTGGGAAATGACGACTGTTGGAGATCCGTTAGCGGATCTGGGAGCAGCCATGAGCTACTGGCTGCAGGCGGATGACCCGGATGTACTGAAATACGCCCTGGGTAAACCGCCTGTCACCGTTCTGCCTGGGTTTATGACAAGAGAAGAATTCGTTCATAGCTATGCGGAAAAAAGCGGGCGGGACGTTTCTCATTTTCATTTCTATTTCACCTTTGCTTTGTTCAAACTTGCTGTAATCTGCCAGCAGATTTACGCCCGCTGGAAAAAAGGTCAGACACAGGATGAACGGTTTGCAGAGTTAAACTATTTTGTTCAGCAATTGATTGAACAGGCGGTAAAGGAAACGGAAAAAGAACGATAAAAGTTAGAAAAGGATGAACTCTTTTATACGAACAGCAGGCCGGAATAGACATAAGGAGATTATCATGAAAAAAGTTCATCTTCTTTTTAAAAAAGAAGACATTGACGAAACAAAGATAGAAGGAAAAGTAGTGGTCATTTTTGATATTTTACTAGCAACTTCTACGATTACTGCAGCTCTTCACGCCGGTGCAAAAGAAGTGATTCCTGTATCAACGATGGAAGAAGCAGCGACAGAGGCGGCCGGGAGAGAAAAAAACAGTTATTTACTCGTCGGGGAACAGCAAGGTAAAAGCCTGAAAGACTTTCATGAGCCTAATCCTATGAAGCTGATAAAAGTGATTAACAATAAAACGATGATTTTATTAACGACAAATGGAACCGTTGCTATCAATCAGACTTTGTCAGCAGAACATGTGTATATCGCTTCTTTATTAAATGAAACAGCGGTTGCAAAAGACATTATACAAAGTAGGAAAGATAATACGATCGTTTTAATTTGTTCGGGTTCTTCAGGAGAATTTTGTATTGAAGATTTTTATGGAGCAGGTTCCTTTATAGACAGTTTAAAGAGAGAAAGCAGTGAGCGTTTAATATTTACAGAAGGGGCGTTTGCTGCTCATGAATTTTATAAAAACAGGGAACCCGAGCCGGTGCTTACAGAGTCACGTGTGGGTCAAATGCTTGCCGATTCAGGTTTCGGAAAAGAAATCAGCTTTGTTTCAAAAAGAGACAGCATGTCCGTTGTACCGCAATTGGCTGGCAGAAATAGAATCTGCCTGAATAATCAGGAGCAGGTGAGCGAAAATAAAGGAGGTAGTGAAATTGCCGAAAAATCAAACAAAACAGCACGTTAGTGGCGGAAGTTTTCTATTATCTTCAATAGATGAAGAGCAGATATTTACACCCGAAGATTTCACGGATGAACAAAACATGATTTTCAGAACGGCAGGACGATTTGTCGAAAAAGAAGTGGAACCTCACAGGGAAGCAATTGAAAACCAGGATTTTGATAAAGTCGTGAACATACTCAGAAAAGCAGGCGGTGAAGGACTGCTCGGTCACAGTGTACCTGAAGCATATGGAGGACTGGGTCTCGACAAAATAAGTAAAGGGCTTGTAGGAGAAGCTGTGGGAAAATCCGGAAGCTATGGCGTTGCTCATTCGAACCATACATGTATTGCAACACTTCCAATCACCTACTTCGGAACAAATGAACAGAAACAAAAGTATTTACCTAAACTGGCCTCCGGTGAATATATCGGTGCTTATTGTTTAACAGAACCCTCGGCAGGCTCGGACGCCTTATCGTCAAAAACAAAAGCGGAATTATCTTCAGATGAAAACTATTATTTGCTTAACGGAACCAAAATTTACATTACAAATGCCCAATTCTCTGACACGTTTATCGTTTATGCGAAAGTAGATGGAACGGCATTCACTGCGTTTATCGTGGAAAAAGATTTCCCGGGTCTATCCCTGCGTTTATCGTGGAAAAAGATTTCCCGGGTCTATCCCTAGGTCCTGAAGAAAAGAAAATGGGCATTAAAGGTTCCTCCACCAGGTCCGTCATAATGGAAGACTGTCTCGTTCCAAAAGAAAACGTACTGGGAGAGATCGGACGTGGGCATGTCATAGCGCTGAATGTATTGAATCTTGGGCGGTTCAACCTTGGGGCTGCCTGTGTCGGTGCGGCAAAGTACGGACTGGAGCTTGCGATTAGTTATACGAACGAAAGAAAGCAGTTTAAACGAACGATAGCGGAATTCGGGGCCTCCAAAGAAAAAATTGCGAAGATGGCCTCGAGAATTTATGCTGCAGAATCACTGCAGCATCGAACGGCAGGGTTATTGGAAGAGGCATTGGGAGATTTATATGACTCCGGTGATCATAAGCTCATAGGTAAACGGATGATGGAGTATGTGATGGAGTGTGCGGTGTGCAAAGTATACAGTTCTGAAACGCTTGATAAAGTCGTGGACGAATCCTTGCAGCTCCATGGAGGCAATGGTTTTATAAGCGAATACCGAATTGAGCAGATGTATCGTGACTCACGAATCAACCGTATTTTTGAAGGATCAAATGAAATTAATCGTCTGCTGATTCCTGGACTGCTGTTTAAAAAGGCAGCAAAAGGCGAAATACCGATGCAGGAAATTGTAGAAAATGCGGAAAAAGAACTGGGGAACGATTTGAAAAATATAGAGGGGGCGCTTGCTGAAGAGAGAGAGGCTGTCACATCCATTCGCCGTATATTCCTGGTCCTGGCGGGGGTGGCCTATAATACATTAGGTGAAAAACTGGAAGATTCTCAGGAAACACTGATGAAACTGTCCGAATTAGCGATTCAGCTTTATGCGACAGAGTCAGTAGTTTACCGTTCGTGGAAATCGATTAAAAGAAATGGATTAGAAAAAGAAAGAATGAAAGAAAATTTAGCTGTTTCCTTCGTTAATGAGTCATTGCTTGATGTTGAAATGACTGCCAGAAAGCTTGTTTCAGGAATTTTATCCGGAGACAAATTAAAAGAAACAATGAAATTGATTTCTGCAGAATTAGGTGATTATTATGGCGGAGATATCGTTCTGCGAAACAGGGAAATTGCAGCTTTATTAAACGAAAAGCAGCGCTACACCTGCTGATAATGCTATCACCTGCACAGCGGCTGACGCTGACAGCAGTTATCATAATTAAAAGGAGAGGTTCGATGAAGGCGGTACAATTTCAGGAATTTGGCGGGCCGGAAGTTTTACAGTTAACGGATATAAAGAAGCCGACAGCGAATGGACATGAAGTAGTCATTGAAATTAAAGCAATCGGAGTAAACTATGCGGACACTGCAAGAAGGCAGGGACAGTATGTTGTTCCGACACCTCTGCCGTTCGTTCCAGGTGCTGAAGTAGCAGGTACAGTAGTGGAAGTCGGTGATAAAGTTACCAGCGTAAAGACGGGAACGAACGTTGTGACCTTGTTAGGGGGAAATAACGCCACAGGGTATGCCGAATATACTACAGCTGATGAACGGGGACTTATTCCCATACCGGAAGGAATTGATTTTGAGCATGCTGCGGCTCTGCCTCTGCAGGGACTGAGTGCCTATCATATTTTAAAAACGATGGGCCGTCTCGAAAAAGGAGAAACAGTTCTTATTCATGCAGCTGCTGGAGGAGTAGGTACGATTGCCGTACAGCTTGCTAAAATATTTGGAGCGGGAAAAGTAATTGCGACCGCCAGCTCTGCCGAAAAACTGCAGTTGGCGGGGCAGCTAGGAGCCGATGAACTCGTCAACTACACAGAATCAGGTTGGGAACAAAAAGTATTGGATCTGACAGACGGCGAAGGAGTTGATGTAGCTTTGGAAATGGCAGGAGGGGACATATTCGATAAAACACTATCCTGCCTGGCACCTTTTGGCCGTCTCGTCGTTTACGGTGTGGCAAGTGGAGAACAGCCAAAACTTTTCCCATCGGTACTAATGGAAAAAAACCAATCTGTTATTGGTTTTTTCCTGCCGCAGATCATGAAAAAGCCGGAGCTTTTTGCATCGAGCTTACAGGAACTGCTTACGTATACACAAAAAGGTGAGCTGAAATTAACAATTGGTGGGAGGTATCCTCTGGAAGAAGCGGCTAAAGTACAAATGTTAATGCAGGACAGAAAAACATCAGGAAAACTTATTTTAATTCCGTAAAATTTTAAAGCATGTGCGGTTTGTGGGGAATGTACTCGTCAAGTCTTATCCATCATTCGTATTTTCTGATGTTAGTATGTATTATGAAATTCCTTTGTTTATATACAATTAACTTTCGAAGGTGGTAGATTCCTATGATGAAAGGTAATTTACTTATATCATCCATGATTGAGAGAGCTGAACGTTTCTTTCCGAAAAAAGAGGTTATTTCAAGAACATCTACAGGCATTCAGCGCTTCACATATGCGGAAATCGGCGAACGAACCCGGAAGCTGGCGAGCAGGCTGAAGGAATTTGGTATTGAAAAAGGCGATAAAATCGGGACGTTAGCATGGAACCATCACCGCCATCTGGAACTTTACTTTGCAATTCCGAGTATCGGTTCTGTGCTTCATACGATCAATATCCGTTTGTCACCAGAGCATATTATTTACATTATTAATCACGCGGAAGATGAATTGATTTTTGTGGATGAAGATGTTTTTCCTCTGATCGAAGCGGTTCACGATAAGCTCAGAACAGTAAAAGCATATATCGTCATGACAGATCATGAGTTACCATCGACGAATGTTCCAAATGTATATTCTTATGAAGAATGGGTTCAAACAGGGGATAAGGCTTTTGAATATCCTAAGGATATCGACGAAACAGAAGAAGCAGGACTATGTTTTACATCAGCCACCACAGGAAACCCAAAAGGTGTTATCTACACTCACCGCTCCACAGTTCTTCACAGCATGGGGTTAGCATTTACAGATACCGTTGGTGCTTCAGAATCTGATACGGTCATGCCTGTCGTACCAATGTTTCATGTGAATGCCTGGGGTATGCCTTATGTTGCCACATGGCTCGGAGCAGATCAGGTTATGCCTGGCCCCCGGTTTACACCAAAAATTTTAGCAGAGCTGATTCAGGATGAAAAAGTAACAATGACAGCGGGGGTTCCAACAATATGGTTAGGACTGCTTAAAGAATTGGAGGAAAACAGCTATCGGACGGACAGCCTGCGGGCAGTAGTCTGCGGTGGATCCGCAGCTCCTTTAAGCATGATCAAGACATTTGAACAAAAGTATAACGTTCCGTTTTTACATGCATACGGAATGACAGAGACCAGCCCCCTCGCGACCGTTTCCCGTCTGAAAAGTTATCAGGAGGACCTGCCGGAAGAAGATCGTTTCAATATTCGTGCGAAACAGGGAATGTTAGTGCCGGGCCTCGAAATGAAAGTGGCCGGAGGGCAGGGTGAAGTAAGATGGGATGAGGAAGAGATGGGAGAGTTGTTGTTAAAAGGTCCATGGATTGCCGACGATTATTTCAAAGATGATCGAGGGAATGAAACGTTCATCGATGGTTGGCTGCATACAGGAGATGTTTGTACGGTTGATGAAGAAGGCATTATTAAAATAGTCGACCGGACAAAAGATTTGATTAAAAGTGGCGGAGAATGGATCTCGTCTGTGGATTTAGAAAATGCGATTATGTCCCATGAAAAAGTATTTGAAGCTTCTGTGGTAGCAGTTCCTGATGCTGAATGGCAGGAACGCCCCGTCGCATGTGTTGTGCTGAAAGATAAAGCGGGAAACATAACTAAAGAAGAATTGATCGAGTTTTTGAAACCGCAGTTTGCCAAATGGTGGCTTCCGGATGATGTGATTTTTATGGAAGAAATACCGAAAACATCGGTTGGTAAATTTTTAAAACGCGCACTGCGTGATAAGGTGAAAGAACATTACGAATCAGCATACTAGGAGTTATATCCCGGGTAACAAACACTGAATTTATGGCTACTGAGTTTTCAGGCTGTCTCTATGACCCTTTAGAGACAGCCTCTTTTTTATGTCAATCTAAATACTTTACTCATCCAGTGGAAGACTGCAGAGGCAGCAAGCTTAAAAAATCCAGCATGTGTGCTGAAAGAACAAACAGATAAAATTTATAACGGGGAGTGTAGATTTGCTTCAGTTTTTTAAAACTTCCAGAAGACGGGTGCGTAAAGGTGAGAGGAGACGTCTGTAAAAAAAAGGAAGACATATTTTGCAGGTAAGGGAACATCAATATTAAAAAATTAAATATAGAGCGATCTTTCTATTGATAGTTTCAATATAAAACAGCACCGTT
>SL_3KL_010_SEDDRAFT_10006513_pt1 | contig 10442 bp, 5 predicted proteins | sample SodLakKL_010_SED_2_FD_10381 | JGI IMG/M metagenome (IMG submission 10381)
GCACCAATCTGCATCCCGATATGCAGGATTTTGTTTTCTGATTGCAACGTACTTCTTTCATCTTGAATAATATCACGCAGCGTATACACTCCATCCTCGTTTACCCGGAGGTCGACGGTAACATTCTCATCTGTTTCACTGTGGTTGATGACGAACAGCACATATCCGTTTTGGTTTTCCTGTAACCGGACTTCAACCGGAGAAACGGTATTTCCGTCGTGCGAGGTTGTAAAGGGGCGATCGATATTCGCCCAGTTGAGAAGGTTCATAAAGAACGCTTCGTTGACCGGCTGCGGATCGGGATGATTAGCCCATCCAAGATACGATCCGATGAGCATGGCTTCTCCTCTTCCGTAACGGGAACTGACCAGAGCCGGTTTTCCGTTTTCGAGACGAGCGAGTATATCGACCTCTCGATTTTCAAGCGGCATCACAGATTTACCGTACAATCTTCCCTGTAATACATCTCCGTTCTGCAACGCGGATGTCGCGGGATGACCGGTGTTTATAATTTCGATTTGAAAATTCTCAGCTTCGCGCATATTGACTTCGTCTTCCCGTACACCGAATACTTCGTGTAGTCCCAAACCCGGTATAATTTCCGATGCGAAACCGCGTTCGTCGTTCCAGCCGATACGTGCTTCCGCGAGAACATATCCTCCGTTTTCGACAAAAGTCCGGATACCCTCCGCCGCTTCGCGTGTGATCATTATGGGCCAGGGAATAATCACCAATTTGTATTGTGAAAGTGTCTGCTGCTCCAGATGCTCACGATGTATAAAATCGACCGGTACGTTTTGATCGGCAAACGCACGGAAATATCCGATCAGTGAGTTCGTATGTGCACCGGGATAATCGCGGCGCTGCATACCGCCGACCATTTGAGAAAGCGGGTTATACACAATTCCGATTTTCGATTTGACCGGAACGGATGAGAGGAACAACTCCTGATTACGATCCACAACACCTGCAATTTTTCCGGCGTGGACAGCGCGCTCGGTAAGTGTACCGTCGAGATTGATTAATCCATAGCCGCCCGCTTCATATCCTGAAGACATCGGATAATACGCATAGATATTGACTCCTTTGGCGCCTTTCGCGATCGCGGACCATGCCCAGATACGATGATCATCGGGTATGACCGGATCGCTAATGAGAAGGGCTATTGTTCCCATGCCTGCCTGTAACTCACCAACATACCATCCGCCCTTCTCTCTGTTTGCGCTCCGGGTAAAATCCATAACGGTGCGAAGTGTGGTAAACGACCAGTGCCGGTCGGGATGATTATGCTTGGGATAAATAGATACACCGTAAAAGTCGACTGGTTCGGACATAAGAAAATCGTCGGTTGCACCTGCACCGACATACGGCGATTGAAAAAGTGAAGCACCGACGGCGTGCGCCGTAATAATATTATCCGGATCCCCTATCCGTACGGCGTCGTATCGCATTTTCAGGTCATCCACCAATTTCTGATAGATAAATGTTTTCCAGTCGATAAAATCGGTGTAGCTCAGTATGGTACTGAAACGCGGCGGATCGACTTCGTTCCAGTCTTTAAATGACCGGTACCACGCGCGGTTCAACTCGTCAATCGTTCCGTATTTCTCCTGCAACCAGTCTCTGAATCTCGCCCTCGTTCCCGGACAGAAGCAAAACTGCACATTGGGGATATAATCCAGATGCGCCCAGTTGATGATGTGCGGTTCACTCCAGAGATCCCATCCGTAAAAATTCGGATACCCGGAGGCGACCCTCGCGGTTTCGGTATAGAAGTTCAGCACCGCTTCGCGCACATCACTGTTATCGGTACAGGCACCCGGCGCCGACTGCGGATACACTTTATGTCCGCTCTGCGTTTCGAATAATGCATGCGGGAATTCCTGCGCGACCCAATCCGGCGCGGAATCGACGTACATCTGTATGAAAACTCTCAACCCGGCTTCCTGCGCTAATTCCATAAGTAAACGCAGATTCTCAAAGTTGTATTTACCGGGTTCGGGTTCACATGCCGCCCATTCCACCCACGTCCTGACGGTATTAAAACCGAGCGACTTTATTTGTTCGAGATCCCGCCTCCATTCTTCTTTCGATTCCGGTGTGATCTCGGAAAGCATCGGAGCGCGGGCTTTGCCGCCGCTGTACCAGACCGAAAACGGGAAGAAATCCGCTTCATAGAAATCATATTTATTCTGAGGAAAAACGGTCTCTAAAGGAAGGAAAATGATCACTAAAAAAAGCACGCATAATATTATTCTCATAACATTCCTCTTTATCAGTTTCGAATGGATAACACTATTAGTACATCAAACTTCATAAAAACAAATCGCCGGTAGGTTTCAAAATAAATACCGGGTCGTAAGGGATTCGGTACATTCTCCGGTTGATCAATCGATGTTGATTGCCGGTACTTCCTCTTCTTCCTCGACCCTGAGCTCATCGATGAGTATGGTATCGGTATATGACAAGCCCGTCCCGAACGACGCAATACCGGGGATGGTAACCGGTAAACGGCCCGTCGGGTTATTCGCACCGATTATGGTTTCAACGACGGCTTCGACCGAGGCCTCGGCGGATGAATACGCACACAAATATGCATGCACATCCGGTACATTTCTGATGAAAAACGGATCACCGAAAGATATCATAACGTATGGTGTGTTCGTTTCACTTATGGATACAAGTGCCCGGCGCATTTGATCCGGAACGACAATATCTCCCTGCGACGATCGCGCGTGAACATGCGCCGCACTGATTACTATATCCGATTCTGCAACTTTCGCCGCCAGTGAATCGAAATCGATTTGATTACTCCTCGGGTCCAGCCGGAATACGTCGATAGTATCGTTCCAGGCTCTCATGAGCCGTATGAAATATTCACCGACCGGTTCGAGAGGGGCAATGGTTTGTGAACGGGTTACCGCCACCTGTTGATTCTCACGATCGGCGATGACCACAACGAGAATTTTTTTATCCTCGTCGGTTTGTAATGGAAGTATATCATGCTCGTTCCGGACAAGCGTCATAGACCTGCGGGCAATTTCTCTCGCCAGATCGAGATGATCGTTGTTTGCAATGATCGACCGGTGGCCGGGAATATCCACGTATCTGTTTTGATGCAATCCGGCCCAGTATTTCATCATCAGTATTCTGCGCACCGACCGGTCGATGCGCTCCTCTGCAATCTTTCCCGATTGTACCGCATCGATCAGGGTTTCGAAGACAAGCCGGGTATTCGGCGGGACCAGAAGCATATCGACACCTGCCTCCACTGCCATCACGGCAGCTACGTCCGGTGAATAATTTCTGCTTATTGCTCTCATACCGAGTGCATCGGTAACGATAAGACCTTCAAATCCCAGTTCATTTCTGAGGAGCGTATGCAACATAGCATTCGACAGTGTTGCTGGCCGGCGTTCGTCTTCACCGAGAGCCGGTACTGCGAGATGCGCGGTCATAATACTCATACCCCCGTTATCGATCACATACCGAAACGGAGCGAGTTCAACCGAATCAAGTCTTGCATTATCGAACTGTAGTATAGGCAGAGCAAGATGCGAATCGATATCGGTATCGCCGTGTCCCGGGAAATGCTTTGCCGTCGATATTACCCAACCGGATTGCAGACCATCCGCATACGCTTTTGCCATTTCTTTCACAAGCTTTGTATCCTCGCCGAATGACCGCACGTTGATCACGGGATTATGGGGATTCGTATTGATATCGGCCACCGGCGCGAAATTCTGATGCACGCCGACTGCCCGTGCTTCACGGGCTATTGCCTGTCCCGTCCTGAATGCAAGTTCGGGGTTGCGGGTCGCACCGAGTGCCATAGCAACGGGAAACATTGTACCGCGGCGCATGCGCATTGCAGTCCCCCATTCAAAATCCGCGGAGATCAGGAGCGGTATATCGGCACGCGACTGCATATCGTTTAAGATAAGCGCCATCTCGCTGACATCTCCCTGGAATAACACCAGTCCTCCGACCTTTAACGATTCGACGTTGTGGACAAGCTCACGGTACCTTGGTGAATCTTTACTCAGGTAATGCGTGTACGCCGGCGTCGCGATCATCTGACCGATTTTTTCTTCGAGCGTAAGACGCGACAACGTCCGCTCCACCCATTCGATTTCCGAGTTCATGAATGCTGCAAGTTCATAACCTGAATGAAATATTATCGGTTGAAATTCTTTCCGGATTACTTCACGATCCGTTGCACAAGAAGAGAATAATATAATAATGAAAGAGATGTATAAGGATTGCTTCATAGGGGTTTACATAAATGTTTATCGATACGAATTATAAGATAGTATATTTATATAAAGAATCAAAGACACATTCTTGCCCGGCACCTACAGTATGTGAATAGCAATAAATTATCTCATTTTGCGGTACATTTTTAAATAACGGGTGCCGGGCAAGTACACGGAATGGGATCTGAGTCTTTCCACTAACATGCCCGGCACTATGCAATATATCTTTCTTTGCTTAACTAAAACATCCCACTCCAACTCTGACGGTAAGTGCCGGGCATGGGTGTACTTCCTCTTTACCAATCAAATCAGTATATTATATCAACATTCTCATCAAACAATACATAACTTATGAACTCAAAAGAACGAATGCACAAGGCAATGACCCTCTCCGTTCCCGACAGAGTGCCGGTCATGTGTCAGCTCTCACTCGGTCATTATTTTCTTCACTCCGGAATCGACCCGCTGAAAATCTGGTATACCTCGGAAGGATTTGCCGACGCGCTTATAGTGCTGCAGCAACGATACCGGTTCGACGGTATATTGATCAATCTTCCCGGAAGAGAGAAAGACTTTGAATCACACATCGAAAAAACCGAGGATAAAGGGAACGAGAAAATAATCCATTGGAAGAACGGGGATTATACCGTTTTCCCAATCGACGATCTTCCAAATTATCATTATGCCGACAGCTCATCAAAGATTCACTCACTGGATCAGATCGATCCGGAAGAGCTTTACTATGTTGAACCATACGATATCAGCGGCGTTTCATATCCATACCGGTGGGGATTCGAGGATAATCCGCGTCCATCCGATAACTTTTTCCCGGATTATCATAGCGAGACTATTAAACTTGTGAAAGAGAAAGTCGGAGATGAAATATCGGTACAATCGGAAATATTTTCACCCTGGACACAGCTTTTTGAACTGCTCGGCTATGAAAACGCACTTATGTCGATTTTCGACGATCCCGGAAAAGTGAAAGCGTGTCTTACCCGGTTAGCGGAAGGCGCTGCCGATCTGGGGAAGCGTCAGGCAGCTCAGCATGTCGATGCAATTCTCATCTCGTCGGCTTTTGCGGGCGGCGGATTCATCTCGGTCGGTCAGTATGAAGAATTTGTCGCNCCGTTCGAACAAAANGTNATNCAGGANATNAAAAAGGANTTCGATATTCCGNTCTATACTCANACCTGNGGAAANATCGGCGACCGGCTCGATCTTATGCTCGGCACCGGCACTAACGGCGTCGATACACTTGATCCGCCGCCGCTCGGAAACGTCGAACTTTCGGAGGCGAAGAAACTTCTTACGGGCAGGGGTTTTATAAAAGGCAATATCGATCCGGTGAATGTGTTACGTCATACAGACAGGAACAAGGTTCGCGAAAGTGTTATCAATACCTTACAAACCGGAAAACCCGGAGGCAGTTACATTCTCAGCTCCGCGTGCTCGGTCGCCCCGCATACTCCGCCGGAAAACCTGAGTTTGCTCACGCAGATTGCCGATGAATACGGTAATTATTAATCATTCATCCGTATGATTGCATCAACTCGGTTAATCGCGCAAATTTTGTTTCTCCGAGTTTAAAGAGGTATTCCATATCATCGCCACGGAGGGTTGTAATATCTGATGAGTTTTCTTCCGCCTGTTCAGGAGTTTTGATGCCCGGAATGACGGTCGACACCTCCGGTACGCTTGCACAAAAACTCAGGCTCAGTGCTGTTTTCGAAATCGAGTAATGTTTCCCGATAGACCAGTAATCTTCCAGCGTATGCAGCGTCTCTTTGAGCAACGGAGGAGGAAGGCGAAATGAGCGGTGATCGTTCTTCGGAAACGTCCGGTCAGCCGTTATCTTTCCGGTAAGCAGTCCGAATTGCAGCGGCATCCGAGCAATGATACCATATCCCCGTTCTCCGGCTTTACGGATAAGCGGCAGTGCGCGTTGATTTATGACATTCAGGACAACCTGAAATGAGTGGCCGAGATCTCTCTCCATTAAAAATTCCGCTTCGGGATACGGATCGTAGGTGCTGAGCGAAATGCCCCAGTATCGGATTTTCCCTTCATCCTTCAACTGATGCATCGCTTCGATACACGCTCCGTCTTCGAGATGCTGCATCTTTGCAGAGTGAAGCTGATAGAGATCAATGCAGTCCCGCCGCAGCCGCTTCAGGCTGCTTTCGCACGCATCGAGGATATGCTGTTTTGAATAATCGAGCGCTATCGAATCGTCTTCATTCAAACGGTGTCCCACCTTGGTCGCGATGATCGCATCCGGGTATTTTGAGATGGATTTCCCGATCAATTCTTCCGAGTGACCGAGTCCGTAAAAATCCGCTGTATCGAAAAACCTGATTCCCTTCTCATACGCCCGTTCAAGCGCTTTGATCGATACATCATCTTCGACTGCGCCCCAGCCGATCGGTATATCGCCTGCCATCGCAGGTCCTCCGATACCCCATGCCCCGAATCCGATGATGCTTGTGTGAAGTTCAGTATTGCCGAATTGTTTCGTTTGCATAGATATCCCAGTATTCAACGTGATAGGTATAGTACAACTATGTAATCCTTTTATAGATACAAATTTAAATTTGAATAATCAAAAAATCTTTCGCATAATTATTACTTTTCGTCACAAATTTCACGGATTCATAATAAAACAAAAATATTGGAACATTAATCTGTGATATCTGTGGCTCTACAAACCAAAGTATCCTAATCACAGCGGATTAAAAATTAGATTTTCTAAATAAATCGATCTTTTATTGAAAATATGAAAGGAAAATAGTATATAGATGGAGATTGCAGATTTTTGCATACAGGGGATTAAAGAAATAACATCGATGGTTGACGTTAACTGAACGTCTATAAATGCATAGAAAGGAACATGTACTATGGGTAAAAAGATTGTATTTGGTTGCCTGGGTGTCGCACTTCTTGTTTTAATTGTGGGAGGATACTTATTTTATACCAATGTGATGAAACCGATTTCCGGAGCGGTCGGTTCGTTCAAGGAAATCAATGAAGCAAACGAACAAGTCGTCAACAGAGCATCCTACGAACCTCCGCCGTCCGGTGAAATGACCGCCGATCAGGTGGAACGTTTCGTTGCCGTTCAATCGGAAATACGGGATCGGCTTGATGCACGGTTGAATACGTTTCAGCAAAAATATGATGATTTAAGCGATGATCTGAAAGGCAGAGACCCGTCGTTCAGGCAAATAATGAATGTCCTGGGAGATGTAGCAAAGCTGTATGGAGATGCAAAAAGTATCCAGGTCGAGGAGATCAACAAAGTCGGATTTTCTCTGGATGAATACCGGTTCGTACAGCGGTCATTTTACCGTGCACTGAATATGGAGCTGTTTGCATACAATCTGGATGCAATTGCAAAAGTGGCCGGTGACAGTGGTTTTAGTTTCGATCTGGATGAGCTGGAGCAGGCGCAGGAAGATGTACGCGAGGAGGTGCCCGAGAAAAACCGGGAGTTAGTCGCGCCCTACGCCGAATCGGCCGAGGAATGGATCAAGTTTGCGTGGTGGGGATTGTGATTCATTCCATTGCTGAATAGAATTAACATCGCCGGTCAGCAAATACTTACAACGAGTGTGGGTAATCAGATACCCACACTCGTTACACGTTTTCACCACTCTAATTTAATTTGTCATTTGTGAATCCGGATTATCTGCACGTGCTTTGCATCAATACTTGTCGGGATACGCAGGTTATTGTTTTCTGATTCTATAACACTCTCTCCGTTATTAATAACATCGTGGAGAGAATATACCCCATCCTTTTCAACCCGAAGATCGACAATCACATCCTCATTCGTTTCACTGTGATTAATCACAAATAGAACATAACCGGTATCGTTATACTGCAGGATGACTTCTACCGGAGAAGTGCTATTTCCGTCATGCGAGGTAGTAAAAGGACGTTCAACATTTGCCCATTTGAGAAGATTCATAAAAAATGCTTCGTTCTCCGGAACCGGATCGGGATGGTTGGCCAATCCAAGATAGGAGCCGATCAGCATTGCTTCTCCTTTCCCATAACGGGAACTGACCAGTGTCGGGCTACCGTCTTCAAGTCGAGCAAGTATATCAATCGTTCTGCCTTCAAGCGGTACGACGGATTTGGCATAAAAGGTTCCCTTCAATACGTCTCCGACTTCCAGACCGGATGTTGCGGGATGATTGTTGTTCACAATTTCAATGGCAACATCATCGCGCATACGAACTTCGTTTTCACGCACACCGAAAACCTCGTGTAATCCCAATCCCGGAATAATTTCCGACGCATATCCGCGTTCATCGTTCCAACCGATCCGAGCTTCGGCGAGTACGTATCCGCCATTCTCTACAAACGCCCGGAGACCATCCGCCGCCTCACGTGTAATCATGATCGGCCACGGTACGATGACTAGTTTATACTGTGAAAGGTCTTGCCGTTCAAGATGCTCCCGGTGAATGAAATCAACGGGCACATTATGTTCAGAAAACGTATGAAAATATCCGATCAGTGAGTTGGTGTGTGCCCTTGGATATTCACGACGCTGCATCCCGCCGACTATTTGTGATAATGGGTTATAAACTATTCCGATCTCCGCTTTAACAGGCAAGGATGACAGGAAGAGATCCTGATTATTATCGACAATGCTTGCAATCTTACCGGCATTGATCGCGCGTTCGGTCAGTGTGCCATCGAGATTAATCAAACCGTATCCGCCTGCTTCATATCCTGACGACATCGGATAATATGCATATATATTAATCCCTCTTGCTCCTTTTGCAATTGCCGACCATATCCAGATACGATGATCGTCGGCTGTTACCGGATCGCTGATAAGAAGGGCGATCGTTCCCATTCCCGCCTGCAACTCACCGACGTACCACCCGCCCTTTTCCCGGTTTGCACTGCGTGTGAAATCCATCATAGTACGGACAGTGACCCTCGACCAGTGGGTATTTGGGTGGTTATGCTTTGGGTAGAGTGATACACCGTAATAATCCAGCGGCTTCGCCATCATAAAATCGTCGGTAGCACCGGCGCCAGAATGGGGAGTCTGGAAAAGCGAGGCAAAGACGGCGTGAGCGGTAATAACATTATCCGGGTCACCCTTCCGTACGGCATCGTACCGCATTTTCATATCATCCACGAGCTTTTCATAAATAAAAGTTTTCCAGTCAATATAATCGGTATAGCTCAGTATGGTACTGAATCGCGGCGGATTGACTTCCTTCCATTCTCTGAAAGACCGGTACCACGACCGGTTCAACTCGTCAATCGTTCCGTATTTATCCTTCAACCAGTCTCTGAATCGCGCCCTCGTTCCGGGACAAAAACAATACTGCACATTAGGTATGTAATCCAGGTGCGCCCAGTTTATAATATGCGGTTCGCTCCAGAGATCCCATCCGTAAAAATTCGGATATCCGGAAGCGACTCCGGCCGCTTCGGTATAAAAATTAAGTACGGCTTCGCGCACGTCGCTGTTATCGGTACAGGCACCCGGCGCCGACTGCGGATACACCTTATGTCCACTCTGCGTTTCGAATAATGCATGTGGGAATTCCTGCGCGACCCAATCCGGAGCGGAATCGACATACATCTGTATGAAAACTCTCAACCCGGCTTCCTGTGCTAAATCCATTAGTAACCGCAAATTCTCAAAGTTAAACTTTCCGGGTTCGGGCTCACACGCAGCCCATTCGACCCAGGTTCTGACGGTGTTAAAACCAAGCGACTTGATCTGTTCAAGATCCCGTCTCCATTCTTCTTTCGAATCCGATGTGATTTCCGACAGCATCGGAGCCCGGGCTTTCCCACCACTATACCAGACCGAAAACGGAAAGAAATCGGGATTCTCCTGTGCCGGAAGCAGACTAAGAATGAATATGGTAACAAATAGCAGAGAAACGCACGTCCGATAAGTCATAAAAATATCTCTCTATATTATTATTGGTTAAAATTTTATTTATAGAGAAGGTATTTTTCTCGAATAGAGAGAAACTCCTCTAACTCCTCCTGCCATTCATCTATAATCTCAGAGGGATCGATACCTTTTTGTATTGCGGTTCGAATTCGATCGGTTCCCCACAACAGGTCCATCCAGTTCTCACGCCATACTATTTCATCGCTGTACAACCGATAGATCGTTGAGAGAATATAAACACCGGTGCT
>SL_3KL_010_SEDDRAFT_10006514_pt1 | contig 10441 bp, 5 predicted proteins | sample SodLakKL_010_SED_2_FD_10381 | JGI IMG/M metagenome (IMG submission 10381)
ATTTTTGCAGAGATGGATCCTGTGCCTAAAACAGCCACAACCCCGTCTCCGTCACCAAAAAACGCCTGGCCTGAACCCTCAAGGTCGGTTCGTATTTCAATAATGGCCATCGAGAAGATATTACCCAAAAACCTTCGTATGATTTCATCTGATATTGGATTACCAAGGCCGGTCCCAAAAAACATGACTCTTTCCGGCCTTAAGTGCCCTATCTGATCGTCAATATCCATACTATCTTCCGGCTCTTTTATGTTTGCCGGGTGCAGGCCTTGAGTGCGGACCTGAATGAATTCATGCCCATCATAATACAACCAATCGGTTTTGGTAGCCCCGCTATCTGCTATCAGTATATTCATGCAGACACCCTCCGATCGTCTTTATTACACGTTTCAACTGTCATGCCATTAATTTACTTTTTTATCCATCAATATCTTTTTTCAGAAGATAAAAAAGTCCGCCCTGCACCCGGGTTCCTTTATCTTCCACTGAGGCCTTGTATTACATCCAGTGCAGGTTGAGGATCGCCCATTACGTAAAAATGGAGGCCGGGAATTCCGTTATCGAGCAGTTCCTGGCACTGCTTTTTTGACCACTCAATCCCTATCTGTTTAACGTTCTCCGGGTCGTTATCCACCTCTGCCGTCAATTCATCAGGAATGTTCAAATAGAAAAATTTCGGCAGCGATTTCAGGTGGTTTACCGTGGAAAGAATTTTCAATCCCGGAACTATAGGAACATCAATTCCGTGGCTTCTGCACTTTTCGACAAATCGAAAGTAGGCGTCGTTATCAAAAAACATCTGTGTCACGATGTAATCTGCACCGGCGTCAACTTTTTCTTTCAATCGTTTGATATCCCAATCAAGATTGGGCGCTTCGAAATGCTTTTCCGGGTAGCCGGCAACACCAATACAGAAATCTGTAGGCTCTGCATTCACAATATCCTCAAGGTAGTCGCCGCGATTCATACATTGAATCTGTTCAACAAGATTGATCGCAAACTTATTGGACGTACCGTTTTGGTTTAAGGAGATTTTAGAAGTAGTATTGTCTCCCCTGATTGCCAGAACATTATGAATTCCAAGATAATTGAGCTCAATTAGTGCGTCTTCGCTTTCTTCTTTAGTAAATCCCTCGCAAATAAGATGCGGTACGGGATCGATGCCGTAGCGGTGAAGAATGGCGGCACAAAGACCGATTGTACCCGGTCGTTTTCTGCGTACAATTCGTTTAAGTGTTCCATCGGGCTGTTCTTCTATGTACGCTTCGGCAGCGTGATAGGTAACATCGATGAATGGCGGCTGAACCTTTTCTACAACTTTATCGAGTGATTCGAATACTTGCTGTACCGATCCTCCGCGTTTGGGGGGGATAACCTCGAAAGAAATAAGCGGTTCAGTAGATTTATCGTAATGTTCAATAACTTTCATTTGATCGTAACATGAATACCGTAGTGAACGGATTCTTTTTGTAATGCTTTTTTACGGCAAAATGCAGATTTTGTGAGCTTGCCAATAATTTAAACGCAGAACAATATACAGCAGATGCAGCGTTTCCATCATCCTCTATTTGAAATTCTCAAAGAACGAATCCTTGTGCTCGATGGTGCCATGGGAACTATGATTCAGGGATGCAAGCTCGATGAGCAAGATTTCAAGGGTGCAGAATTTAAGGACTTTTCAGGAGAACTTAAGGGCAATAATGATCTGTTAAGCATCACAAGACCCAGTGTCATTTATGACATTCATTCTGAATTCCTGGATGCAGGGGCAGACATTATTGAAACCAATACATTTAACGCCAACCGAATATCCCAGGAAGATTACAACCTCCAGGAGCATGCGTATGAGCTAAACGTGGCATCCGCAAAAATTGCGAGGAAAGCCGCAGACACGTATACGAAAAAGAATCCTGATAAACCCCGCTTTGTAGCGGGAGCACTGGGGCCGACAAACAAAACCCTTTCCCTCTCCCCCGACGTAGAAAATCCCGGGTTCAGGGCCATCACCTTCGATACACTGGCCGATGCCTACGAAGAACAGATCCGCGGCCTTGTTGACGGCGGAGTGGATACACTGCTCATTGAAACCGTTTTCGATACTCTGAACTGCAAGGCCGCCATTTATGCCGCACACAGACATGCCCGCAAAAGCGGCAAAGTTCTGCCAATTATGATTTCGGGTACCATTGTGGACCAGAGCGGTCGCACGCTTTCAGGGCAAACCACCGAAGCATTCTGGATCTCCGTTCAGCATGCCAATCCGCTGCTCAGCATCGGGCTGAACTGTGCACTGGGTTCAAACCAGATGCGTCCATACATCCAGGAGCTCGCCAAAAGCGCCACCTGTTTTACCAGCCTGTACCCCAATGCCGGCCTGCCCGACGAAATGGGCGAATACGGTGAGTCACCTGAATTTATGGCCGGGCAGTTCCGCGATTACGCCGAAGAAAAGTTTGTGAACATTGTTGGCGGCTGCTGCGGCACAACGCCGGAACATACCCGCGCCATTGCAGAGGAAGCTCAGCGCCATAAACCGCGAACAAGGCCCAAAGTGAAACCGTACATGCGCCTGAGCGGATTGGAGCCTCTGGTGATACGTCCCGAAACTAATTTTGTAAATGTGGGCGAGCGCACCAACGTTACCGGGTCAGCAAAGTTCAAACGGCTCATCAAAGAAGAAAACTACGAAGAAGCCCTCTCCGTGGCGCGCGAACAGGTGGAAGGCGGTGCCCAGGTGATCGACGTGAATATGGACGAAGGCCTGCTCGATTCGGAGAAGGTAATGGGCGATTTCATCAACCTGATGGCTGCCGAACCCGACATCGCACGCGTGCCTTTCATGATCGACAGCTCGAAGTGGGATGTGCTGATTGCGGGGCTCAAAACCACCCAGGGCAAGGGCGTGGTGAATTCCATAAGCCTGAAAGAAGGCGAAGAGGTTTTTAAGGAACAGGCACAGAAAATTCTGGATTTCGGTGCAGCCGTGGTGGTGATGGCTTTCGATGAACAGGGTCAGGCCGACTCACTCGAACGCCGGAAAGAAATTTGCAAACGGGCATACCACATACTTGTGGATGAGGTTGGCTTTCAGCCACAGGATATCATACTCGACCCCAATATCCTCACCGTGGCCACCGGAATGGCCGAGCACAACAACTACGCTGTCGACTTTATTGACACAGTGAAGTGGATAAAGGAGAATCTTCCACTGGCGAAGGTGAGCGGCGGCGTGAGCAATATCTCCTTCTCATTCCGCGGGAACAACACGGTGAGAGAGGCCATACACGCGGCTTTCCTTTACCACGCCATCAATGCGGGGCTCGATATGGGCATCGTGAATGCGGGCCAGCTTGAGGTGTACGAAGAAATTGAACCCGAGCTGAAGGAACTGGTTGAAGATGTGCTGCTGAACCGTCGTGATGATGCCACCGAACGCCTGATTGAATATGCCGATAAAATTAAGGATCAGGATGAGGGCGAAATCACCGTCAGAAAAGACGCCTGGCGTGATCGCACCGTTGAAGAGCGAATTCAGCATGCCCTCATCAAAGGGATTGTGGACTACATTGAAGCCGACGTGGAGGAAGCCCGCCAGCAATACGACAGACCCATTGAGGTAATCGAAGGGCCAATGATGGACGGCATGAACGTGGTGGGTGATCTGTTCGGCGCCGGCAAAATGTTTCTGCCTCAGGTTGTGAAAAGCGCCCGCGTGATGAAAAAAGGCGTTGCGGTGCTGATTCCCTACATCGAAGCGGAAAAGGAGAAAAATCAAAATTCTGAACCAAAGGCCAAAGTTCTATTGGCCACGGTAAAAGGTGATGTGCACGACATTGGCAAGAACATCGTAGCGGTAGTTCTGCGGTGCAACAATTATGATGTGATTGATATCGGCGTTATGAATCCGGCCGAAAAAATACTTGCAGCTGCAAAAGAACACAACGTGGATGTGGTGGGACTGAGCGGGCTTATCACCCCCTCTCTCGACGAAATGGTGCATGTAGCTTCAGAAATGAAACGCGAAGGATTCAAAACACCCCTGCTGATCGGCGGGGCCACAACATCTCGGATGCATACCGCCGTGAAGATTGCCCCGAATTACAACAATCCCGTTATTCACGTTCTCGACGCATCTCGCAGCGTTACCGTGGTGAATCGGCTGGTTTCCAAAACCCTGAAGCGCGGTTTTCTTGATGAAGTTCAAGAGGAATATGAGGGACTTCGAAAACAGTACAGCAGCCGGGGCCGTAAAAAGAAGTATCTGTCCATCGCAGATGCCAGAAAAAACAAAACTCCTCTTGACTGGAAGAAAGCGGATATTTGTCCGCCTGTACATCCCGGCATTACCGTATTTGAAGATGTTTCACTCGACCGGCTGCGGCGCTACATCGACTGGGGGCCGTTTTTCATTGCCTGGGAAATGAAAGGGAAATTCCCCGATATCCTTCAGGATAAAATAGCGGGCGAACAGGCCAGAAAACTTTTCGATGAAGCCAATCAGCTCCTTGATAAAATTATCAGCGAAAAACTGATCACCGCAAAGGGCGTAATGGGACTCTTTCCGGCCAACTCCACTGGCGATGACATCGAGCTTTACAGCGATCAAAGCCGAAAAGAGGTTATTGCAACCTTTCATACGCTCAGACAGCAGTCGCAAAAGCGTTCAGGCCAGCCTAACAAGGCCCTCGCTGATTACGTGGCACCAAAAGAGAGCGGCCGCCCCGACTACTTAGGGGCGTTTGCCGTTACTGCAGGCCATGGAGTTACTGAACTGGTAAAGAAATTTGAGCAGGATCATGACGATTACAATGCGATTCTGGTAAAAGCACTGGCCGACCGGTTTGCAGAGGCGTTTGCAGAAATGCTGCATCAGGAAGTGCGCCGCACGTATTGGGGATATGCTCCGGGTGAAGATCTGGACAACGATCAGCTGATCCGTGAAGATTATCGCGGTATACGTCCGGCACCCGGCTACCCCGCTCAGCCCGACCATACCGAAAAGCGTACCCTGTTCAATCTTTTAGCCGTTGAAGAAACTTCCGGAATCACCCTTACCGAACACCTTGCCATGGCACCTGCGGCTTCGGTATGCGGGCTCTATTTTGCGAATGAGAACGCCCGGTATTTCAGCCTTGGCAATATTCAGCTCGATCAGGTCGAAGATTATGCCGGCCGCAAGAAGATGAGCGTGGCAGAAATGGAGCGATGGCTCGGGCCCAATCTGGCTTACGAGCCAAGCTAACCCGCATTTCACTACGTGAGGAAAAGATGAGCGTTTCACGGTAATCGCTTAGCTCCGAGCACTAACGTTCTGCGCAACTCTGCGCTAAACTCGGCGTAACTCTGCGAGAGAAAATTCCCATAACGATCCATTGATTAAGTTCTATAGTTCAATTGCGAATATTGAATAAACCAGTCTTATCACGCTTTCGCAATGGTTACAATCCCGCACGTCTGACCATTGCAGCAAATCGTTGAGGCAAGTTCAAACGTGGTGGCCCCGGTTGTAAAAACATCGTCGATGATCAGCGGAAATGCCTCTTCAAGCAGTTCCCGGCTGTTTACCCCGAATGCACCGTTCAAGTTATGGGCACGTTGCCCTGTGGTAAGGCCTGTTTGTGTTTTGGTTTTCCTCTTTCTGATGACCGTATTATCAGTGAGTACCGGCCAGCCAGTGGCCTTTGAAAAACCTTCGGCCAGGGCGCTTGATTGATTAAATCCTCGTTTTCTCTCTTTTGATCGGTGCAGCGGAACGGGTACCATCAGCGGACGCGCTTCCTGAACTTCCTGAAGGATATCGGCATCCATTTTCTCAATAAACGCTCTGCCGGCGAGATAGCCCAACTCCCTGCCTACTTCTTTTAAAAAGTTATACTTCAAATTGTGCAGCAGGTCCTGAAGGTTTCCGCTTTTGTCGAATTGCCACATTGAAAATACAAATTGTACGTTATCAGGAAGTATCGTCTCTTCATCCCAAGCATCCTCAAATCTGCTATCAGTACACCAGGCACAAATATACCTTTTATCCCCGTAAAGTGAACTTCCGCAGCAGGCACAAACGTTAGGGAACGCAACTTCAATAAACGGCTGAATCCATCTCTTCATAATATCTCCTTTACAGTAGGAACCATTTTTTTAAAAATGCTTACAAAGAAATTCTCTTTACATCGTTCTTTTTGTGAATGCTGTATATTTAGGTAGATTTGCGAAACTCAGAAAACATCAAAACTTGTATCCATGCCATCACTTGGGAAAGACCTTGCAACCATTAGAAATCATCTCGGGCTTACCATTCAGGATATTCAAAATGCCACTAAAATCCCGCTCGATACGCTGAAATCGATCGAGAGTGGGGAAATCTTTCGCAAGACGGACGAGATCATTACGTATGTCCGTAGTTTTGTAAGAACCTACGGGCGAGCACTGAAACTCGACGATGAAATCGTGACCCGTGCGCTCGATCAGGAAGAGATTGGAAACTATAATCATTTACTGCTTCGATCCTTTCCTGAGCTAAGCAAAAATCTGCCGTCTGAGCGATCGGCCTCAAAAAAGAGTTTTGATTTTTCCACAAAAAAATCTTCAGAAGAACCGGAATCAGAGTTCAGCACCGAATCTGAGCCAAAGGCCGAAACGAAAAAAAACCCTCGGTTTGTTGCCGATTTTCCTGAATTGAAATCAGAAAAGCCTGCAGCTTCGACCAAACCACAAAAAGCAAAAGCACCCGCAGCCGATCCTCCAAACGTAAGAAACGTAAACTGGGCAGATGTTGGCCGAAAGTTTGCTCCCGACAGACAAAAGACACCTGTTTGGTTGATAGGAGCCGCCGTGATTCTGATCGTAATTTTAGGAGCGGTTTGGTTTCTGTCGCAGGGCGGAATTTTTTCATCTGATGAAGAAACACTACCCCAAACTCAGGCACCTGCTGAACCTACGCCTCCCGCTACGAACGGAAATGGGTTACAGCTCGACATTTCTCCGGAACCACCGCCTGAACCCGAACCAGTGGTTCTTGACGATGTTCTTTATATCACAGTGTATGCCGCTACAGGAACACTCGAGCCTGTGAGGGTATGGAGCGATCTTAAACCCAGAATTGATCCATACTGGATTGAGCAGGGAGTGGCCATGAATTTCGAATTCCGTGACACACTTCGCGTAAGGGGACAATATCAAAGAATGCTGCTGTTTATGAATGGCCACCTGATCGAAAATGCCCGTCAGCAGTACTACGAACCCGAACAGGATATGATTGAACTTACACGCAACCTGTTTGAAGGTGAACCTCGCTGGGCTACTCCCATTCCATTCGAACTTCCGCCGAATGTTCAGGAACCCGATTCTGTTGCCAACAGACCAACGTTTTAAACCGATACGACAGCTTAACAATCTTTGATGAATCTAAAGCAGGCAAAGCAGCGCGTTGAGGAGTTACGTGATCTGCTGAACAGGGCTAACAGGGCATATTACGAAGAGGCCCAGCCATTTATATCAGACAGGGAATTTGACGAAGCCCTTGCTGAACTCCAAAACATTGAAGAAGAGTTTGATCTTGCAACTCACGACTCCCCCACACAACGCGTTGGCGGAGCCCCGTCGAATCAGTTCCCGACTGTGGAACATCCTCAGGCACTTCTGAGCCTTGATAACACATACAATGAAGATGAGCTTCGTGATTTTGACAGGCGCGTCAAAAATCGCCTCGGAGATTTCGAATTCACATACGCAGTGGAAATGAAATTTGACGGTGCCTCCATACGCCTCAGATACGAAAACGGAGAGCTCATACTCGGTGCTACCCGCGGTGATGGTGAGAAAGGCGATGATATCACACCAAATATCAAAACTATCGGTGTTATACCGCTTTCTATCGAGGGTGCCCCGAACGTAATGGAGGTACGCGGTGAAGCCTATATGGAGAAGGAAGCCTTTGTTCGGCTGAATGAATACAGGGAAGAGCAAGGGCTTACTCCATTTGCCAATCCAAGAAATTCTACAGCCGGTTCATTGAAAATGCAGGATCCGCGTGAAGTGGCAAGAAGACCCATAAAATTCTTCGCTTTCGACCTGCTTCTAGAAAATTCAGGTGAATATCAAACGCAAGAATACAAGATGAAATTGCTGGATGAGCTTGGTATGCCCGTGAGCAGCTATTTTAAAATAACCGAATCGATCGACCAGGTTTTAGATGTAATTCGCGAATGGAAAGATCTGAGGCGTAGCCTGCCGTTTGAAATCGATGGCGTGGTAATCAAGGTGAATGAAGACCGCTATCGCGATGTGCTTGGATCGACATCAAAATCTCCCAGATGGGCCATTTCTTACAAATACGAAGCTGAACAGGCAACTACCCTGCTCGAATCCATTACGTTACAGGTTGGCCGCCTTGGCAAAATCACACCTGTTGCAGAACTAAAACCTGTACTCCTTGCCGGCACCACCGTCAGAAGAGCATCTCTTCATAATGAAGATGAAATTCTGCGAAAAGACATCCGTGTAGGCGACACCATTGTGGTTGAAAAAGCAGGTGAGATAATTCCGCAGGTAGTAAGCGTGGTTAACCCGGACAGAAACGATCGATCAGAACCTTTTTCAATGCCGGAGCACTGCCCTGCCTGTAATGAAAAGCTTGTGAAGTTCGAAGGTGAGGTAGCCTGGAGATGCGTGAATCCACAGTGCCCCCCTCAGGTGCTCGAGCGAATCAAGCACTTTGCCTCGCGCGATGCCATGGATATCGATGGTCTTGGCGAAGCCGTCGCAGAACAGCTTCTTGATGCAGGCCTCATAGCAACCTATGCCGACCTATACTCACTGAGTAAAGAGAAAATCATGCCTCTTGAGCGAATGGCTGAAAAGAGCGCCGGAAATCTGATTTCTGCAATTGAAGCAAGTAAGCAGCAGCCGCTCGATCGTGTCATTTATGCACTTGGCATCCGATATGTGGGAAAAACCGTTGCACGCGACCTAGCCTCACACTTCCAGTCGATGGATAGCCTGATGAGTTCAAATCTTGATGAGATGACGTCCGTAGAGTCAATCGGTCCGAAAATTGCTGAAAGCGTGTCCGAGTTTTTTGCGAATAATAAAAACCGCCAGCTTATTGAGCTCCTTCGCGAAGCTGGACTCAACTTTACGATGAAAAAGAAGGAAGTCGCATCCACAGCGCTTGATGGAAAAACATTCGTATTAACCGGAACACTTCCGTCGCTCTCGAGAAAAGATGCGTCCGGCTTAATCGAGAAGCACGGGGGAAAAACATCGTCGTCGGTCAGCGGAAACACCGATTATGTTCTTGCAGGCGAGGCGGCAGGGAGCAAACTCGATAAAGCACGGAAACTTGAAATTACAGTTATTGACGAAAACGAATTTTTATCTCTGATCGGAGAAAATACCGGTTGACAGGATATTAATATTTGCCACCTGTTTTCTTAATTTAAAAAGTTATTCTATACTTTTACACTGGCTTCACGTTACACCCTACTGCAATCATTGCGATTAAATAATTTACTATGAGTATTCTTGATAAACTGGGACTTGGCCAAAAGAAGCCGGGAAGTGCTCCCAACATAGGCAAGAAAAGAAAGAAAAAGGAGAAGGAAGTAAGAGATAGAAAAAACAAGTATTTGCGTGCTCTCATCTTTCTTGTATTTCTTGGCGTAATACTCGCTGTTGTTCCACAAACAACCTTTCAGCCGGTTTCCAGCTACAGTATTGGTGAACCCTGGAGAGCCGACGACCTTGTAGCTCCTTTCACATTTGCTTTAAAAAAGACCGAAACAGAGCTTCGTGAAGAACGAGAAGAAATCCGGCGCCAAACACCTCCCGTATTTCATGTAAATCACAATGTGCCGCTGCTGGTTGACACCGGCCTGGATGGGATATTCAGAAGCCTTCAGCCGGTTCTCGACAGCTATCTGCAGTGGCAAACGGCAAAGCAAGAAGAGGCCGCGACAGCCGCGAGCGACAGCATAAGATTTATGCAGGAGAAAAATTTCTCCGATCTCGACCTCGATGACGATGCCTGGTACACACTTCTCGAAAATTATTTGGATGTTCACGACAGAAATCTTTCTCAGCAGCGTCTGTATACGCGGCAGATACGAAATCAGCTCGAAGATATACTTGATGTACTGATGTTGGATGGCATTATCGATCGCAGAAAAGACACACTCAATCGCAACGATATCACGATAAGAAACCTCAGAGAGCGAACCGAACGCACTGTAAACCTGGCTAATACAAGAGATTTGAGTAATGCACGCGAATATGTTTCCATGATCTTATCGCGTCAGCTGGGATCTGATGTTACACGCGCAGCGCTGCGGATTTATGATCAGGTGATACTGCCCAATTGGGAGTACAACGAAGAAGATACTGAGGCTATACTCGAAGAGAACCTGAGCAATATCTCCACTACCAAAGGGGCTGTTGAGCAGGGTGA
>SL_3KL_010_SEDDRAFT_10006515_pt1 | contig 10440 bp, 13 predicted proteins | sample SodLakKL_010_SED_2_FD_10381 | JGI IMG/M metagenome (IMG submission 10381)
GCGCACGCCCGCATCGTCCGACCGCCACAAGGTTTGGTGGTCACCACCGGCGCTCAGGAGGACGCACTGTGAACACGCCCAAGACCGTCAAGGCACTTGAGGACCTCGGCCGAGAACAGCTCTCGCCGTCGTTCTTCATGCGCGACTTCCTGTACTCGGAGATCTCGCAGATCGAGGGCATCCCGAACATCCCCGAGAAGACCATCCACAGCTACGCACCGCCCAAGGGTTGCCTGACGAAACCCGGCATGCCGAATCACGACGGAAGTCACAGTGCTGAGTACGAGACGATGCTGGAGGAGATGCACCACGAAGGCTCGCTACAGAAGACTCTGTAGCCTCAACTCGCTGCCTATCGCGTCCCCGACCTGGGCGTGAACTTCAGGAAGTCGTCCCGGCCCCATCCATGCTCAAGGAAAATTGACTCCGACCCGTTTTCCCGACCCGTTTTCCCCTCCGCCTTCGCAGGCTACCCCTTCATCGACCACTCCGGCACAGGCGGCGCAACAGAATTTCCGGCGTTACAACTCTGGATAGGTCAGACCAAAACGCTCACACAAACCGGGAATACTCTCGAGATCCATCTCGAGCGAGTACTTCTCGTTGATCTGCTCCAGGCGCTCTGTATCGCCCCACGCCTCGGCTATCTCCCGGAAGTAGTTCTCGAATCCAGCAGGCGATATTACCTCGATGATATGACAAGGTGTGTCCCCCGCGTTCCAGAACGTGTGCCACTGGTCCCGCGGCTTGTACACCCACGTCCCCGCTCCGGCCTCCACAACCGAAGCCCCGAGCAGGGCTCCGAGTCTGCCCTCCAGCACATAGGAGTATTCATCCTCGTTGTGGTGACGGTGCAGCGGGGCAGCCAGGTTCCGGGGCGCAATGGGATGATGAACGACAGAGAAGCACTCCCTCGTATCGCTCCCATCGATTTTCCAGTGCACCCCCAGCCCCCCGAAGTCGAAGGCATCCCCTTCGTCGGCTGCGATCAAGGTCGGTTCGTGAATATTGCCCCTCGCCTTGTCCATGATCCACCTCCACTCGCACGAGCGATTGCCTCCGATCCCTTGTCCGAGGCCCGATCATGGGCAATTAGCACACCCCGCAGACCAACTCAAGACGCGGACGAACGAGGCCGCCATGCGTGAACTGATCCGCCGCCTCGACCGGCGGTTGCTCCGGACCGCGCGCGGGTACGTCAACACAGTAGCAATTGACTCCGATTCCTCATTGCACGCCGTCGGTGAGCGGGAACAGGATACGTATCCCCTCAGCAGCTGTTCCGTACACTGCCACCGGATTCTAGCTCTACCGGCGATGACCGGGCCGCACGGGCACCCTCCCCACATCGCGGCTCTCCAGGCGCGCGGCCTCGCGTTCGGCATTGCGCGCGAATGACTCCGACCCCTTATCGCGCCTATCGCGCGGCGATTTACGGGCACCGGCTGCGACACGAGACGGACTCGGGCCCGGGTCGGCACCGTCGATCGTCGCCCACGGGTGAACTCTCAAGCACACAGTGACTCGGACCCGTGAACGAGATGCTGAAACCGGCAAGAGGCGAGGGATGACTTTCACGGCACAGAGCAACATACCCGCATGCAACGCCAAACCATGTCGCGGCGCAGGAAGGCGCCTCGCTCACCGTGTCCTACCTCGGCAGTCCGGACGAGGAGTACGACGTCCGGGTCAGCGGCGCGAATGCAGACATCGACCTTGCACTGCTCACGCAAGAGGGCCAGGACGCGGGACCGGACGTCGCGCCAATTCCTTTGGGGACTCGGATCGTGTCGAGCCCGGAGAGAAAGCCATTGTGATCGGCAATCCCTTCGGCCTGCACTCCAGTGTGACTGCCGTCATCATCTCCGCGGTCGAACGCGAACGGCCCGGCATCGCCGGCATCGAGATCCCCTACATCCAGACCGATACGACAATCAATCCCGGCAACTCCGGCGGCCCCTGCTCAATTCATCGGCGCAGATAAGCGGCAAAAACAACGCCATCCTCGGCGACCCCACCGGCACCTTCGCCGGCGTCGGCCTGGCCGTGCCGATCAATCTCCTCACTGACGGCCTCGAAGAGCTCCAGACAGGGGGACTCAGCGGCTTCGCAGCCGCGGCTGCTCAGATTCCCGACGAGCCCCGCATGGGGCTCGAGGCGGCGATGAGCGTTGATGACTAACCCCGCGAGTTGCACCAGGATCTTGACCTGCCCGATCATGGTGTCGTGGTCACTGCCGTGGCTGCACAGGGTCCAGCCGATGCGGCCGGCATCCGGGGCCCCGAAAGCACAGTCTCCGTCGGCCCCCGGGATTACCCGGCCGGCACGGATATCATCACTGCGATCAACGAAGACACCGTCGACCGCGCGGTGGACATCCAGCGCGTGATTCTGGAGCGCGGCGCAGGCGACATTGTCGTCCTCGAGGTCTGGCGCAAAGGCGAGACGCGCAATGTCGAAGTCGCTCTGGAAGTTGTGGACTAGCCTCTGAGGGCTGCAGAAACGACGAAGAGACTGACAGGGCGCATCCGTGATTGAGATGCTTGTCGTGCGACAGACTCAGCCGCTTGTACGCCGCGACACCGATGACGCGCAGATGACAACACTCACCGGTGTGGTGACCCGGGCACAACAACTCCTCCACCTATACGGTAATTCCTGATTTGGTCCGCAACCAATCGAGCCGTCTGATCCGCTTCGCGAGGGCCTGTTCGTTCATCGCTGCCATACGCGCAACCAGCACATCCATCACAGCTACGCACGAAACAAACGAATCGAATGGCGAAGGAATCTCAATATGGCATGACCAGACATTGCGCGCATAACTCGCCACGGGAGAAATCCACTGATCGGTAAACAGCATGACGCACGCGCCCACTTCATCGGCTGCCTCGACAAACTTCGAGATGTCATCCTGGTAGCGACGCATATCAAAGACAATCAGGATATCGCCACGTTTCATGTCAATCAGGTGTTCTGGCCACCGTGCCGTCTGCCCGTCGAGCAGAATGACCCGATCACGAAGCTCGCGCAGGTGGCAATAGAAGTAATCGGCAAGGGCATAGGAAAACCGTCCGCCGACGATGTACACCTTGCGCCGCGAGTCGGAGATTCGCTCGAGAGCCGAAACCATCTCCTCCTCGGACAGCCCCGAAAGCGTGGCTTCCACATTCTCGATGAGGACCTTCGCGAGAGCGCTGACCGAGTCCTTCCCGTCCCATGACACCCGCTTCTTCTGCAGGAGGGTAAGGGGTGATTCCAGTCTCTCGTGCACTTCGGCGCGAAGCTGTTGCTGGAACTCGCGGTAGCCCGGGTATCCGAGCTTGGACACGAAGCGGAGAATGGTCGGCGGGCTGACGCCGGCATTGTCGGCGAATGTCTGCATCGTCTCCAGGCCGAGGAAGGGATAATTCCCAAGCAGGGCTGTGCCCGCCTTCGTCTCGGACGATGTCAGATGGTCCAGGCTTTCGCGGATCTGGTCAGCAACGTTCATGGAAAGCCTCGCTCCGACTTGCGCCAATATATTCCCTCGATCCGATTCGCCGCGAGCCTCCACTCTCGGAACAGGCGCCCCGCGCTCACAGTGCGGGGCGCCTGTCAAGTTGAACGCTGGGTCGCTCAGTCAAGCCGCACGCGCAATGTATTTCAGTCGGAACTGATCCGCAATCACTGCAGTGATTAGAAGAATACCGATTACGACCAGCTGCATATAGGAGTCGACCCCGGAGAGGTTCATCCCGTTCTTGAAGATCCCGATCAAGATCGCGCCCATAATCACATTCTCCACGCGCCCAATCCCGCCGCGGAGGCTGACACCGGCTATCACGCATGCCGCGATCGACTCGAGCGGGAAAGCCTGCCCAATGTTCGGGTCGCCCGAGTCCAGGCGTGCCGTGAGCAAAATCCCGGCGATTGCGGCCATGAGACCACAAAGCGCATAGGCGAAGAACAGTGAACGCTTGGTTCCGATGCCAGAGAGCTGCGCCGCCTTGATATTCCCGCCGGTGGCAAACAGGTATCGGCCGAACCGTGTGCTATGAACCACTATGAACATGACGATGGCTGCAAACGCCATGATGAGGACTGGATAGGATACTCCGGCCAGCCTGCCGAATCCCAGGGTGTCGGAAAATTCCATCGGAAGCCCGTACACCGGGCTGCCACCACTCATGTACAGAGCCAGTCCGGCTCCGATCGATGCGGTGCCCATGGTCATGATGAAGGGGGAGACCCCGAAGACGGATACACCGATGCCATTCACGGCACCAATCGACAAGCCCGCTATCATCGCAACCAGACTGCCGACCACTATCACTACCAACGCCGACTCGGCCAGACTCGCGCCCGCCCATTGCATCGCCAGCGCGGCGGCCACCGAAGCCACCGCAATGACCGCCCCGACCGAGAGGTCAAAACCACCGGTCAGCAACGTCAACATTTGCCCCAGGGCCACGATGACCAGAAATGAAGACTGGCGCAGGATGTTAAAAATATTGTCCGCTGTCAGGAAGTTATCGGCGACCACAGTGAACGTGATGACCGCCAATACGAGAAGGTACGGCAGCGCACCCTGGCGAATAAAGAGTCGAAATGCGAAGCGCCCCAGCATCTCGAAGGCCGTTTGGATGCGACTCTGACTTGAGGTAACAGCGTGGTTCATTGATCTGTCTCACTCGATGAAATGACGGGCGATGTTGCTCTCGGTCAGCTCGTCCCCCGAAAGCTCCTCCTGCACCCGCGCCCTGTTCACGACGTAAGCGCGGTGACTTAGGTGGATGATCTCGGGAAGTTCCGAAGAAACAATAATCACGATCGCGCCTGCCTCGCACAGGCCGCCGATGAACTTGTAGATTGCCGAGCGCGCGCCAACATCCACACCCACCGTCGGCTCGTCAAAGAGAAAGCACGAGGGCCCGCGGACCATTGCCCTTGCGAGCATGATCTTCTGCTGGTTCCCTCCGGAAAACGCCGCGGCCTGTTGCTCCGGGTTCGGGGGCTGCAGGTCAACGTCCTGTGCCAGTTGTTGACTCATTGCTCGCTCGGCCTTGCCCCACACGAGACTGGCGGTCGAGATATGCGGAAGGTCCAGTGCAGGCAACATAATGTTCTCCCGCGCGGATGCCATCAGAATCATTCCCTCAGTGCGCCGGTCTGCCGTCACGTAGAACATGCCCTTTCGAATGCGCGAATTGATGGACAGCCGCGTGATGTCCTCGCCACGCAGATGCACCGATCCACTTCGCACCTCACTGGCTCCGAACATCGCCCGGATGATTTCCGATTTGCCCGAACCCACAAGACCGGCCAGGCCCACGATCTCACCTTCGTGCGCCTCGATGTCGGCCTCGACAATCTTATTGCTGCGTGTGGTCAGGCCGCTGCACTCGATTTTCCCCGCCCTTGGTTCATGCCTAATCTCGGGGAATATGTTCTCAATGGTACGCCCAGTCATGAGTTGAACGAGCTGACCCTCATCAGCGTTTGAGGCGTCCAGCGTTGCGATGTGCCTGCCGTCACGCAGAACCGTGATCCGATCAGCCAGGCGCCGGACCTCCTCCATCCGGTGACTGATATAAATGATCCCCGCGCCGCGTTCGCGGAGCTTCTCTACGAGGCTATAGAGTCGTTGCGCTTCATGATCGGTAAGGGATGCCGTGGGCTCATCCAGGATCAGCAGCGACGGCCACCATCGCAGTGCCTTCGCGATCTCGACCATCTGTTGCTCGGCGCGAGCCAAGTGGCCCACCGAACGGTCGACGGATATCGAGAAGCCGAGCTCGTCCAGAAGTTTACGCGCCTGCTTGCGAATCCGGGCCCCGGAGATCAACCCAAACCGAGAATGTTCCTCCTCTCCCCCGAGAAAGATGTTCTCGGCCACGGTAAGCTGCGGAATCAGGGAGAACTCCTGAAAAACGGCAGAGATTCCCGCCTCGCGGGCCGCATACACGGAGTCCAGCTGAACTCGTTCGCCATTCAGAAACATGTGCCCATCTGACGGCGACAAGGCCCCAGTGATGATATTGATCAGCGTGGATTTACCGGCACCATTCTCGCCGAACAGCACGTGGACTTCGCCTGCGCGGAGTGTGAAGTCGATACCCTCCAGCGCGGTGACACCCGGAAAGCGTTTCGACACACCAGCCAGTTTCAGGATCGGGGAGGGCCCTCCCTGGCCGTCCCGATCAGTCGCATGGCATTCGTGTACCATTGGGTTCACGTCTTACTGCCGAACACGGAACACCGGCGACCAGTCATCCGGTGCCAGCGATGTACGGGCATCGAAGTCGTCGATGTTGTCCTGCCCGACCACAAACAGCGATGGACCCACATGCGTCATCACGTCCTCGCCTTCAAGCACACGCACCGCCTGGTCCATCGCGATTCGTGACTGAATGACGGCCTGGTCTGTCGGTGCGGCCAGGATGTGTCCCCGCACGATGCCGCGATGCACGCCCACGGAGTAGTAGTAGGGCATTACCCGGACTTCATCCAAACGACCCTGGCGGCGGAGCAGGTTTGCACCCGCCTCTGCGGTTGTTGTCGCGCCGATGATATAGTCAACATCACGGTGGGCCTGAAGCACATTCTCGACCAGTTCCATCTGCACCCGTTGATTGGCATCACCGTACTCAGTCGCCACAATCTCGACGGCCGACCCCTCCACGGCATCCTTGAAGCCACGGTTGCCATCCTCGGACCAGCCAGCCCCCGTGGGTCCGGGGAACCAACCGACCTTGACCGGGTCACTACCTTCCGGGTACTGCTCCGCCAGATAGCTGCCGGCCATGTGTCCGAGCTCGTAGAACGAGACCAGGGATCTCGCGGCAACCTTGTCGGACGAGACACCGTTGATGAAGTCGACCACCGGAATGTCGTTGGCGACGATCTCATCGATGACTCGGTTGAGGCCGTCGTAGGAGATCGCGCCCAGGACGATCGCATCGGCCCCACGGGAAACGCAGCCCTCGAGCTGCGAGATCTGGGTGTCCAGGTTGACGTACCCACCGGCCTCGAAAAGCTGCATGTTCACGCCGAGTCGGCGTGCTTCATCGGCGATGCCGTAGTTGACCGCCATCCAGTAAGGATCGGCCATGTGCGGAATCGAAACACAGATGTCCCACGGCTGCGAGGCCTGTTCGAGAGGTGTGTAGGTTCCGGTCTCGACCGGGCTGTTCGGGTCGACGTCGGTATCCCAGATGTCGATGTCGGCTGGATACCAGGTGTGTTCTCCCGCCCCCGCACTACCGAACATACCCAGGCTGAGTATCATCGTCGCGGCGATTGTTGCGTGTCTCATGGACTTACTCCTCGTGCTACGCGCACCTTGCGCTGGTTGACTTCAGTTCATCGATCACTGCCCTTGCGCTCCGCCCCCGCGCGTAGTGCCCGATCATGCGTTCGAGCATGGCCGAGTGTTCCTCCGGCGAGTAGCAGGCGCACCCATCGGTTACCTGGGTGACGAGGTACCCCCTGTCCGCGGCATCACGGATGGTGGACTCGACGCACTGATCCCCAACAACGCCACCGATGATCAGATACTCGACCCCGATATTGCGAAGAACATAATCAATCGTCGTGGAGTTGAATACGCTGCTGGAGCTCTTTGGCAGGAGAATGTCGTTGGGGCGGGCGTCCAGCTCATCGATGACCTGGGCTTCCCAGGACCCCTTCGCTGCATGCAGACCCGAAATCTTGTAGTCCCGGCTGCGGTCACGGCCATCCAGCGTCAGACTCTCGATGACCGTGTACATGACCTCGATGGAATGGCTTCGAGCTGCGTCGATCAGGGCCCGAAGGTTCGGGATGACTTCTTCATCGAGTTGCTGAAAGTATCCACGCTTGGCGCTCTCGGGTGTGCCATCGATTCGCGCCCTGTCGATCAAGTGTCTGCCACATTCCATGTTCTGCATGTCAACGATCAGTACAGCGGTTCTCTCGGGCACCACCGGCTGCTCACGAAGTTCTGGCCGTGGTGGCTCAAGCGGCGGGTGCTCTACCATTTGCCAATCTCCTTGGTTGATGTATTGTCATGCTCAGTGGCCCGGTCGTGCAGATACCTGATCAACGACGTGCGCAGATCCTCGACCCACCTCCGCCGGTCTCTCTCGTGCACAAGCAGGTCCTGCCGGATCTCGACCAGCACGCTGTCAAGCCCACGATCCTGGCCGTGACGCGGAACGACAAAATCAGAATCCCGCGTCACGGCGTAGGGCTGATTGTCACCAACCAGCAGGCCGCCCTCGGACCGGTCGAAGGTTGCGAGCAGATGCGATGAAAGCGGGTTGGCGTTCAGGTAGGTAACGCCAATATCCCACGGGCGAAAACAGCCACCACGCATGGGATTGAATGAATGCAACGAGACCAGGGCGGTCTTGAGGCCACGTTGTGCACGCGAGTCGAGGACATCGGTGATCGCCTGGTGATACGGCCAGAAGACTTCGCTCTGCCGCGCCATCCGATCACGGTCATCGATCTTCGTGTTACCGGGGATCACGACCCCCTCACTGACTTCCGGCACCGACTCGGGAGACTCCGGCGGGCGGTTGCAGTCAATTACCAGACGCGAATAGTTCGTCGAAAGCAGCGGCGCATCGAGCAGGCCCGAGAGCGTGGCGGCAACTTCGTAGATCCCGATATCCCAGGCAAGGGATCGGCCGAGTTGATAATCCGCCATACCGAGCGTGCCGAGCGACCGTGGTACGCGATTGCTGGCGTGATCGCAGAGCAGAACGATCGGGCACTCGCTTGCCCCACGGATGCAGTCAAATGCCTTCGGCTCATCGGGTGAAAGCAGCGTTGGTGACGCGACACGGCCGGGACTCGGAGTATGTGAAGACCACACGGCTGCGGTCACTCAAACTGCTGCCGCGTAGGCGCGGCAAATTTCCGCCGGCTCGAGTTCAGCGCACGACCGCAGTTCATCATCCTTCACCGCAACAAAGCTCGCGCGCAGACTCTCCGGAAGCGTGTCGCGGACCACGGAGTCAGCTTCGATGGACTCCAATGCCGCCTGCACCGAATTGGGCATGGATGTATCCTTGCCAGCAGGCTCCGGATTCGCCTGGTGGACTTCCGGTGCCTCCAGACGGCGTTGCAGGCCGTCGATACCAGCGTGAATTAGGCTGCCGAGAATGACGTAGGGGTTGGCCGTAGCGTCCAGCGTGCGAAGCTCGATGTTGACCTGATTGCGGCGTGCCATCGGATCGCTTGCCGTCCCGGGACAAAGACGCAGCGCGGCTTCCCGGTCGCGGAAGCCGAGTACAGGTTTGCTGGCCGCCCAACTGTTCGGCTGCAGACGCATGTAGGAGGGAACCGTGGTGGCCCCGATTCCGCAGAGAGCGCGCAGATGCGCAAGCACGCCGGAGACGAATGGACCCGCTTCGGCGGAAATTGCGTCATCGCGCTCGCCCGCCATCAGCGGCCGATCATCCTTGTCGTAGATGCTGAAGTGAACGTGGACGCCGTTGCCGGGGCCCTCGGGTGAAGGCTTCGGTGAGAAACTGACAGCATCACCATGACAGCGTGCGACCTCCCGGATCAGGTCCTTCACGACCACCGCCTGGTCGGCCGCCGTAACTGCATCAGCAGGCGGTACAACGATTTCGAACTGGCCCATGCCGTACTCCGGCATGAGCAGTTCGACCGGGATATCCGCATGATCCAAAGCCACGAGCCAGTCACGGGAAACCGCATCGGCCTTCCTCGCGGCCTGCAGGCTGAACCCGTGCACTATGTCCCGGGTCGGATGGAGAAACGAGAACTCGTGCTCGAAGGCCACGCGCAGATAAAGACCGAAGTCCTCCCGCAGCCGCTCTACTGCCCGCCGCAGGAAGTGGCGCGGACAGCCGTCCCACGGCTCGCCATCCGGCGCATGCATGTCACACAGGTACATCAACAGCGGGCTGGTCGTGTCACCCGGGAGGGGCACTTCGATTCGGGTGTTGGCGTCCGGCATCATCCGCAGTTCGCCAGTCGCCCCGGCAGGATTGCCGGCGGCGATGTTCCCGAAACTGGTCAAGCACATGTTGCCGGGGATCCAGGCAAGGCCTGCCTGTAGCGCCTTTCCCGCGCCTTCAGCCGGACAGGTTCGAACGCGCGTCACTCCCGCGAAATCGTTGAAACCCATTGCCGCAAATTGATGCTCTGCCATACCCCCCTCCGGCGAATGCGTGGAGCCGCAATGGAAAGCGAGACTACGGTCGGGTCCTGTTCGCTGTCAAATAAAACTTTCAGAACTTGATCTAATACTGGAGAAATGAAAAATCCTTTCCGTTTAAGTGAGCTCTAGATCACTGTTTCCTCTATATTTTCATGAGCCGCCAGGCCACTGTCGGCTTGGCGTCAGAAGGAACTCACCCAGGGCCACTGCCACGGCAAAAGGGACAAGGCAACGATCAGAGGTGATGTCGCAGCCGTTATCCGGATCTCTCGTCGAGGGGG
>SL_3KL_010_SEDDRAFT_10006516_pt1 | contig 10440 bp, 7 predicted proteins | sample SodLakKL_010_SED_2_FD_10381 | JGI IMG/M metagenome (IMG submission 10381)
CAGATCGAACCCCACCGCCAGCAGATAGGCGCCCGAGAACCCCAGCCACAGCGGCAGGAAGAACCCCGCCGCCAGCGCCCCCATCGCGCCCCCGGCGGTGTTCAGCGCATAGAGCGCCGAGCCCAACCGGCCCAGGCTGTCCCGCGCGCGGATCACATGCTGGCCCATCAAGGGCAGCGTGCCGCCCATCAGGATGGCCGAGGGCAGCAGGATCGTCGCCGCCACCAGCGCCTTCAGCCCGATCTCCAGCGCCGGTACGCCGCCGACCAGCGCGTAAAGCGTCGGGTAGAGGGCGAAATAGGCATCCGCCACCAGGAAATGCCCCAGCGCGGTGGCCGCCACCCCGATCTCGACCAGCCCGAAGGCGCGCAACGGTCGCGCCAGCCGCGCCGCCAGGCGCCCGAACAGCCACCCTCCCAGCGCGATCCCGGCAAAGAAGATGGCAATGGTCAGCGCCGCCGCCTGCGCGGTCGAGCCGAACAGCAGCCCCAGCTCGCGCACCCACAGCACCTGATAGATCAGCGCCGCCGCCCCCGAGAGCATGAACAATGCGCCAAGGGCGGGGGTCTCGAAACGTCGGGGCAACGGAGTGGTCTGATCGAAGGCGAGGGTCATGCTGAGTTGTTATGTTGTAACGTATTCGGGGGCAAGCAGCGCGAGGATGGGAAGACTTGTTGCGCGCGGTCCAACCTTCGCGTCTCTGCCCATCGCAGGAAAAGACTGCGGCCAAACGACGCGGAATGATGTATCCTCCGGTTGCGCGCGAACCCCGAACCCTGGAGGAGAGTCCGACCATGTCGAGAACCCTGAGGCCTGCAACTGCCCTGCTGTGCTGCCTGCTGACCGGGCCCCTGCCGCTTGCCGCCGACGGCACGCAGATCGAAGCCGCGCTGATCGAGGCCGGGCGCGCGCTGTTCAACGACACCGGCCTTTCCGGGGCCGGGCTGCATTCCTGCGCGACCTGCCATCCGGTGACCATGGGGCTAGAGGGGCACACCACCAACAACACCTATATCGGCCTCGATGTCGTGCCGGACGGGGCCGAGGGCGGGCGGTCCTCGCCGACGCTGTGGGGCGCGCATCACCGCACGCAATGGGGCTGGGCCGGGTTGCCCACGATCGAGCAGAACATCCGCGGGATCATCGTCAACCGGATGCGCGGGCCTGAGCCCAGCGAAGAGCAGCTGGCCGCGCTGGCCGCCTATATCCGGTCCTTGCCCCTGCCCGAGACGCCTTTCGTGGATGAGGAGGGCACGCCCCTCGCCGGCGCGCCCGAGGCGGTGCTGCGCGGCCATGAGCTGTTCGTCGAGGCCGGCTGCAACGCCTGCCACATGCAGCCCGGGCTCGAATCCACCGCGACCTGGGATATCGTTGGCGTCGAGGTCAAGGTGCCCTCGCTCTGGGCGGTGCGGCACACCGGGCCCTGGTTCCATGACGGGCGCTACGACCGGCTGGAAGACGCAGCGCGCACCATGTGGGAGTTCTGGGCCGAGCAGATCGGCGAGCCCTCGAGTCCGACCGAGGCGCAAGTGGCCGATCTGGTCGCCTATCTCGAAGCGCTCTGAGCAAGGCTGCGGGGTCATGGCAGCAGCGTGACCTCGCCGCCGATCATCTCCTTGCGGAAATCGGTGATCAGGATATCGGCCACCACATCCAGCGGCCCGCCCGGCGGCAGGTGAACCGGACCGGCGCGCCAGATCCCGTCGGCGCCCCGCTCGGCGCGCAGCTCGATCCCCTCCAACCCCTCGGCCGGGCGGCTGAAGACCAGCGTCACCTCGATGGGCGTGAAGGGCTGGAAATCGGCGTCGAGCGGCACGATCTCGACCCGGTTGGGGCCGGGGCGACCGGGGATCAGAGCGATATCGGCCATCGTCTGGCGCCCGTGCAGGTGCAGCTCGGCCCGAGTTTCGGGCAGATCGGCCAGCGCGCGGGGCGGGGGCGTGAGGCGGAAGGCGGCGGTCAGGGCCAGGATCGCCACCATCAGCACCAGTTCCACCCGCAGCGAGCGGGCGAAGGCGGGGCGTGCGGTCGGTGCGCCTTGCGCCAGTTGCGGGGTCAGGATCAGCCGGTGCCGGGCGGCCAGCGCCAGCACCAGCGCGACCAGCGCCAGTTTCGCGGTCAGCACCCAGCCATAGGCCGTGCCGATCAGCGCGGCGGGGGTTTCGACCTGCCGCAAGGCCAGCGCCGCCCCGGTCAAGACCAGAGCCGCCACCATCGGCACCGCGAGCTGCGAGAACCGCGCCATCTGTGCCGCCGCATCGGGGGCGCGCAGCGTGGACAGCAGTCCCGGCAGGGCACCGGCCCAGAAGATCAGCGCCCCTGCATGGGCGACCATCAGGGGTGCCATCAGCACGGCGGTTTCGGCCCGCGCCGCATGACCGGCCGCGGCGAAGGACAGCGCCGCCAGCGCCCAGGCGGCGAAAACCGACGGTTTGCGCCCGGTCTCGGCCAGCGCGGCGGCGATCACCGCCAGCCCGGCTGTCAGCGCAAAGGGCGAGGCCAGCGCCAGCCCCCAGGCGGCGGGATCGGCCAGGGCCTGCGCCCCGGCGCCGGTCAGGTCCATCGCCTGCGCGGCCATCAGCGCCAGCGCGGCGGGCGGAACAGCCCAGAGTGCCCAGCGGATCGGCCCCGGCGCGGGCCGCCCGGACAGCGCGGCCCAGACCATGCCGCCCACGCCCAAAACCAGCGCCAGCGTCAGCGCCCCGCGGGCGAGCGCCGCGAACCAGGGGAGGGCCTCGGGCGCGGCCTCGGGCGTGCCGGTCTCGAAACCGATGGAAAACACATGCGTCCCGCCGACCGGGTGGCCGTCGTCCGAGACCACGCGCCAGGACAGGGCATGCGTGCCCTGTTCCAGACCGCCCGGCAGGGTGACGATCAGATCGGGACCCTGGGCGCGGCTCTCGGCATCCTGAACGCTGCCATCCGGCCCGAACAGGCGCGCCTGCAGCGGGGCGATGGGTTCGTTGAAGGTCAGGATCACCTCGGCCGGGGCAGCATCGAGGATCGCGCCTGCAGCGGGCGCGGCGCCGCGAAGCTGCGCGTGGGCCAGCGCCTGCAGGGGGAGCAGCACGAGAAGGAGGGTGACAAGAAGGGTGACACGGCGCTGAGACATCGGCAGTATTCCAGAGAAAGGCCCGCCGGGCCGGGGTGGGTTGGGACCGCGCCCGAACCCGGCGGGAAGTGTGCGTGCCGAAACGGGAACGGATTGGCGCCGCGTCCACCGCCCCGGGACGAAGGGACTCGAGATCCGGGGCGGTGAATTCCTCAGTTTCCGTGGCTGTGCCCATGGGAATGGCCGTGGGAGTGCCCATGGCTGTGCCCGTGCGAATGGCCGTGGCCTGCGGGGGCCGTGACCATTACACCCGGCGCGGGATAGCGCAGATCACCCGCCGACTGGCCCTCGGCCGGGATCTCGATCCAGCGCTCGGCGCTGGTGGCGCATTCCTGGACGACGGGGATATAGACGACCTCACCCGCCGGCAGCGCCTCGGTAAAGCGGGCGCGGAAGATGAATTCGTCATAGAATTCCGAGGGCAGTTCGCCCTCCCAGATGATCTCGCGCACGCCTTCGGTGATCTCCAACCCGTGGCTGTGGTAGGGTTCGGCCAGCGGACCGGTGACGGTGCTCAGTGTCCAACCCGCCTTGACCATGGGCTGTACGGCATTGATCCCGTCGGGGATCGAGACGCGCACGCGCAGCGTCGCCTCGAGCCCGCAGCCGTGGGGGATGCGGATTACCATCCGCTCGCGCGCGTTCTGGGTGACCTCGCGCTGCTCGAAGGTGGCATGGGCATGGGTGGCCGGGGCCGACAGGGCCAGGGCGGCCAGGGTCATCAGGGTCTTCTTCATGGTCTCTCTCTCTCCTGTTCAAGAAGGTTCTTCCGGCAGGGTCGCGTCCCTGCTTGTGGCCGGATGTCCCTCCGGCCAGGGGTTCGCGAAGGCCGGATCGGTGAGGAACTCCTCATCCGTCAGGCTTTCCAGAAAGGCGACCAGGTCGGCGATTTCGGCATCTGTGATCTGAAATCCGATGATTAGCGGATCGCGCAGCGGGTCAGGCTGGCCAAGGCGCGCGGCCTCGCCCCCTGCTGCATAGTGGCGGATGACCTGTTCGAGCGTCTGGAACCGCCCGTCATGCATGTAGGGGGCGGTCACGGCGACATTGCGCAGGGAAGGGGTGCGGAACCGGCCCCTGTCGCGGGGGTTCAGCGTGAATTCCACGATCCCGCCAGCCGCCCCGAGGCCGGTGTTGTGAAACCCGGTCTCGGGCATCGCGCTGCGCGAGGTGACCAGATTGTTGGTGAAGTTCAGCCCCAGATGGCAGTGGTAGCACTCAAGCCGGTGGTCGAAGAACAGGTCCATCCCGCGCACCGCCGCCTCTGTCATGGCTGTGCGGTCGCCCTCATAGACGAAGCGGTCATAGGGGCTGCCCACGGAAATCAGGGTCCGCTGGAACGCGCCAAGCGCGCGGGTGATGGTGTAGAGGTCGGCCTGCGGGCGGTCGGGGAAGGCGGCGGCGAAGGCGTCCTGATAGAACGCGTCCTCCATCAGTCGCGCAAAGAGCGCTGTTTCCAGCCCGGCATTGCCCATTTCCACCGGATCCTCGCCGAAGAGCGGGATCAGCGCGTGAAATTCCAGGCTGCCCACCATCGGATTGGCCCAGGTCAGCGTGGGCAGATAGCCGACATTGGCGAGGCTGGGAGCGTTGAACCCGCCTGCCTGCCCCGTCACCCCCACCGACACCGCGCGCCCATCGGTGAAGGCGCGCGCCTGTTCGTGGCAGGTTGCGCAGGACATGCTGTCATCGACCGACAACCGCGGGTCATGGAACAGATGCCGGCCCAGATCGACCAGCGCATCGCTCATCGTCACGTCGCCGGGCACCAAGGGGGGCGGCAGCCAGTCCGGTATGGCCCAGTCAAAGGCCAAAGCCGCAGTTGCCGCCCCGCTCAGTGCCGCGGCCAGGGCCACGGCGCGCATGGGCTCAGCGCATCGTCGCGAAAAGCTGCGCGCCCGCGGGGATGTCGCGGAAGGGCAGGCCGAGGTGCTGCATCACCGGGATGCAGTCGTCATCGTCGAGGAACGACATGCAGCCGGGCGAGGTGTCGGGCGTGTTCATATCGACATTGGCCTCGGCCAGCACCGGGGCCACGTCGAAGACGACCGTATCGGCAGCAGGGTCGAAACTGTCGAAGCGCACGGCCACAAGGTTGGGATTGGCGCATTCGGCCTCTGGCGCAACTGTCCGCGCCTCGGATGCGCAGCCGGTCGAGCCCAGATGCAGCGCCCAGCCGCGGTTGGCCTCATGGGTGACCGGCAGGCCGGTCGAGGACAGCTCGATCTTGATGAACTTGTAGCCGCCCTGCCAGTTCCAGAACATCGCGGTCAGGTTCAGCGGCGAGGGCGCGAGCGTCGGGTCGCCGTGGTTCAGATCGAACGGTACGCCGATGTCGAAGGCCAGACCCGTATAGTCGCCCGCCGGCACCGTGCCGCGCAGCGTGGTGTTCATTGCGGGCGTGCCGTTGACGCAGGTGCCGGTCGCATCCTCGAAATCCAGCAGCGCGACATTGTCCACCTGCCAGATCCCGTCCTGATCCAGCGCGATGGGCGTTTCCGCCCCATCTGCGCCGATCAGCCGGGCATTGGTGACGAAGACGCGGAAATCGGCAACCTCGACGGTCGAGTCTGTCACGCCGATGCCGTCATAGGCTTGCGCGCAAGTGAAGGGGGTGCCTGCCATTTCAGCGGCGAAATTGATGGTGATGGGCTGGTCGGCCAGCGCGGGCGCGGCGACAAGGGCTGCAAACAGGGCGGCGGGGGCCGCAGAGGTCAGGTAACGCATGTGGGGACTCTCTCGAATGAAGGGCAACGGCCCGACCGCAGCGGCGGCCGGGCATTCAGGCTTCAGACAAGAGCGACCGGGGGGCCACGCGCCGGGGGCGCGCGCGGGGTGTGATGGCTGGCCAGAAGATGACCCGCGCGCGGCGGGTCGATCAGGGCGATTCGCAGCGACAGACCGGACTGGTCCGCCGCGGGCGAGAGCGCCATGCCCTGTGCCAGCGTGCAGACCGGGCAATCCTGCGCCATCCCTTGCGGGACTTCACCGCCCTCGATGCACAGATCGTCCAGCGATCCGCCCATCTGCAGATACGCCGCCAGCATCGGATCAGCGGGCGCAGCCGGGCCATGCTGGTGACCGAACCCAAGAACAGCCAGCGCCAGCGCCAGCAGCGCAGCGGTCAGGCGGGTCTGAATGGTCGGTCTCACACGCATGTTACCTGATTACGTTTTGCGCCCACTGCCGTCAATCGACAACGGCCGTCGCGCGAACGCGTCGGTTCCAGACAGCACGCGCCGAGAGCCGGGCAAGCCGTTCAGGATTTGCCGCGGCAGGCTTGAGTGTCAGCTCGGGAAAGGTCCCGATTTTGCTTGAGGGTCCGCAAAGGGCCGAATACGTCGCCCCCCTCAATGGTTCCTCCCAGGCCCGATCCGTATACGGGGGGCTGAGCGCGCCGGTTTTCCAGCGTCTGACTTTTTCACCGGGGAATCCACCTAGACGCCAGCCCAGCGGCGTTATTGAAGTTTCTACAATAATAACAGCTACTTATTCTTTAACCTCACCGATCCACGTGGATTCCTCGCGGAATCCAGGAAATCCACCCAGCGGAAGCCAGTGGCCAGCTTTGCCCGTGTCAGGCGCAGGCTGTGGCTTCAATCTCGAATAGCAGGCCCGGAATGGCTAGCCCCGTCGCCACCGCCACCTTGCCGAGCGAGCGCACCAGCGTCACGTCGAGCTTCAGCCCGACGAGGAACAGCAGCACCGCGATCGAGATCCGGCTCAGCGTCTCGATGAACTCGGTCGAGGTGACGAGGCCGAGCGCATCCGGCCCGGCAATGAGCCCCACGGCGATGAAGGTGACGATCAGCGGCTGCCGCGCCATGAGGCCGACAAAACCGACCGCCGCCGCCCGCAGCACCAGCACGGCGATCTCGTAGAAGACCGAAGCGAAGTCGAGGGTCATGAAAGGGATCGGGCGGTCCGCTGCGGGTGATGCCACCGACCTAGCGGATCGCGCCGCCCTTGGTCAGCCGGTCGGCACACCCCCGGAGCAACCCGCAGCACGCCGGACCAGCCTGGAGCAGGCATCGCGGCGTGGCGGGGGCGGGACGGGCGCTGCCCGTGCTGGCGCACGGGCGGGACATAGCCGCCGACTTTGCCGAACGGATCGACCGGATCTGCTGTCAGACCAGCTCCTCAAAGGACGATTTCAGCAGGCGGGGCACGTCGAGCTGCGGTCGGCGCACGGTGATGTCGTCGAGGCTGAAGGCGAGCCCCTCGCGCTCGTTCCAGCGCACCGGGACGGTGACGCCGAGTTCCATCTCGGGGCCGAACTCGCCCAGCGTGCGGCGCCACGGCCCCCAGGTCTTGGAGACCTCGGTGAGCCACAAGTCGACCCCAGCGGTCACCCTTGCGTTGATGCCGACGCGGAACCTCGGGCGGGCATTGGCGGTGACGTCGGCGGCGACCGACAGCCCCTCGGCCCGGCTCCAGGCGATCTCGACCCCGGCGGAGGCATCGGCGGCGATGCCCAGTTCGCCGTCGAGCCCAACCCGCCCCTCGACATAGGCCACCGCGATGCGCGCCCGCAGCCCGCCGCCGACATCGAGCCTGAGCCCGGCATAGGCCGGCACGACGAAGCGCGCCGATCCGGTCACCGTGGCGTCGGCCGGCGCGTTGAGGTCCATCTCGGCGCGGACCTCGGTGCCGACCAGCTGGCCGGGGCCGACATGGGCGTTGAAGGTGATGCGCGCGTCGGCGAAGGCGAAGATGCCGATGCCGACCCCGGCCACCGAGACGCCCCAGATCGGGAAGTCGGGGGTCGAGACCGACAGCAGCACCCGCTCGAAGTTGCGGCGCGGGAAGACCTCGAAGGTCGCCGGCAGGCCGATCGTGCCGCGCAGGCGGATCGAGGCGTCGGGGGCGAGCTCGATCTCGGCGGCGCCGCGCAGCACCCGCCCGAAGGTGATCTCGGCGCGGCCGCGGCCGAAGACCGTGACCGACCCTGTCGGCGGGCCGTCCACCGGGTTGCCGGCGTCGTCGAGCGGCGCGTTGGTGGCGGTGAAGACGAGCGAGCCCGAGGCCGGCCCCTTGGCCACGGTCAGGTTTCCCGCGAGCGTCAGTAGCGCGCCGTCGACGCGGAGCGCGATGTCGCCGGTGGCACCGGGGATCGCCAGCACCGCCCGCCCGGCGCCGCCGAAGCGCCATTCGCCCGAATCGGGTGCGCGCTGCGCGTGCAGCGACGCGGTGGCCGAGGAGATGCCGGGAATGCGCTCGACCGGCAGGGCGACGTTCTCGGCGCCGATCGACAGCCCGGCCTCGGACGAATAGCCGACCTGCACGGTGGTGCCCTGCAGCGGCGCGCCCAGGTTCAGCGTGCCGGCGACGGCGATCGCGTCGCGGCCGAAGCTCGCGGTGACCTCGCCCGACTCGATCCCCGGCAGCCGTCCCTCGCGGACGCCTGCGCGGAGCGTGAGCGACAGCGCGTCGGCGCCGTAGTCGTAGGTGATCGTCGCCTCGGCGGGATCGAGGAAGTCGAGGTCGAAGTTGAAGCTGCCGGTGAGGATCGTGTTGCCGCGCTCGACCCGCGCCTCGAGCGTGCCGGTGCCGACCGAATCGACGGCGAGCGCGGCGTTGCCGGACAGGAAGACGCCGTTCTCGCCGGCGCCTAGCCGCAGCGCCGCCTCGGTGACCCGCACCGGGCCGAAGTTCAGCCGTTCGGCCGGGATCGGAAAGTCGATGTAGACGTCGCTGCCGCGGATGAGGATCGGGATCTCGAGGCCGGGAAACAGCGCCTTGGTGGCGGTGATCAGGCCGTTGGCGAAGAGGTTGCCGTCGGCGTCGAAGCCGGCCTCGGTGAAGGTGACCGGGCTGGTGTTGGTGACCTCGGTCGGCAAGGCGCGGATGCGCTCGAGCAGCGCGGCGTTGTCGAGATAGCCCGAGAAGCCCAGCCCCTCGCCGGGCAGGACCGGGATGCCGTTGGCGCCCGAGATGTCGAGCGGATTGATGATCTGCCCGCGCCGGCGGCGGAAGACCGTGCCGTCGAGCCGGGTGATGTAGGGCGCCTCGCCGGGGTTGGGATTGACCTGCGCGGCGGCGAAGTTGAAGCCGCCGAAGATGCCTTCGGCCTTGCCCACCGGCGCGACGCTGCCGTTGGCGGCGACGGTGAAGCGGCGCCGGAAGGCGCCGGTTTGCGAGGTGAAGATGCTGACCGCCGCCGGCCGGTCGCCGCGCAGGATCAGGCCCTGGGTGAGAAGCTCGGCCTCGGTCATCGCGACGAGGTGGCCCAGGTGGCGGCCCTCGAGGATCTCGGCGCGCGTCCAGTAGGGGCCGCCGGCGTTGCGCACCGACAGGTCGCGCAGCGCGGCGAACTCGACCTGCCAGCCGCCGCTGCCGTCCTTGATCGCCTCGAAGCTGGGCTTGCGCCCGGCGTTCGGTCCGCGCCAGAAACCCGCCGCCTGCGCCATCTCGATCGCGGCGGTGATGTCGGCACCGAGCCGGGCGTTGATCTCGCGCCCGGAATCCTGGTTGGCGGCGCTATCGAGCAGCCAGAAGTTGACCCATCCGTCGAGCCCGCCGAGCTGCAGCTCCTGCGCGTGATCGACATCGAAGCTGGCCGGCGCCCCGTTGCGGTCCCAGTTGGGCAGCTTGATGCGCTTGTGATCGGCCAGTTCCTCGGTGGTGCCGAAGATGATGGTGGTGGTGCGTTCGGCGGGCATCGAGGCGAGGCGCAGGTAGCGTCGCTGCTCGCCGGCCTCGTTGCGGATGTCGGGCGCGGCGGTCCAGTTGCGCACCGCGCCCGGCAGGCGGTCGATCAGCGCCGGTTCCAGCGAGTCCTCGGCCAGCTCGAAATACTTGCGCTTCTGGAACTCCTGCGCGGCCTGCGTCTCGCGCGCGGTGGCGCCCTTGTAGACGTAGGGGGACCCCGGGGCGATCGGCGATTTCGACGTCGCCGGGACGCCGGGCGCCTTGGGATGGTTGGAGGCGCCCTTGAAGCCGCCGTGCATCCGCGGCAGCTGCAGGTGGCTCAGGTGGATCGTGCCGCCGGTGCCGCCCGCGTCCAGCACGATCCGCGGCGCGTTGCGGCCGGTGGGGGCGAATTCGAGGCCCGGGCCCGCGTCGCCCGCCTCGCCGCCCGCCTCCTCGCGGGGCGGCTCCGGGTCGGTGGCGTCGCGCTGCAGCCGGCGGGNCTGGGCGCTGCCGGCGAGGCCCTTCTGCTGCTCGGTATGGACGAGCTCGTGGGCCAGCAGGTGGCGGCCGGCGGCGGTGTCGGGCCGGTACTGGCCGGCGCCGAAGAAGATGTCGCGGCCGAGGGTGAAGGCGCGCGCCCCGACGGCGCGCGCGGCCTGCGCGGCGGGCGGGCCGTCGTGTACGCGCACATCGCC
>SL_3KL_010_SEDDRAFT_10006517_pt1 | contig 10439 bp, 12 predicted proteins | sample SodLakKL_010_SED_2_FD_10381 | JGI IMG/M metagenome (IMG submission 10381)
GACAGGCTGGCCATGTTGGCAAAGGCCGGCGCGCCGGCCACCAGGCCGACGGCGAGGTTGACCCAGCCCGGATCGGCCGCGCCCTCGAACTGTGTCTTGACCACCACTCCGACCAGTCCGCCTTCCAGCGCCCCCAGGGCGATGGCCATGCCCGCATTGGCACGAATCTCGCGCGGCATCAGGTGACGCGCGACAAACGGCAACCGGGTTCGGGGCTGGGCGGGCATGGGGGTATTGTAGGGTAGAGGAGAAGAGGGGGAGACGGTGGGGGCTACGGCAAGTCCAACTCACTTCTCCCCGTCCCGCCCAAATGCACTTCTCACGTCTTGCGAGAAAGGCACCTCGACATGCCGAACCGGTTACACAAGCTCAAAACACCGATGCCACCAAAACTTCTCGTTATCCGGTTCAGTGCTTTCTGCAATAAGCGGGTCAATAATGGGTCTCTATGCTGCGTTCCCCACCAACGTTTGTCGCTTTGGCCGAGGTTCGGCGGTCCTTATCCTTTTTGAACAGGCGCAACTGAGCGGACTCGAATTGCGGGTGTCCGACCAGCTCGAGCTGGATGAGCGTTTCATATTCATGCAGCTCGACATACCCCCCGAACTGAAAAGCCGGCTCCAGGTCCTCCGGAATACGTCCCGACGAAACCGCGTGAGTGCCCTCGAAATACCCAGGCTCCAGTTCGCGAGTGCCGTGTCGGGTTAGTCCGCGCACGACTTGGTACAGCACGGGAATCGCCTGTCTCAACGGTTCAATGTCCTGGTACTGGACATGCCCTGATTGAATTTCGGCAAAATCCGTCAAGGATGGAAGGTCTGTTTGTGGATATGGCCAAGGCGGCCATGGCCAGTCGGCCCCGCATTGTCCATCGGTGAAGCAGCTGCACTCATCACCGGCACATTCCGAATAACACGTGTCTCCACCCGTGGAAAAACCACTTTCGCATTGAGCAGAAGGACCGCACCGCTGGCACTGGGCCTGAAGATCAGTGGAGAAATTCGCCGTCAGCACAAAAGCAAAGAGTATCGTTATCGTTGCCTTCATCAGGAAATCCCTATCTGTCAGCCAATCGATCAGGACCCTACCAAAGTGGGATTTTGGATGTCAATCGGTACGAACAACAAACGGCAGCAGGGTTCGAGACTGATCAGGCTTTCGACGTGTTATGGGTTCGTCTCTGGCTTTCGCCTTTCACCCGTTAACCCGTTAACCCGTTAATCCATTAGCCCGTCATCCCTCCCTCCCCTACAATAGCCCCATGAACGAATCATCCAACGACGAACGCACCTGGCTCGAGCAAACCCTGACCGGCGACATTCCGCTGGGCGGGGCGATGGAATTGACGGTAGAGACGCTCGATCAGGCGGGTGTCTTGCTGCAGTTGCCGCTGGCGGCCAATGTCAACGACAAGGGGACGGCCTTCGGCGGGGCGCTGGCCAGTGCGATGATCCTGGCCGGCTGGTCGCTGCCTCGTCTGCTGATGCGCCGGGCGGGGCTAAAGGCCGAGTTGGTCATTGGCCGTTGCGAGATTCGTTTCACGCGGCCGGTGGCCGGCGCCTTCCAGGCCTTCTGCCCCTGGCCGGACAAGGCCGATTGCGATCGTTTTGTCCGTCGGCTGGACGAGGCCGGGCGAGCCAGCCTGGTACTGGCTCCGGAGATCCGGGCCGACGGAGAGGTGGCGGCCACGCTGTCGGCGAAGTATGCTGCACTCGAAACAGCAGGGAATCCATCATGAAAGCCGCCACACTTGTCGTCCTCTCAAGCCTGGTGTTGCTTGTCGCCTGTGGAACCGGCCAGCGACACGATGACCGCCAGGATGCAATGGACCGCTGGGAAGCGCTGGTGCGCTGGAGCGAGTTCGATGCGCTCGTCGACATGATTCATCCCGACTGGCTGGCCGAGAATCCGATCCACCCGGTCGATATCGACCGCCTGCACCAGTTCCGGGTGACCGAGTACCGCGTCCGTCAGGTACTGGCCGACCCCGACGGAATGGGCTTCGAACGCCTGATCCGCATCCGCATGTACCACGTGCACAGCGCTCGCGAGCGCGTCGTCGATCATCGTGAGGTCTGGCGCTACGACGAGGACCTCGAGCGCTGGCTGCTACACTCCGGATTGCCGGACCCACAGCGTTCATGAGGAATTGAAGAAGGGGGATCCCGAACAAGCGGAGGGTCAACAACATGCGAACCATCGCGATCGTCAACGCCAAGGGCGGCTGCGGCAAGACCACCATTGCCACTTCACTCGCGGCAGCACTGGCCTGGGAGGGCTACTCGGTCGCCCTGGGCGACATGGATCCACAGCAGTCGTCCAGCGACTGGCTGGCGCAACGCCCCGAGGAATATCCCGCCATCATCGGGCTCAATGCCCAGGACGGGCCCTTGCGGGCGCCCCCGGATACCGACATTCTCGTCATCGATACCCAGGCCGGCATTCACGGCCACGACCTGGGCAATGTCGTGCGCCGATCGCAAACCCTGCTGGTGCCCGTGCTGCCCTCGCCGGTGGACATGCGCGCGGCCTGGCGCTTTCTCAACCACCTGCTTGAACTCAAACCCATCCAGAGCCGGCAGGCCAAAGTCGGCCTGATCGCCAACCGGGTTCGCCCGCACACCATCATCTTCCGGGAGCTGACCGGCTTCCTGGACGATTTCCGGGTACCGGTAGTCGGCCAATTGCGCGACTCGATGAACTACGTGCGCGCCTTCGAACGCGGCCTGACCGTGTCCGACCTGCCGCCCTACCTGGCCTGGCAGGACTGGGAGCAATGGGAAGTCATCCTCGACTGGATCCGGAGCCGACGCTCGATGGGAAAGGGTTAACGGATCTGCTCGACGGCCTCTGGCGCTCGTGGGCGGGTCCGGCAAACTCAATTGACGGGTAGGTTGTCGATCAGGCGAGCCTTGCCCAGCCAGGCCGCAGCGAACAGCCTCGAAGGCTGGCCTGGCCGCACTTCACCGAGGTGCTCGGCCGAACGCCACTCCAGGTAGTCGGGCCGAAAACCGGCGGCTTCAAGCTTGCCCAGCGATGCGCGTCGCAGCGCATTGAATTCGCCCCCCTCGCATAGCGCCTCGGCCATCTCGGTCAGGACACGATTGAGCACCGGGGCGCGTGCTCGCTCGTCGTCAGCCAGGTAGGCATTGCGCGAGCTCATGGCCAGGCCATCACTCTCGCGAACGGTCGGCAAGCCGACGATTCCTATACCCAGCGCCAGGTCCTCGACCATCTGCCGGATGATCACCAGCTGCTGGTAGTCCTTCTCGCCGAAGACCGCCACGTCCGGCCGGACCTGGTTGAACAGGCGTAGCACAACGCTGGCCACCCCTTCGAAGTGACCGGGCCTGGAAGCACCGCACAGGCAGTTGGACAGACTCTCGGGCACCTGCACCATGAACGGCTGCTCCAGCGGGTACATCCGCTCCACTTCCGGAAGCCAGACCAGGTCGCAGCCGGCCGATTCCAGCGCGGCAAGGTCCGCCTCCCGCGTGCGCGGGTAGGATTCGTAGTCCTCGCCCGGCCCGAACTGGGTGGGATTGACAAAGATACTGGTCACCGCGCGAACGGCCCGGCGCTTCGCCTCGGCCAGCAGGGCGAGGTGGCCATCATGCAGGTTGCCCATGGTGGGCACGAAGGCGACGGTTTCCCCGGCCTTGTGCCAGCCATCAATGGTGGCGCGCAATCGATCCGCTGAATCGGTGCTGATCATGATCAGGAATAACTGTACTGGTCGTCAGGAAAGCGACGTTCGCGCACCGCCTCGACGAAGGCGGCAAGAGCCGCGGGGATGCTGCCGGCCTCGTCCATGAAGTTGCGCACGAATCGTGGGCGGCGACCCGGGCTGATGCCCAGCACGTCGTAGATCACCAGGACCTGGCCGTCGACATCGACGCCGGCGCCGATGCCGATCACCGGGATGCGAAGGTTCTCCGCTATGGCTCGCGCCAGGGCGGAGGGCACGCACTCCATGACCAGCATGCCGGCACCGGCCGCTTCCAGTGCCCGTGCATCTTCCTGCAGCGCTCGTGCCAGGGCCTCGTCACGGCCCTGAACGCGATAACCGCCAAGGCGGTGGACATGTTGCGGTGTCAGCCCCAGGTGGCCGCATACCGGAACGCCCTGAGCGACCAGCTCGGCCACCAGTGGCACTACGCCGGAACCGCCTTCGAGCTTGACCATGCCGGCACCGGCACGCATGACCGCAGCGGCCGCCTGCATGGCACTGGCACGGTCGTGGTAACTCATGAACGGCAGGTCGGCGATCAGCAGCGGGTGGGTCAACCCTCGTGACACCGCCTCGACGTGGTAGACCATGTGCTCGACGGTGACCGGCAGGGTCGAATCACGCCCCTGGATCACATTGCCCAGCGAGTCACCGACGAGTACGCAATCGACGTCGGCCTCATCGACCAGACGCGCGAAGCTGGCGTCGTAGGCGGTCAGCATCGTGATGGGCTGACCGGCCTCTTTCATGGCCGCCATGGCGGGAACGGTGCGGATGGCGCGATCCTGGCTCATGCTGACTCCACGACTAATGGTTGGTTTGGAAATCGAGCGGCGCGGCCGCCCTGAGAGCGCGAAGGTCTCTATCGTCCAGTGCGGCAAGCAGTTCGTCAACCCGGCCCATGCCGGGCACGATCAGTTCCGGGGCCAGCGCATTCAGGGGCACGAGGACAAAGGCACGCTCGGCAAGGTGGGGATGCGGGACAACCAGGTCGTTCTCCTCGAGAACAGTCTCGCCGTGGACGAGCAGATCAAGATCGATGACCCGCGGACCCCAGCGCCGGCCTTCGCGGCAACGGCCCAGTCGGCGCTCAACGTCAAGCAACAAGGTCAACAGCTCTCGGGCATCCAGCGCGGTATCGATTCCGGCAACCGCATTGAGAAAGTCAGGCTGGTCAGTCACCCCCCAGGCCGGGGTCATCCAGGCGGGGGATACACAGGCGACGTGCACGCCCTCGGAGCGATCGAGGCGCTCAAGCGCAGCCGACAATGCGGCCGGCGGATCACCCTGATTGGCACCGAGCCCGATCCAGCTGCGGGTCAAGATGCGGCCTTTCGTTTGCGCGGTCGGCTGCGTTTGCGCCTGCCGTCGGGCGAAACCATCTGGTGGCGCTCGTCGGGCTCGACTTCCTGGATGGTGGTCCACCAGTCGGCCAGCTCCTGCAGTTCGGGATTCTCAATGGCCCGCAGCAGAAGGAAGTCGTAGGCGGCGCGAAATCGGCGCTCCGACATCAGCTTCAGGGCCCGCTTGCCCCTTCGCTTCTTGAAGCGCGGCTGCATACACCAGATTTCCTTGGCAATGGTGGAGAAGCGCCGGTGGATGGCCACACGTCGGGCCTGGGCAACAATGGCCTCCTCCCCGGCAGCAGCCAGTGCTTCGACAGGCGCCATTCCTTCGGCGACCAGGTCCTCGGCGCGCGTTTCCACCTTGGCCCACAGGTAGGCGGCAAAAAGGAATCCCGGTGTTACCGGCTTGCCCTGGGCGATGCGGTCATCGGTATTCTTCATGGCCTGCTCGACCAGCACCGGCGGTTCGGAAGGATCATCGAACAACCCCGGGAAAAGCGGCTCCCACAGATTGTTGCGAACCAGTGCCTGGTAGGTCGGCCAGGCGCGGCCGCTGAGAAAGAGCTTGAGGATTTCGTCAAACAGCCGTGCCGGTGGAATATCGTGCAGCAAGGGCGCCATGGTTACGACCGGTCCGGCCGTCTCCGGCTCGAGCTGCAGATCGAGCTTGACCATGAAGCGAACGGCCCGCAACAAGCGAACCGGGTCCTCCCGGTAGCGGGTGACCGGATCACCAATCAGGCGCAGATAGCGTTCCTTCAGGTCCTGGTAACCGCCGACATGGTCGCGAATGGTGGCCGTTTCCGGGTCATACATCAACGCGTTGATGGTGAAATCGCGCCGACGTGCATCTTCCGCTTCCGACCCCCAGACATTGTCGCGTACCAGACGCCCGGCCTCGAGTTCACGATGCTCGTCCTCACCACCTTCACCTGAACCGCGGAATGTTGCCACTTCGATCACTTCGCGACCGAATCGCACGTGCGCCAGACGAAACCGCCGCCCGATCAGGCGGGCATTGCGAAAGACATCGGCGACCTCCTCGGGCGTGGCGCTGGTGGCCACGTCGAAATCCTTGGGATCATGGCCAAGCACCAGGTCGCGAATACTGCCACCGACGATATAGGCCAGGTGACCGGCATGGTGCAGTCGTTCGATGACCTTCCGGGCGTTGGCGCTGATTTTCTCGGGGCGAATACCGTGCTCGTCGAGCTCGATGATGCGGGGTTGGTTACTCAATGGTCGTTATTCTTGGTGTCAGGAGGAAAGCGAACGGGCGCCAGCTTTGCAGGGCGTGCTGTTATCATGATCATATAGTTTAGCACCATGCCCGCAATACGGCCCGTTTCCCCTGCGGCGCCGATCGACATCGCCAGTTCAAGACACGGATGAAACCAAAATGACCTTTGTAGTGACGGAAAACTGCATCAAATGCAAATACACCGATTGCGTGGAAGTCTGCCCTGTCGACTGCTTCCACGAAGGGCCCAACTTCCTGGTCATTGACCCCGAAGAGTGCATCGACTGCACGTTATGCGAGCCGGAGTGCCCTATCGAGGCGATCTATCCGGAAGACGATCTTCCGGCCGGCCAGGAAAAGTTCCTGGAGCTCAACGCCGAACTGTCGCGCGAATGGCCGGTCATCACCGAGATGAAACCGGCACCGGAAGACGCCAAGGAGTGGGAGGACGTTCCCGGCAAACTCCAGCATCTGGAACGCTGAACGCTGAATCGATACGATACCGCGAGACGACCGGCGCAATACCGGTCGTCTCAGGATCAGCCCAAGCGATCGCGCAAGCGGGCGAGCACGAATTCGGCCCGCTCAATTTCCAGGATCTCGCCATCGGCATCGAGCAGAATCACTTCGGCGGTATCGTCCCCACCGTCGCGCACCTTGATTCGGTAAACCCCGCTGAAATCGTTGACCTCCCGGCTACGCCAGAACGCCATTCGCGCGAGGCCCGTGCGTTCAATCTCGATGGGATCGTGACTGAAACGAAAATGGTAGCGCAATTCCGAATCGTCGATTTCCTGGACACTCATGCCATTACGGTTGAGCGTAAAACCCAGTCGACGCCAGACACTGTCAGGCTCGTCCTGTACCGTCAGGAACAAACCGGTGGAGCCGAAGCGGATATGCGAGCGCGATCGCTCTGCCTCGGCGCTGGGCTGGACCCGGGGCGGCCTTTCGGTACCCCGCGCGGCTGCCAGCTCGGGCAGAAAGTAACCGGGTACCTCGAAGGTAGTGCGCTGCTGCGGCTGGCTCAACCCCGGCGGCGCCTCGATCGGGTCGAGTTCCTCACTTTCGGTGTAAACAGGCTGGCGGTCTCGACCGGCACAGCCTGTGAGCATGGCAAACAGGGCGGCGAGCAATACACTCGTTGAAATCAGCTTGAATATTCGAATCATACCCCTTGGGTCCGATGACTGGTGAATTCAGGTTTGCACCCGAGGTTACAGGATCCAACAAGCCTGTTGGACCGCGCAAAAACGGATCAGTTTAGGCAACATCCCCGGCCCAGTCCAGCCGCGTGTACTGAACCGGGACCGATTTTCGGAAAACCGCGAAAGACCGGGTTGTCCGAACCTTGCCATGACTTGCTACCCGCCGGATGCACAAGTATTCTGAGCAGTGTAACCCGAATCACTGCAAGATTCAGCAAGAAAACAAGCCAACCCATTGATTAAACGAATATTTTACATTTCATGAACCAATCAGCCCTGCAGCTTTCATCACCTCCCCTTCCAGCCACGATCCACGGCGACGTGTCGCTGGAGGAGTTTGCCGGCAAACCACTGGTGCTCTACTTCTACCCGCGCGACAACACGCCGGGGTGCACGAAGCAGGGCCAGGGTTTTCGCGATCTCTACGACCAGTTCCAGGAACACGGTTGCCAGATCGTCGGCGTATCGCGCGACAAGCTGGCAACACACCAGAAATTCGCGGACAAGCACGAGTTCCCGTTCCCGCTGATTGCCGATCCCGACGAAACCCTGTGCCGCCAGTTCGATGTCATCAAGGAGAAAAACATGTATGGCAAGAAGGTCATGGGCATCGAACGAAGCACCTTTCTATTCGATGCCGACGGCAAGCTGGTGCGCGAGTGGCGCAAGGTTCGCGTACCGGGTCATGTCGAGGAAGTCCTCGAGGCCGTGCGCCAATTGTCCTGATCCTGCCCGCCCGCGAGGCCTCACCCGGAGTGACCAACAACATGGCCGAAAGAGCCCGGCTGTACCTGCTTGACACCAACGTGCTGATGCACGATCCCACGGCATTGTTTCGCTTTGCCGAACATGACGTCTATCTGCCCATGATCGTGCTCGAGGAACTCGATCGATCCAAGAAGGGCGTATCCGAAGTCTCGCGCAATGTTCGCCAGGTCAGTCGCTTCATCGGGCAGATGATGGCACCGGGCGACAAACTGGAAGACGGCCTGACCCTGTCTGAGCCCGAGGGGCTGAAGCTCAAGGTTGGCACCGGCCGACTGTACTTCCAGACCGAACACTTCGATAACGGAGCCGAACTGGTCGGCGACCGATCACTGGCCGACAACGAGATTCTGCTGGCCGCGCTCAGCCTGGCGCGCAAGCACCCCGACACCCATATCATCCTGGTGTCGAAAGACATCAACCTGCGCATCAAGGCAGCCATCCACGGCATCACCGCGGAGGACTACTACAACGACCGCGCCCTCGATGACCTCAGCCTGCTCTACTCCGGCGTCACCGAGCTCGACACCGGCTTCTGGGAGAACCACGAGACACTGGACTCCTGGAACAAGGAGGGCCGCACCTTCTACCGGGTGCGTCGGAGGGAAGACGATGAGTGGCACCCCAATCAGTGCCTGCTACTGGCTGGAGACAACGGCCTGGAGGCCATGGTGCGAGAAGTGGGCGACGACGAGATCGTGATCGAGGTGGCACGCGATTTCCGGCGCGAACAGCACGGCGTATGGGGCATCCAGGCGCGCAATACCGAACAGAACTTCGCTCTCAACCTGCTCATGGATCCCGAAGTCGACTTCGTCACCCTGCTGGGCACCGCCGGCACCGGCAAGACCCTGCTGGCGCTGGCCGCCGGCCTGGCCCAGACACTCGATGACAAGGTCTACCGTGAAATCATCATGACCCGCGCGACCGTCTCGGTGGGTGATGAAATCGGCTACCTGCCCGGCACCGAGGAAGAAAAAATGACGCCGTGGATGGGGGCACTGACTGACAATCTCGAGGTACTGACCGAACCGGAAGACGCCGGTCACGGCGGCGAATGGGGCCGCGCGGTCACCAATGAGTTGATGGCCTCGCGCATCAAGATCCGCTCGCTCAACTTCATGCGCGGGCGCACCTTCCTCAACCGCTACCTGATCATCGACGAGGCGCAGAACATCACTCCCAAGCAGATGAAGACCCTGATCACGCGCGCCGGCCCGGGGACCAAGATCGTCTGCCTGGGCAACGTCGAGCAGATCGACACGCCCTATCTGACCGAAACCACCTCGGGCCTGACCTTTGCCGTCGACCGCTTCAAGGACTGGCAGCATGCCGGTCACGTCACCCTGCGGCGCGGCGAAAGATCTCGACTGGCGGATTTCGCTTCCGAGGCGCTGTAGGATCCGGACTGCGGCATCAGCCGGGTCGCGAGCCTCAGGCTTGTGCCCCCCCTGATGCCTGCGGCCTAATCAGGTATCCTGAACGGATCGTCAATAACGCCAGACCCACCGGGGGAGCACGGGGATGTCCGGAGACAGCCATGACAATGACGAAGATCTGACTCGGCCTGTCACCGTACTGGACGACTGGGACAACCTGCCCGAAGCGACGTCCGATTGGCAGCCGGGACAGCGGCTGGGGCCGTTCGTGCTCAAGCGCAAACTCGGCGCCGGCGGCATGGGCCTGGTCTGGCTGGCTGAACAGATGGTCCCGCTGCGCCGCGAAGTCGCGCTGAAAGTGATGCTGCCGGAACGCCGAACCCGTCTGGGCGAGGCGCATTTCGAGGTCGAGCGCCAGGCGCTCGCCCAGCTCTCCCACCGCGCGGTTGCCCAGATTCACGAAGCCGGGGAACTGCCCGACGGCGGGCTGTTCTTCGCCATGGAGTACGTCCCCGGCCTGCCGCTGGACCGCCACATCGAGCAACATCCGCCATCGCTGCGTGAACTGGTGGCCATGATGGTGGAAATCTGCGGCGGCGTTCAACATGCCCATCAGCACGGCCTGATCCACCGCGACATCAAACCGGCCAACATCCTCGTTGGCCAGCTTGAGCATCAGCCACAACCCAAGATCATTGATTTCGGCATCGCCGTGGAAAGTGCCGGGGAGGCACCGTCGGCCGGCCAGGGCCATTACTACGCCGGAACCGT
>SL_3KL_010_SEDDRAFT_10006518_pt1 | contig 10439 bp, 12 predicted proteins | sample SodLakKL_010_SED_2_FD_10381 | JGI IMG/M metagenome (IMG submission 10381)
AAAGAGGACAAGGCATCTTCTTCTACTCCTTGGACATCAAAGATAAGTTGATATTCTCCACTTTGCTCGATTATAAGATTATCAAAGGTAGCTATTCCGTCAGCTCCACTTTCAACTGTAAGAGTGCTTTCGGGAGTAAAATCAGCTCCCTCAACACTAACCGTAACATCTACTCCTTCCACCGGATTACCCTCAGAATCACCCACAAAGGCTTCCGGAGGACCTCCGATTACTTCTCCAGCTACAGTATCTTCCGGAGCGGTCTCCTCCATAACTCCGGTTAGACTGACTCTCCACTCTATAGCACCATATTCTGGAACATTTCTATCACCCGGTGCTCCTCCGGTTCTTTCTCCATTAAGAACTATCTCTAAGTTTTCTCCGGAAGTATCATTTAAACTATCCGTTTCAAAAGTATAAGTCCAAACCGTTCCCCCGGTACTATCAATATCTCTACCAGTTTCTAAAGTTTCTATTAACTGACCATCCTGATAAAGCTCAATTTCAATTTCAGGAACCCTGGTAGAATTATTAGTTCTCCTTACTAAAAACCTTATTGTCTGAGTACCACTTATATGCCCCGAAGGACTATCAAGCTCGACATGAAGCTCATTATTTTCAATAGCTGTTTGTGTATACCACTCATTTCTAGCATCAAGAGAACTGGGATTATACTGAAGATATTCAATATCTCCACTAAGGTTGGTAGTTGATATTTCCTCGATAGGGTAAAGATCTTCGGTCGTTCCGGGATCATCGGAAGCGATTTGCCAACTTCTTTTTTCAACAAAAAAGTTTGCTTTTCCATCTAATCTTGCCGGGCCAAGAAGATAAAACTCGGGAGATATATCGGGAGCATTAAACTCATATATTAAATTAGCCACCTCTCCTTCTTCCAGCTTAAGATCTTTCCAAATAAGTTTTTTTCTATTCTCTTCTTCTATTTTTTCAAAAGAAAAATCGGTTTTGTTTTTAATATCAAAAAATTGAGGAACGGTTTCAATAACCTCTCCTTCAAAATATTCGTTGGCCTCCAGGGTAATAATCATTTCATAGTCAGCCGGAGGAAATATTCTGGTTGGTCCACTTCTTCTTATGTTTAGTGGAGTCTCTTCTTTTAAAAAGAAGGAGTCCTCAATCGTTCTCGTACCATTTTTAGTATGAGCGGTAAGCTCCACCAGAAACTCAGAAGAAGATTCTTCCATCTTGGGAAGCTCATAATGAGTGTAATAGTCGGGTATTTCCACATAAGAATCACCGGCACAAACCCCACTGTACTTTATAGTACCCTCACCGGTAGAAAGATAATCTTCAATTCCCAAGCTCTCATTTATTATTCTCATTTCCAGATTAGCGTCACATATAGTATGACCTTCATCATCCAATACTCCCATTTGGATATAGGCTTTATCTTCTTCTTTACCATATACCGACTGGTCAAAGTTTATAGCCAGAACACCCCAGGTAAATTCTCTTTCCAGGATATAAAAATTATCTTCCTCTTCTATTTCCACTCTTACCTTGTATTTACCGGGTTTAAGCCTGCCTTCTCTGGGATAAATATTTCCCTGAGAATCAATTTCCACCTTCTGGTGATTTCCTTGAGAGTCATATACACTAATATCAATATTTAATTCTCCAAAAGGAACCTGAGCCTCCTCGGGAGCTCTTAAAAAGCCTCTTTTTTCTTTTTTTATAATTTTATAACTGGGTATTTCATTTGCTTTCCAGTGATCTTTCTCTCCTTCAATTATAAACTCATCTCTGTCTCGTTCCGGTTCCTTGTAAGAAACCTCCAGCCATACACTATCAAGAAAGGCAGTAAAGACAGTATCTCCTCCGGCTACTCCCTCAAACCTTATCTGAAAATTCTCTATATCCTTCCAATTTTCCGCTTCCGGAATTTCATAAAAAAAATATCCTCCTTTTAAAGCATTAGAGAGCTCTATTCCTGAGAAAGTGGTTAAACTCTTCCACTCTTTTCCGTCTATTGTGTAGTGGACTACTATTTTGGTGTCCGGATAAAAGCTCTCCTCTTCTCCGGATTCGGCAAAAACTTCTTTTCCTCTTCCCATTATACTCCCTAAAAGACTCTCTGCTCTTCCTTTAAAGCGATTATAAAGAGAGTTGGAAGCTTGCTCCTCTTCCTTTATATCTTTATCATTATCATCTTCTTCCTCCTCTTCTTCTGTATCCTTATCATCATCTTCATCCTCCTCTTCTTCCATATCCTTATCTTCAACTTCTTCCTCTTTTTTCTCGTCTTTTTCTTCATCTTTTTCCGTATCCTTTTTCTCTACTTCTTTCTCTTCATCCGCTTCTGCTTCATCTTCTTTTTCCTCCCCCATATCATCGATATCTTCTTTCTCTTCTTCTGATTTTTCATCCTTATCTTTTTCTTCTTTATCATCGCTCTCTTTCTCCTCTTCTTCTACTTTTTCTTCCTCTTCCTTATCTACTTCTTTCTCCTCTTCTTCTCCCTCTTTTTCTTCATCTTTTTCCTCTTCTTTTATATCCTTATCTTCAACTTCTTCCTCTTCCTCTTTCTTTTCATCGTCTTTTTTATCCTCTACCTCTTTCTCCTCCTTTTCCTTTACTTCTTCTTCCTCCTCCTTCTTTTCTTTCTCCTCTTTTTCATCTTCTTCTTTTCTACTACTTTCCCTTCTCTCTTCCTCCCTCTCCTGATACTCCTTTAGAAGATCTTCCAGGTTTTTATCTATAGAGGCAAAAGAGAAATTAACGGAAGCTTCCAGAAAATCTTTTGATCTTAATTCTGGAAAAGCTCCTTCCAGATAACCTCCTTCCTCTTTATCCAGTATTAGGTTAAAATCTCCACATCTTAAATTTTCAGCACCTCCCGTATAGATAGCTGACTTGTTTAGAAAATCAAATATACCCCCCTTTTCCTCTACTTGAGGAGGTCCATCTAAATTTTCAATTGATTTCCAGCCTCCTTTACAACTTTGAGTATAAAGAGAGATTGGATCGGGAGAAAAGAAAGCAGTTGATATTCTTTCTATCGGTCTAATGAAAAATCCACTTACTACAAAAAATATTACTACCAAAACTCCGGTAGCAAAGCTTCTTTTTAGTTTCTTTTTATTTTCAATTATTATTCTTTCTCTTTCTTCCTTTCTGATTGGTCTTCCCAGTTTGGCAAAGTCAAAAATATCACCTAAATGAACCTGTTTTACTAATCCTTTTTCTTTTCCAAAGAGAACCGGTACTTTTTTTGAACGAATTTCTCCTCTTTCAACTAGAGATTCTATATATTCTCTACTACAGCCGGTTATTTGAACCGCTTTAGTAACAGAAAAATAGTAGGGCGAAAGGATAAACATTGAAGGAAAAATTCCTAAATCTTGTAACTTAAGTATTCCGAAATTTTACCATATTTATGTAAGATAAGCAAAGGTATAATAGGGTGTTAATTTGACATTATTTTATTTTTATGTCATAGATATAAACCTTAAAGAAAAAGCTATGAAAAGAAAGATAATAATCTTTTTTCTATTAATTTTCCTCGCTCTTCCGGTTCAGGCCAGTGACCCTAGACCGGTGTCCTTTAGAGTTACAGAGGATGGGGAAGTTTTTGGAACCTTGGAAGATGGAACTCACTTTTCTCAAACTAATATTTCAGCCTCCTTTAGAATACAAAAGTTTCAGTGGGAAGGAGGATTCTGGTATGTAACCGATAAGGGAATAATTGAAGCAAAAAACGACAGAGAAGCTATTCTCCTTTATTTTATAAAGTAAAAAAAGAAGGCCTATTTAAGGCCTTTTTTAATAATTGAGGGGGGTGTTTTAATTTTACCCTCCTTTACTTTCACCTTCCTCATTTGTGAAAAAATGAGTCGGAAGGCTTTTCTCCTATTTTCCTGATCCATGTCCCTATCAAGTACTCTCTTTATATCTTCCGCTTCTTCTAGGGAGAAGACAATAATGCTTTGATCTTTTGGAAGAAGAACCGCTTCTTCTCCTATTTTCTTTGCTTCCGCTCTACTAAGTACTATTTTCTCTTTCAGGGCTTTTTCTATCAAGATAACCCTCCTTTCTAGTAGAATTTATCCACTTCTTTTAGAAAAACTTTTCTTCTGTCTCCGTCAAATTGAATATCAAAGAACTCTTTTAGTTTAATGACTTGCTCTAAGGATATATCTTCATAATCAATCCATCTCTCCTTTTTTAGCCACTCAAACTTTTTCTTATCCACTCTTTTTCACCTCCTGATTTATTTTACCATAAATTAATCTTTTGTAAATGAAAACTCCCCTCTTATTACCTGATTTACCTTTTGAGGATCGGCTTTTCCCTTGGTTTTAGCCATTACTTTTCCAACTAAAAATTGAACCGCCTTTTCTTTCCCTTCTTTTAAATCTTCTACCGCTTCTTTTTCTTCCTTTAAAACTTCACTGATAATTCCCTTTAATTCCTTTTCATCGGTAAGCTGTTTTAGGCCTTTTTCATCTATAATAGTTTCCGGATCCTTTCCACTATCAAACATTTCTTTTAAAACTTTTTTGGCAATCTTACTGGAGATATCTCCTTTATCGATAAGCTCTATTAATTTAGAAAAGTCTTTAGGAGGAATTCCTATTTTGTCACTACTCTCTATCATTCCCTGAAGGTCGGAAGAAATATAGTTGAAAGCTAACTTGGCTACTTTTTCTTTAGAAGGAAGATTTTCCATTACCAGGTCAAAATAATCTCCCAGAGAAATATCGGTTATAAGAATTTCAAAGTCTTTTAGATTATAATCTTCTTCTAGTCTTTTTCTTCTCTCTTGAGGAAGCTCTCTTTCAAGACTAATTTCCTCTTTTTTAATCGATCCGTTTAAAAGATCTAAAGGAGGAAGGTCGGGTTCGGGAAAATAGCGATAATCATGAGCCTCTTCTTTTACTCTTTGAGAGGCGGTTATCTTTTTCTCATCATCCCATCCCCTGGTCTCCTGAACTATTTCTTTTCCTTCTTTAAGTCTCTTTTCCTGTCTTTTTATCTCATACTCCACCGCCTGCTCTACCGCCTTAAAAGAATTGAGGTTTTTTATCTCCACTTTGGTCCCCATTTTTTTAGTTTGGGAAAGAGAAATATTGACCTCCACTCTCATCTGCCCTTTTTCCATATCGGCACTGGATATTTCAAGATAACGAAAGATAAGACGAAGTTCTCTGGCAAATTGGGCGGCTTCTTTTCCACTCCTTATTTCCGGTTGAGTGACTAGCTCCATAAGAGGAGTTGAGGATCTGTTGAAGTCTATAAGAGCTGATTTATCTTTATGGATAAGACTTCCGGTATCCTCTTCAAGATGTATTCTTTCAATACTTATCTTTCTTCCTTCCACCTCTAGATAACCATCATAACAAAAAGGGTGTTTATGTTGAGATATCTGATAACCCTTGGGAAGGTCGGGGTAGAAATAATTTTTTCGGTCAAAAAGGGAATAATCGGCTATAGAACAATTTAAAGCCTTTCCGGCTTTAATGATTTTTACCACCGCTTCTCTGTTAATTGTAGGAAGAGTCCCGGGATGACCAAGGCAAACCGGGCAAATAAAGCGGTTAGGCTCTTCCTTTTCGGGATTATTTGGACAAGAGCAAAACATCTTGCTCTTTGTGTTAAGCTGACAATGTATCTCCAGTCCTATAGTAGGCTTATACATAAATTATTTTTCCGCTTGAGCTATTTCCACTCCGGAACTGGTTCCGATAATATCGGCTCCGGCTTCAATCATCATCTTAGCATCTTTTAAATTACCTATTTTCCCGGAAGCTTTAATTAAAAGTCCGGGAGCGGCTTCTTTCATTATTCTCACATGTTTGGCTTTTTCCTCTAACTCCTTTTCATCAAGTGGATCTTTAAAGGTGGCTGTCTTAACACAAATTCCACCGGCTTCTTTTACCAACTCAGAGGCCTTCCTTACCTCTTTATCGGTTAAATAGCCCGAGCCAATAATTACCTTAGTGGGAGCTATGCTACAGACCTGAGAAAGGTCTTCTAAAACTTTATCATGTCGGTCGTGCTTCATATCCACTATATTCATTACAATATCTATCTCATCAGCCCCATCCTCTTTGGCTTTTTTACACATCTCCACTCTTTCCTCAGTACTACTTAGTCCCATGGGAGGATCTATTAAAACTATTACTTTTAAATCGGTCCCTTGGAGCTCCTCTTTTACTAAAGAAACCCATTCCGGATTAACATCCACTCCTCTAAACCCGTATTCTTTAGCTTCATCACAAGTTCTTATTATGTCTTCCCTGGTAGCTTCAAAGTCTATATTGGTATGGTCTATGGTTTTGGAAATACTCATATTATTTTTTATTAATTCTTTTTAATGTTTGAAAGAGAAGAAGGGGGTTTTTTCCTCTCTTTTCTTCTACTACTTCCCACTCTTCCTTTCTAAATTGAGGAAAGTAAATATCACCTTCAAATTCTTCTAAGATAAAGGTTAGATACATTGTGTCGGCTTTTTCTAAAAATTGCCTATAAACCGATGCCCCTCCGGCTATCATAACTTCTCCTTTAGAAAGAGAAAGAGCTTCTTTAATTGATTGGGCTACTTTTACTCCTTTGGGAGAAAAATCTTTTTCTTTTGAAAGAACGATTATGTTTCTCCCCAAAAGAGGCTTTCCTATGGACTGATAAGTTCTCTGACCCATTATAACATACTTTCCCATTGTCTTTTCCTTGAAATAATTTAAATCCTCGGAAAAGTGCCAGGGAAGATCGTTTCCCTTTCCAATCAATCCGTTTTTATCCATAGCCGCTATTATCGATATCTTCATACGGCCATCTTAGCTTTTATGGGAGGGTGGTGTTTATAATCTATCAGGTCAATATCCTCCACCTTAAACTTGTCTATATCTTTTATTTCTTTATTTAAAGAAAGTTTGGGAAGTTCTAGAGGCTCTCTTTTAAGTTGTTCCTTTACCTGATTGAAATGATTTTTATATATATGAGCGTCTCCTAAAACATGGATAAATTCTCCCGGAATGTAACCGGTAACCTGAGAGACCAAAGAAAGTAAAAGAGAGTAAGAAGCTATATTAAAGGGAACTCCCAAAAACATATCACAACTCCTTTGATACATTTGCAAAGAAAGCTCTCCTTTTTTAGAGACAAAAAACTGAAAAAAGGTATGACAAGGAGGAAGAACCATTTCTTTAAGTTCACCCGGATTCCAGGCATTTACTATATGACGTCTTCCGTAAGGATCTTTCTTTAGCCCCTCTATTACCTCTTTTAGTTGATCTATGCTTTCCCCTTTTGGATTTTTCCAGTCCCTCCATTGAACTCCATAAATCCTTCCCGCATCAGTAGGAAACTCTCTTTTTTCTCTCCAATAGTCGGCATCGACATTAGCATCCCATATATGACACCCCTTCTCTTGTAACTCCTTTATATCCCTACTTCCTGAAATAAACCAAAGAAGTTCTGTCTTAACCATTTTAAAAGCTAACTTTTTAGTGGTCATAGCGGGAAATCCCTCTCTAAGAGAATATCTCATTTGTAGACCAAAGACAGCCCTGGTTCCCACCCCGGTTCTATCCATTCTGTCATCTCCTTTATCTAAAATATATTGAAGAGCTTCCAAGTATTTTTTCATAAAACTTTACTTCTTATTTCTTTAGAAACTTCTTCCATACTTCTCTCTCCGTCAATCTCTAAAAGAAGAGGAAATTCTTCTAAGAGACGGTTATAGCTCTTTTCTATTTTTTCTAACTTCTTTTCTTTTTCAAAAAGCTCCAAACTAAAGCGGCTTTCTTTCATTCTTCTGATGCATTCTTTAGGGGAAACTCTTAAAAAGAAAGCTAAATCGGGGAGAGGAAATCTCTTATTTAAACCCTTCAACCACTCCCAGTCTTCTATTTCCAGAGAACCGAAGGCGATTGTAGAAAAAAGGTAGCGGTCACAAATTACCCAGGCTCCCGAGTCTAAAAGGGGAATAATTTCTTTTTCCAGATGATGAGCTCTATCGGCGGTAAAAAGAAGCTGAAGACACTCCGCCTCTGAACTCCACTCTCCTTTTAACTGTCCTCTTATAAGGCCTCCTATAAGATTATCGGTTGGCTCTTTGGTAAGGTGAGCTTTTATTCCTTTCTCTTTTAAAAAGTCAATTAAAAGAGAGGCTTGGGTGGATTGTCCCGAGCCATCCAGTCCTTCAAAGACTATAAATTTACCCTTCTTCATTAATTTTTTTTATTATCTTTAAAACTTCTTCTTCCAAATCATCAAAACTTCCTTTATTTTCAATAAAGAAATGAGCTTCTTTTCCTATTTTAGGAATTTCTCTTTCGGTAGGATAATCTTCCTTTTTTAAAAATTCTTCAAAACTAACTCTATCATCCTTTTTCTCCCCCCTCTCTCTTAATCTTTTCCATCTTGTTTCTTTTTTAGCGGTAATATAGATTAAATTTCCTTCTTTTCTCTTTAAAAGAAGATAATCATCCCAAACTCTGACACCGTTTAAAAGAACTATTTTCTTTTCCGACTGATCGACTCTCTTTTCTACTCCTTTGGCAATAATGTCTTTTCCGTATCTTTCTCTTAAGTTTTGAGCAAGCCACTGCTGATCGTCTCTAGCCACTCTGTCTAAAAAAACTTCCAAAGCTTCAGTCAAAGGATAGGAAAACTTGAGGACTTCTACTGATGGAAGATGTTTTTTAAAAAAGTTACAAAGCGTATCTTTTCCCGCTCCGTTTTCTCCCAGTACTCCCAAAACCTTTTTCATGATTTTTTCCCGTATTGATCTTTATCATCCAAAATATCTCTCTCCTGCCAGTCCTTGGTCCAATCTTCAGTTTTAAAAATCTTCATATCCCCCTCTTTGGTAGAACAAATCACCCTCTTAATACCGGCGTTAATAATCATCTTTTTGCAAATAAAACAGGGGAAAGAATCAATCTTTTCCCCGGTTCTTCTTTCTAAATAAATATAGACATCTCCTTGATAGAGACTGACTCCGGCTCTGGCGGCATTAATTAGGGCATTTTGTTCACAGTGAACACTTCTACAAATCTCGTAATTTTTTCCATGAGGAATATTAAGTTCATTTCTAAGACAATTTCCTCTTTCCAAGCAATCTTTGGTTTTTCTGGGAGAGCCAATATAGCCGGTGGCTACAATTTGATCGCCTCGTACAATAATAGAACCTCCTTTATTTCTAAAACAGGTTGACCTCTCGGCTACCTCTTTGGCGATATTAAGATAATACCTGTCCTTTGGAGGGCGCATATTAAATTAGTCTTTTACTTCTATCCCCATGCTTCTGGCCGTACCTTCTATTATTTTGGTTGCTTGCTTTATATCGGTAGCATTAAGATCTTTCATCTTTTCCTTGGCTACTTCTTCCAAGTCGGCTCTGGTTAATTTAGCCACCTTTTTCTTATTGGGTTTTCCCGACCCTTTTTCTATTCCGGCTTTCTTTCTTAAAAGCTCGGAAGCCGGGGGGCTTTTTAAAATAAAGCTGTAGGTTCCGTTTTCGTAAACGGTAATTTCTACCGGAATGGTTGAGCCTGTCATCTCCTGAGTCTTATCATTAAACTCTTGGCAAAATTGTTGCATGTTGATTCCATGTTGAGCCAGCATGGGTCCTACCGGAGGAGCGGGAGTAGCCTTTCCCCCTTCTATTTGAAGTTTAACTAGTGCTTTTACTTTTTTAGCCATATATTTATATTTTTTTAACTTGCAATGAATCCAGTTCTACAGAGGTATCTCTGCCAAACATATTAACCAAAACTTTTATCTTTCCTCTTTCCGGATCAATTTCGGAAACCTTTCCGTCAAAGTCCTTAAAAGGTCCGTCGGTAACCTTAACACTGTCCCCTACCTGAAAGTCTATTTTATATTTAGGGATTTCCTTTTTCATGCGAGCCATAATGGTTTTTACTTCCTTTTCGGAAATGGGTACCGGAGTGGTCCCCGCTCCCACAAACCCACTTACGTTGGGAGTGTTTCGAACCACATACCAAGACTCGTCGGTAACAATCATCTTTACCAGAACATATCCGGGATAAATTTTCTCCTCCACTTCTTTTCTTTTTCCGTCTCTAATCTTAATCTTTTTTTCTTTGGGAACAATCACCTCAAAGATTTTATCCTCCATTCCCAGAGATTCTATTCTTTGTTTTAGATTACTGGCTACCGCCTCTTCATACCCGGAATAAGTATGAATAACATACCATCTCTTTTCTTTGTCCAGTTTTTGTTTAGCCATAAGATTAAAGAATAAAGCTATCTATAATCCAGTAAAAGAAGGCATCCAAAGCACCTAAGTAAGCCGAGACCACTATGGTAGCCAGGATAACCGTCAGGGTGTATTTGGCCGTTTCTTTTCTGGTTGGCCAGTTAACTTTCTTTACTTCCGATCTGACCTCTCTTAGAAATTTAACTATTTTTTTCATATTTTTTATTTAAAAAAGCCCTTTGGGCTTGAC
>SL_3KL_010_SEDDRAFT_10006519_pt1 | contig 10438 bp, 9 predicted proteins | sample SodLakKL_010_SED_2_FD_10381 | JGI IMG/M metagenome (IMG submission 10381)
ATTATGAAATATTATGCTAATAGATTTTAAATTCTACACAAAATAAAAAACCCCTTCTCAGGGGAAAGGAAGGTGTAAATTTTGGGTTTAAAGGAAAAAATTAAAAGGATCCAGGGATACCCCCTGCACTTTTGTTACGGCGAACTATTAGAAGAAATGGGTTTTTACGACCTTGATGATGGTATTTTTCTGCTGGGTAAGATCGGCAGCGAAGTTGAATTATGGTGGGGTGCCTGGGATCTGGAGGGTTTGATGACGGGGTTGAACCACGTCCGCAAAGAACACAATACCTCTTTTATTTTCCGCTTTCCCGGCAAACTGCAGGAGGTTCTGGAGGCCAGCCAGAACATTGCCCTGCGCGGATACAGGCTGGAAAATATTCACGTGGGTTACCGGAGAGATTTTGAAGATCTCCCCGGTGAGGATAGTGAAAAAGAAATCCGCCCTTTTCAGGCGGAAGATAAAGAGAATCTGATTGAACTGGACCGGGAAATCTTTCCCGCGATGAATATCGAACCTGCTGAATTACTTTCCTGGCTGGACAGCGGAGAAGCCATTATTCTTGTTGCTCCAGGCGAGGATAGTATAAGGGGTTTTGTAGTCTTGGAAATCTATGGGGGTAGTAAACAGTACTGTTTTGTCAGATCTCTTGCGGTCGCCCCTCAAGAGCGGGGTAAGGGACTGGGTAAGAAACTTTTTCTCGCAGGTTTAAACCAGGCTAAAAAACGAGAAGCAAAAAAGTGCATGCTCTGGGTGGATTATGATAACAAACCGGCGAGAAATATGTATGAAAAACTTGGTTTTCAGCTGGATGAAAAAGAAACAGAAGCCGTTTTCCGGGTTTAGCGGCTCAGGTTTTTCAGGACAAAGTTAGTTAATTCGCCAACCTTGTAATTTTCTACGAGTTCTCCCTGGGCATCCCGGGGGAAAACAATACTTTTAATTAAAAGGTCGTCGGGGTTAACTTCATCCTTTGCCTCGGAAAATATTCTGTCCTGAACTACTTCAACACCCTTATCACCAGTGGCGGGGAGCAGGAGAACTATCTGGTTTTCCAGGTAAAAAGCAGAATCAATCCTGCGCAAAATTTCCCAGGCCACCTGGTGGAGGATAGAAAGGTCGCGGTCCCTGCCCCGGAAGGAAATCAAAGAAACTGGCGAGTCGGATCGGAGGGACCTCTGGATTTCCTCGTGCAGTCTATTGGTTAAATCCTTTGCTCCAAGCATTTTCTTGCGGGGAGGAGTTGCTGCCTTGGATCGATCTATGGGAGCTTTTAAACCCTGGGTGACCCGGTGGAGGAATTCTTTTTCGGCAACTGGTTTTACTAAAAAATCCGAGGCTCCCATTTCCAAAATTTCCAGGGTTTTTTCCCTGGTCTGACCTGTACTTAAAACAATAACTGGGAGTTCAGAGAAACGACCTTTTATTTCCTTGAGGATTTCCTTTCCGTCATAATCGCTTAAGAACATATCCAAAACAACCAGGTGCATATCCTCAAGTCCCATTTCCGAATCAAATGAGTCCTTGATAATCTGGCGACCTTCCGTTGCTTCAAAAACCCGGTAGCCATTTTTTTCAAGGACATTTTTTAACTGAAACCTGGTAACCCCAGTATCCGCAACCAGCAAAATCCGCTTGGCCATGTTTCAACCTCCAGTTTGTTGCGGGAAAACCCCTTAATTTGAAGATATTATACCTTATTTTGTAAAAATTAGCAAAATGAAATTTTTACAAAACCAGGTTCAATCCTTTTTTGTGGATAATGGGATGGTAACCAAATTTTCCCGAGAACCGTCTTTCGGGCTTTCAGTGTAGAGTTCAAGACTAAAATTTTCCCCTGGTTCAACCAACTCTTCCAGGCTAAAATCAATTTCAAAGTAGTACCAATCACCCATCCCGGCCGTCGTAAAGCCGTCTTTAATAATTTCCCCTTGAGAGTCGATGATACGATAGAGGATGTTACCTTCAAAGGTGCTGGCCATTCCTTCTACCGTAAAGGATTTGCAAACTTCCTCTCCCGGAGCCGGGTTAAAAACTTTGATCCAGTCAGAGGAAGCAACAACAGGGAGGAGCCTGTCAATTCCTCTCAGTTCCATAACATGCTCTTTTTCACCCAGGGCTGTAAACTGGAAGGGGATGTCGGTAGCTTTAATTCGAACCAGGTCGTAGGGGTAGGTAAAAGCCTGGGTTACCATCTGGTCAGCTGCGGGTGCCTGAAACTCTACAAAGACTTCAATGGAGTCTTTTCTTTTTTGGAGTTCTTGGATTTCTACCCGGTAGCCTCCGGTTGGTTTTTCGCCGTAGGTAACCAGGATATAGGTATAGCCTGCAAAATTTTTGGTCTGGGCAATTTCCTGCTTGCGAGAGTTATCTACCCAGGACTTAATTTGCTCGGGAAGATCCTGGTAATCCATCCTGGTAAAATCCAGGAGTTCTTTCCCCCGAGCTTCTTCTCCGGAAAGGTTGAATAACAAAAAACCGCTCAGCAAAAAGCATCCCAGGAATAGGAAGTTTCTTTTCTTGGTCAATTTCCTGCCCCCCTCAAAATTTTTTCATTACTATTATATAAGGAAGAAGAAGAAAAAGCCACCACCTCTAAGCAAAAAGAGGAAAAAGGGGAGAAATGGTTAAAACTATAACAGGAACAAAAGAAAGGGGCTTACTTAAAAATGGCTTTTTTGACGCTGCTGCAAAAAAGCCGCCTGTCCGGGCGGCGGTTTAATATTTACAGGGATTGGCTGGAACAGTGTTTCCCCGATTAATTCTTATAGAAGGCCTCCCGGGCGGGGGGAAAACCAGGACCGCTCGAATAGCATCGGAAAAGCTCGGGGAAATGGGTTTTCCTACCCGGACCTATTTTGAGGGAAATCCAGAACACCCCGCGGATTACGAAGGAGTTGCTGCATATACCACTCCTGATTTTGCCCGTCTTTTACGGGAAAACCAGGCAATGGAAGATATTATCTGGGATAAAGCTGAAAGCACAAATGGCTACCATCTGATTTTTTATGCCCGCTGGAAACGGGAGGATCCCGAAAGTTTTCCCAAAGAATTATTACCTGACTTTCGAAGGAGAGATGTTTACGAGCTTTCCTTCTCCCAAAACCGGGAACTGGTTTGCTCCCGGTGGGAAGAATTTTCCAAAAAAGCGGCAAAAGACAAAACCATTTATATTTTTGAATGCTGTTTTATCCAGAACCCGGTTACTATTGGCCAAGTTAAATATAACCTGGGACGAGAGGAAGTAATTGACTATGTTTTTGATCTGTCCTGGACCGTTGATTCGTTAAATCCCCTTTTAATTTATCTCGATCAAAAAGATGTATCCCAAAGCTTCAAAAAAGCCCTGAAAGAAAGGCCCCCCGCCTGGGGGAAGAGCTTCATCAACTACTATACAAACCAGGGTTACGGTAAAGAACGGGGCCTAAAAGACCTGGAAGGGACAATAGAGGTATTAAAAGCAAGACAGAGGCTGGAAAGGGAAATCTACGACCGCCTGCCCATCCACAAATTCAAAATCAACAATTCCGACTTTGAACCCGACCGGCTGGAGAAAGCCGTAGGCAGCATTTTAAACCTATTCTTTGTTGAAGGTATCTGAGGAGGATTTCCATGGACCGGGAAAAAATCAAAACAATCCAGAACCTAATACCCAAAATAATTGAAAAGATTTACCCGATTGACCGGGCCTCCCTGCGGGAAATAGGGGGTTATCAAAACCGGGTATTTGAGTTTACCCATAACAACAAACAATTTATTCTCCGGGTAACTCCCGCAGAACATCGAACTCGCCAGCAGATTGAAGCAGAATTAGAAATGATCCATAAACTTAAAGAAGAGGGTATACCTGTTGCTAACTCGGTAACCCTGCCCGGAGCAGCACCTGTAGAAAAAGTTGAATTAGAAGGCAATACGTATTTTCTCTGTGTTTTTGAGAAGGCTCCCGGGAAAACCTGGATAGAAGAACCGCAAAACGAAAACACCTTCCTGGAAGCAGGAAGGGTTCTCGGAAAAATCCATACCAAAAACGAGAAATTAACCGAAAAACTGGAAAGACCCTCCTGGCGGGAAAACCACTACCTTAGGAATGCCTGTAAATTTATCCCCGCAGAAAAATCCTGGGTTATAGAAAAAATGGAAAATCACCTGGAGAAAATGGATAAGCTGCCCAAAACCAAAAATAATTTTGGGCTCGTGCACGGGGACTACAATTTCGCCAACATGCTCTATGATGATAACAGGGTAACCATTATCGATTTTGACGAGGCGGAATATAATTGGTTTATCTACGACCTGGCCGTTTACCTTTTTTATTACCTCCTGGGTGGGGATCCGGCCAATATGGACCTGGAACCAAATAAACTGGTCTGGAAAAAACTCGGGGAGGGTTACTCCGGTGAGAAAAACCTTGATCCGGAAATGGTGGAAATGCTGCCTGATTTTCTGCGCCTGCGGGAATTTATCCTCTTCAGCTCCATTTACGGCAAACTACCACAGGGCAGCTGGGGTAAGTGGCAAAAGGATTTTATCCGGACCACAGAAGAAAGGTTAAAAAAGAATCAACCTTTTGTTGACATGGATTTTAACCGCCTGCTCGGTTTATAAAGACAGGGTAAAGAGGGGTGAGTGTTATGGATGGGTTTGCGCGGAGAAGAGCAAGGAAAAAGAAGGCCATCCTCAGAGCGGCGCAAAGCCTCTTTTATCGCAATGGAGTTAAAAACTCGAGCATTGCTGACCTGGCAAAAGAGGCCAAGGTCTCCCAGGTAACTATCTATAATTATTTCGGGAGCAAGGAAGGGCTGGTCCGGGAAGTTGTGCTGCAAATGATGGAGGATAAGTGGAAAGAATTCGAGACCCTTATTTCCAGCGAAATTCCTTTCCCCGAGAAAATTCAGGAGATGGTTGATAGTAAATCGCAAACCACCCGCGAATTTGAAGAAGCAGAATTTCTCGATCCGGTTTTTTTTCAGGATCCTGTAGTTAAGGAATATATCAACCGGTTCTACCGGGAAAGGACCATTCCCAGCGTAAGAAAGCTGATCTCTCAGGGCAGGAAGGAAGGCTACCTGCCCCCCTTTATTTCCGATGAAGCAATTTTAGCCTACCTGGCAAGGTTTAAGGATATTGCCCAGGATCAGGAAATGATGGCCCCGGGGAAAAAGAAACTCCGCCAGGACATCACTTATTTATTTTTCTACGGATTGTTTGGTAATAAACCGGGGGGAAGAGAAAATTGAGGGTCAGTTTCTTATATTACCCCAATGGGTAATTGCAAAACAAAAAGAAAGGAGTATACTTGATTTTGAAGTGAGTTTCTTTTGAAGAGAGAATATTTATTTTTTAAAAAGTTGGTTAATACAGGAAAAAATTTTAAATAAGTAACGCATGTCACAAAAACGTTGCAGGAATTACGGTATAATTACAGAAAAATAATAGGCAACTTGCCTTTTAGCTCTAATACTTTTCCAAACAGGGAAAATGGAAGGAAGTACCCGGTAATTCAAGGAAGTTGCAGCTGGATGAGTAATTTCAGAATCAAGAGTAAATTAAAACAGGCTTTTTTTTAAACGATTTCCAGAAAAAAACTCTGAAAAACTTAAAAACTTCTTTAATTTTTCCGATAAGCTTATTATGAGGTGTAGTGGAGGAATTGCTTCAAAAAGAAATAATACTGAAAACTTCCGGGAAAAATAAACTTATTAAAACCCGGAGTTCCTTTTAAAAAAGGTGATATCTGGAAGGGACTTCGGAAAATATAGTTAAAAAAACTGTATTGTTCTGTTTGGTTAATCTAAAATTTCCCCTGCTATTTAGAGGAATTTGTCTGATAGTGTAGAAATTGAAGAATATTATCCGGGTTTTACGGTTTAAATCTTTAAGGCGACAGGGGAGCAAAGGTATCTCATCCCCAGCTTTACTCCTAAATCTTTTGCTTCATGGTTTCCTACATTGCGGGAGGTTGGCTCTATGACTGCTACAAAATTCAAGTTGGGGGACCTGCTGGTCCAGTATAACTACATCAATGAAGAGGACCTGGAAAAAGCCCTGCAATACCAGCAGGACGAACGCCCTGAAATGAAACTGGGAGAAATTCTGGTAGAACTTGACTTGATTAAAGAAAGTCACCTTCTCCAGGTTTTGGAATTTCACCTGGGCTTTCCCCATGTTGAACTATCTAAATATATCCTCGATCCCCAGATGGCAGAACTTCTTCCAGAGAACCTGGCCCGTCGGGCCATGGCTATTCCCCTGGAAAAACACGACAGAACTCTCAAAGTAGCTCTCGCTGACCCTTCTGATGTTGTGGCTATTGATGATATCAGCAGGGCCACCGGTCTCCGGGTTGAACCCTTTATCGCTTCTTCTCAAGATATCCGCCGGGCCTTAAACGAACTTTACTTTGGCACCACCGGGGAAGAGGAAGTTTTTCAAAAGCTGGATGAGTTTGAAACAGATCAAGCGGAAGAAGATATTGAATTAGAAGAATTACAACAGATGGTGGAAGACGCCCCAATTGTTCGTCTGGCTAACCTTGTTATTAATCGGGCCATCCAGGAGCGGGCCAGTGATGTCCATATAGAACCCCTGGAAAGACAGGTTAAAATCCGCTACAGGTTGGATGGAATTCTGACCGAGCGGATGACGGTGCCCAAAGGAAGCCAGGCTGCTTTGATTTCACGGATGAAAATCATGGCCAACCTGGATATATCCGAAAGAAGAAAACCCCAGGACGGCCGGATTAACCTTAAACGCGGTGACACAGAATGGGATATTCGGGTTTCTGTTCTTCCGACAATCTTTGGGGAAAAGGTTGTTATCCGTCTCCTTAACCGCCAGAGCATTCCCACCCTTTCCGCCCTGGGTTTTGGCGAGGAAAATGAGCGAATTATACGCCAGATGATCAAAAATCCCAACGGAATGATCCTGGTTACTGGGCCTACCGGTAGTGGTAAAACCACCACACTTTTCTCGGCAATGAGAGAGGTAAATAGCCCTAATGTAAATATTACAACAGTTGAGGATCCGGTTGAATATGTTCTGGCAGGTGTAAATCAGGTCCAGTCCAACTCGAAAATTGGACTTACCTTTGCTAACGCCCTGCGGTCCATCCTCCGGCAGGACCCTGATATTATAATGATCGGGGAGATCCGGGACTCGGAAACCGCAAATATTGGTATCAACTCGGCTCTAACCGGTCACCTCGTTTTGAGTACCCTGCACACCAATGATGCACCCTCGGCCATCAGCCGTTTAATGGATATGGGGGCAGAACCTTTCCTTATCGCCTCCACCCTGATTGGAATTATGGCCCAGAGGCTTGTCCGGAAATTATGCTCGGAATGCAAAACCGAAATTCCCTTGAGCGAAGAACAGCAGGCTTTCCTTGCCGAACACGGGATCCACATGAAAACTCAGTACGCCGGGGAGGGCTGCAAGGCCTGCGGGGATACTGGTTTTAGAGGCAGAATAGCGATTTCCGAGATTCTGGTTGTAGATAGAGAGATAAGAAGGTTGATTGTTAAAAGAAGGAGTATTGATGAAATCCGGCAGATGGCCCTGGATAGAGGCATGAAAACTCTCCTGGGTGATGGCCTGGAAAAATTCAAAAACGGGGATACGACTCTTGAAGAAGTTTTAAGAGTAGCGGTCCAGTAAAGGGGGGGAGAATAGTTGTTAATTGATCAGATTTTAGAGATTATCGCCAAAAGGCCCGAGATTTCTGACCTCCACCTTACCGTGAACATGAGGCCGATCATCCGCTTGAACGGAGAGTTGCAGGCCCTTGAGGGTGATTGGAAAAAGCTCGAGGTCAAAGACCTGGAAGAAACAGCTCGCTATCTTCTAAATGAAGCCCAGTACGAACAATTTAAGGAGGACCGGGAGGTTGACTTTTCTCACAGTTTTCGGGGAATAGGAAGGTTCAGGGTTAACGCATACCACCAGAGGGATAGCGTCGCCCTGGCCTTAAGGATTATTCCTCCGTCGGTTAAGAGTATTGATGAGTTAGCGCTTCCTTCTATACTTAAAAAGCTATCAAGATTGAGAAGTGGTTTGGTTCTCTGCACCGGGCCTACCGGTTCGGGTAAATCAACAACCCAGGCCGCCATTGTTGGCCAGATTAACGCTGAAAGAACCTGCCACGTAATAACCCTGGAGGATCCCATAGAATATTTGCATAGAAACCACAGGGCAATTATCCACCAGCGGGAAATCGGTAGTGACAGTATGAGCTTCTACAGAGGACTAAGGTCTGCACTGCGGCAGGATCCGGACGTAATTCAGGTCGGTGAGATGCGGGATTTGGAAACTATCTCCATCGCCATGGAAGCCGCTGAAACAGGTCACCTTGTCCTGGCTACCCTGCATACCAACGATGCCCCGCAGGCAGTAGACCGAATTATTGACGTTTTTCCACCTCACCAGCAAAACCAGATCCGTTTTCAGCTTGCCGCAGTACTTTCCGGGGTTCTGGCCCACGAATTAATTCCTACAAAAGACAGAGCAGGTAGAGTTTTAGCACTTGAAGTACTATTAGGAAATTCTGCCGTTAAAAACCTTATCCGCGAAGGGAAAACCTACCAGCTTTATTCTGTAATGCAGACCAGCACCGAACAGGAAATGCGGACCAAGGATGCAGCCCTGGCTCAACTTTATGACCAGGGACACATTGAACTCGAAGAGGCATTGGAAAGGTGCAGCAATCCGGAGTTCATTAAACGTTTCAAGCGTTTCTAAGGAGGGATATGGATGGCTAAAACTTTTGCCTACACCGGTCGGGATCGTCAGGGAAACACCTTAAAAGGCACAATGGATGCAGAACACCGTGACCAGGTAGCCCGCAAGCTCCGAGAAGACGGTCTTCTAGTTATGGATGTGAAACAGAAAAGCCAGTCAAGGGGTTTTTCGGTTGGTTCAATTAGGCCGCGAAAAGTAAAACTTCCCGACCTTGTTATTTATGCCCGGCAGATGGCCACCATGTTTGAAGCNGGCCTCACCCTCGTTGATATACTTGATATTCTTAACGATCAAACCGAACATCCGGTTCTAAAAGATGTTAACAAGCAGCTGCAAAGGGACGTTGAAATGGGAAGAACTTTCTATGCTGCGGTTTCAGCTCACCCCAATGTTTTTCCTCCTCTATTTAGACAGATGATAAAAGCAGGAGAAGCCGGTGGGGTTTTAGATCAGGTCCTTAACCGGATGGCTGACCACCTTGAAAGAGAAAATGAACTGAACCAGAAAGTTAAATCTGCAATGATGTATCCTGCAGTAATTGGTTCCGTAGCAGTCATCGTCCTGATTGTCCTTTTAACTTTTGTTATCCCTCAATTTGTAGGCATTCTTTCTGGTCTTGGTACAGAAATTCCTTTGCCAACCAGAATAGTCATAGGAACCAGTGCCGCGTTTCGAAATTACTGGTGGGCCATTTTGGGAGGGATTGGAATCTTGTTTGTTGCTTTAAGATTATATACAAATACAGCTGAAGGACAAAGGATAAAGGATAATATTATGCTCAAATTTCCTGTTATAGGAAAATTGGTTAGAAAAGTTTCTATTTCCCAGTTTTCCAGAACGATGGCTACTCTTGCTAGTGCGGGTATCTCCCTTTTTGATGGTTTAAGGATTGTTGAGGATGTTGTAAGTAACAGAATTATATCAGAAACAATTGGACAGGCCCACGCTAAGCTTGGAGAAGGTGCCACTTTATCCCGGCCATTAATTGCCAGCGGACAGTTTCCAAAGATGGTAACCCAAATGATTGCTATTGGTGAAGAAACAGGAAATGTGGATACGATGTTAAATAAAATTGCAGATTTTTACGATCAAGAGGTTGAGGTTGCAATTGAAGGTTTGATAAAAATGATTGAACCGGCCTTAGTTGTTTTTGTTGCTGTAGTTGTTGGTTTTATTGTAATCTCAATTGCTTTGCCAATGTTTGAAATGATGACAGCTGTTCTTTAAATTTCAAGTATATTTGGGGGGGTTGAGTTGTTTTTTTCAATTGTATTTTTGGTTGGTTTAGTTTTAGGAAGTTTCATTAACGTTTTAATTTATCGACTCCCCCGTGAAGAGAATATTTATTTTTCACGCTCCGCCTGCCCCGAATGCAAAAAGGAAATTTCCGCAAAAGACTTAATTCCAATTCTAAGTTATTTTTTCCTTAGGGCACGATGCAGGAATTGCGGGGTTAAGATTTCCCTGAGATATCCAGCAATAGAATTAATTACGGGACTGGGACTGACTGGGGTTTTCTGGGCTTTGGGTTTTACCTGGCATGGCTTTGCAATAGGCTTACTTTTTCTGTTGCTCCTTCCAGCTGCCGTTATTGACTGGAAACACTATATCCTTCCAGATGAAATAACTTTAACCGGGTTAGTAGCTGGACTTGTTTTAGCAATTTTTGGCACTCATCTGGGATTTTTTGAAGCTGTTTTAG
>SL_3KL_010_SEDDRAFT_10006520_pt1 | contig 10437 bp, 10 predicted proteins | sample SodLakKL_010_SED_2_FD_10381 | JGI IMG/M metagenome (IMG submission 10381)
ATGCGGGCCGCGCCGGAGCGGCTGATCCTGCCGCATCCGCGGCTTCAGGACCGCGCCTTCGTGCTGGTGCCGCTGGCCGAGATCGCGCCCGACTGGCTGCATCCGGTGCTGGGCCGGACGGTGGCCGAGATGCGCGACACGCTCGATCCGGCCGCGCGCGCCGCGCTCCGCAGGTTGTGAGCCGGCCGGTCGCCGGCGCCGTCGGCTCCGGCTTGTCAAGCCCCCGCTTTCGCGCTAGAAGCCGCTTCTTGACCCGCCCTTTCCCTGGACATGGAGTGTTCGCATGGCCCGCGTGACGGTTGAAGACTGCGTTGACAAGGTTCCCAACCGGTTCGAGCTGGTGATCCTGGCCGCCCATCGCGCGCGCGAGGTCGCCTCGGGCGCGCCGATCACGGTCGATCGCGACAACGACAAGAACCCGGTCGTCGCGCTGCGCGAGATCGCCGAGGAGACGCAGCAGGCCGACGCGCTGCGCGAGCGGCTGATCGAGAGCATGCAGACCCAGATCGAGGTCGACATGCCCGAGGACGACGACATGGCGCTCCTGATGAGCACCGAGGCCGACCGGCCGGCTGCCGACGACATGAGCGAGGAGCAGATGCTGCGCCAGCTGCTCGAGGCGCAGAGCCGGGAGGACTGAGCGATGCGGGCGGGTTGCGGCCGTGATCACGCCCGATGACCTGGTTGCGCTGGTTCGCAACTACAATCCGACCTGCGACGAAGACCTGATCCGCCGCGCCTGGGACTATGGCGCGGCGATGCACGAGGGGCAGACGCGGCATTCGGGCGAGCCGTATTTCACCCATCCCGTCGCCGTCGCCTCGATCCTGACCGAGATGCGGCTCGACGACGCCACGATCGTCACCGCGCTGCTGCACGACACGGTCGAGGACACGCGCTCGACCTATCCCGAGATAAAGCGGCTCTTCGGCGACGAGATCGCCGAGCTGGTCGACGGCGTGACCAAGCTGACCAACCTGCAGCTCTCGTCCTCGGAGGCGAAGCAGGCCGAGAACTTCCGCAAGCTCCTGATCGCGATGAGCCGCGATCTGCGCGTGATCCTGGTCAAGCTCGCCGACCGGCTGCACAACATGCGCACGATCCGCTCGATGCGGCCCGACAAGCAGGGGCAGAAGGCGCGCGAGACGATGGACATCTACGCGCCGCTCGCCGGAAGGATGGGCATGCAGTGGATGCGCGAGGAGCTGGAGGACCTCGCCTTCCGGGTGCTGAACCCCGAGGCGCGCAACTCGATCCTGCGCCGCTTCGTGACGCTGACGCGCGAATCGGGCGAAGTGATCCCCAAGATCACCGCCGACATCCGCCATGAGCTGGAAAAGGCCGGCATCGACGCCACCGTCTACGGCCGCGCCAAGAAACCCTATTCGGTCTGGCGCAAGATGCAGGAGAAGGAGCTCGCCTTCTCGCGGCTTTCCGACATCTACGGCTTCCGCATCATCGTCGATGACGTGGCGCAGTGCTACCAGGTGCTGGGCCTGATCCACCAGCGCTGGCGGGCGGTGCCGGGGCGGTTCAAGGACTATATCAGCCAGCCGAAGCAGAACGGCTACCGCTCGATCCACACCACCGTCTCGGGCCGCGACGGCAAGCGGGTCGAGGTGCAGATCCGCACCCGCGAGATGCACGAGGTGGCCGAGGCCGGGGTGGCGGCGCACTGGGCCTATCGCGACGGCGCGCGCAGGGCGAACCCCTTCGCCGTCGATCCGGCGAAATGGATCGCGACGCTGACCGAGCGGCTGGACTCGGCCGAGGACCACGACGAGTTCCTCGAACATGTCAAGCTCGAGATGTATGCCGACCAGGTCTTCTGCTTCACGCCCAAGGGCGACGTGGTGCAGCTGCCGCGCGGCGCGACGCCGCTCGATTTCGCCTATGCGATCCACACGCGGATCGGCAATGCCACCGTCTCGGCCAAGGTCGACGGGCTGCGCGTGCCGCTGTGGACGCGGCTGCGCAACGGCCAGTCGGTCGAGATCATCACCGCCGAGGGGCAGCGGCCGCAGGCGAGCTGGATCGAACTGGTCCATACCGGCCGCGCCAAGGCCGCGATCCGCCGCTCGCTGCGCGAGGAGGACCGCGAGCGCTTCATCGCGCTGGGCCACGAACTGGCCCGCGTCGCCTTCGAGAATGTCGGCCGCAGGGTCACCGACAAGGCGCTCGATACCGCCGCCAAGACGCTGGGGCTGAAGGGTCGCGCCGATCTCCTGTCGAAGATCGGCAGCGCCGAGATCAGCGCCCGCGGCGTGGTCGAGAAGCTCTATCCCGAGCTTGCCACGCGCCCGCCCGAGGAAGTCGACATCGCCCGCCCGGTCGTCGGGCTGGAGCCCGGCCAGCGCTTCCGCCGCGCCACCTGCTGCCAGCCGGTGCCGGGCGAGCGGATCGTCGGCATCACCTATCGCGGCAAGGGGGTCGTGGCGCATGCCATCGACTGCGACGTGCTGGCGACGCTGGAGGAACAGCCCGAGCGCTGGATCGACCTGCGCTGGCACGAGGGCCGGCACCCACCGGTCTACACCGTCGCGCTCGACATCACCATCGCCCACGCGACCGGGGTGCTCGGGCGCATCTGCACCTTGATCGGCGAGCAGAAGGCCAATATCTCGGATTTGCGGTTCGTCGATCGCAAGCCCGATTTCTTCCGCCTGGTGGTCGAGGTCGACGTGCGCGACGCCGAGCATCTGCACCGTATCCTGACGGTTCTGGATGCGGAAAGCGACGTGGCCCAGGTTGCCCGTTTCCGCGATCCGACGCGGCAGCCGTGAGCGAGGGACGAAGCACGCGGTGGTCTTCAAGCGCCGGACACGACAGAGCTTCTCGCGCCGGCTGATCGAGTTCTTCTATCCGCGCGGGGGCTGGACGCGGGCGACCTCCTACGTCCTGCACCGGCTGCGCCGGCTGCCCGACACGCCGCACCGGATCTGCGTCGGCATCGCCTGCGGGTCCTTCGTGTCCTTCCTGCCGCTCTGGGGGCTGCATTTCCTGCTCGCCGCGCTGCTTGCCTGGGCGTTCCGCGGCAACATCGTCGCCGCGCTGCTCGGCACCTTCTTCGGCAATCCGATCACCTTCCCGATCATCGCCGTCTCGGCGCTGGAGCTGGGCAACTGGCTGCTGGGCAATCCCGGCAGCATGAAATTCGTCGAGGTGATGGCCGCGACCGGCAGCGCCACCTCGGAACTGACCGCCAATCTCTGGGGGCTGGTGCTGGGCGAGAAGGTCTACTGGGGGCGGCTGCAGCTCTTTCTCTGGCGGGTCTTCTTCCCGTTCATGCTGGGTGGCACGATCCTGGGCATTCCCAGTTCGGTGGCGATGTACTACCTCTGCCTGCCGCTGGTGAACGCCTATCAGCGCCGGCGCTACCAGAAGCTGAAGGAGCGGTTCGAGGCGGCCCGCGCCCTGCAACGCGAACGCGAGACCGGAGAGAAGACATGAGCAGCCAACCCATGCGACCGCCGATCCGGCTGGGCGTCAACATCGACCACGTCGCCACGCTGCGCAACGCCCGCGGATCGGCCTATCCGGACCCGGTGCGCGCCGCGCTTCTGGCCGAGGCAGCGGGGGCGGACGGCATCACCGCCCATCTGCGCGAGGATCGCCGGCATATCGTCGATGACGACATCGCCCGGCTGATGCAGGCGATCGCGCTGCCGCTGAACTTCGAGATGGCGGCGACCGCAGAGATGCAGGCGATCGCGTTGCGTCACAAGCCGCATGCCGTCTGCATCGTGCCCGAGAAGCGCGAGGAGCGCACCACCGAGGGCGGGCTCGAGGTCGCCGCGGACGCGAACCGCCTGACCGGCTTCATCGCGCCCCTGCGCGACGCCGGCTGCCGCGTCTCGCTGTTCATCGGCCATGACGCGCGGCAGGTCGAGGCGGCCCTGCGCGTCGGCGCGTCGGTGGTCGAGTTCCATACCGGCCATTACTGCGATCTCGTCGCCGAGGGCCGGGCGGAGGCGGCCGAGGCCGAACTGGCCGCGCTGCGCCGCGCGATCGAGGCGGCGCATGCCGCCGGGCTCGAGGTCCATGCCGGCCACGGGCTGACCTTCGACACCGTTGCCCCCTTCGCCGCGATGGACGCGGTGCGCGAGGTCAATATCGGCCATTTCCTGGTCGCCGAGGCGGTCTTCATGGGCCTCGGCCCGGCGATCGCCGAGATGCGCCGCCGGATGGACGCGGCGCGGGCCTGAGCGCCGAGCGGCGCGCGTCAGCGCGGCGGCGGGGTGACGCGGCGGCCGGCGAGGCGCTCGGCGGCCTCGATCAGCGCGGCGATCACCGGGGTATGGGTCTCGCGCCAGGGGGCGATCAGGCCGACCTGCGGGCCGGGGCGGGCGGGGATGTCGGGCGCGGGGTCGATCGGCAGGGCGACGAGGTCGGGCCGGTTGCCGAACATCCGCGCCGCCTGTTCGGTCACCACCGTCGCCCAGTCGCCGCCGAGCACCTGCGCGACCAGCGCCAGCAGCGAGTTCGACTCGACCGAGGCCTGCACCGAGATGCCGGCCTCGGCCAGCTGCCGGTCGATGATCCGGCGGTTCTGCATCGAGCCCACCAGCAGGCAGAGCCGCAGCCCGGCGAGGTCGCCCCATTGCACCCTTCCGGCGCCGGCCAGCGGATGGTCGTGGCGCAGGAGCAGCCGGTAGCTCTCGCGGTAGAGGGCCACGGTCGTCACCCGGCCGAGCGGCTCGTTGTCGAGATAGCTCACCCCGGCATCGAGCTGCAGACTCTGCATCTCCTCGAGGAGCTCGATCGAGGTGCGCGAGAGGATCTGCAGGCTCAGGTTCGGATGGCGCTGCAGGAAGGGGGTGACCAGCTCGGCCACCATCGGCAGCGCCGTCGGGATCACCCCCAGCCGCAGCCGGCCGGTCAGCCCCTTGCGCCGCGCGCGCATCTCGTCCTTCATCTGCCGGCTGTCGGCGACGATGCGGCGCGCCCAGTCGAGCACCCGCTCGCCCTCGGGCGTCAGCCCCTGGAAGCGCGCGCCGCGCAGGACGAGCTGCACGCCAAGCTCGCCCTCGAGCGCGCGGATCGCCGCCGAGAGCGTCGGCTGCGTCACGCCATGCGCCTCGGCCGCGCGGCCGAAATGCCGCTCGTTGGCCAACGCGATGAACATCTCCAGCCGGTCGAGCATGGCGGCCAGTGAACGCCAGCGCGGGGCAAAAGGAAAGCCCGGCCTTGCTGGCGCCGGGCGGGCATCCTACATGGGGCGCGATGACCCGCGCCCTTTCCCTCACCGACCGCCTGCTGCGCCGCGCCCCGCGCGTCAACCTGGTGCGCCTGCACGGCGTGATCGCCGCCGGCGGCCGCGGGCGGCTTTCCGACACGACGCTGGCGCCGCTGATCGAGCGCGCCTTTCGCCAGGGCCGGCCGCAGGCGGTGGCGCTGGTGATCAACTCGCCCGGCGGCTCGCCGGCGCAGAGCGCGCTGATCGCCGCGCGCATCCGCCGGCTGGCCGAGGAGCGCGCGGTGAAGGTGCATGCCTTCGTCGAGGATGTCGCCGCCTCGGGCGGCTACTGGATCGCCGCGGCGGCCGACGAGATCGTCGCCGACCGGGTCTCGGTCCTCGGCTCGATCGGGGTGATCGCGGGCGGCTTCGGCGCGCCCGAGGCGATCGCGAAACTGGGGCTCGAACGCCGCGTCTACACCGCCGGGCAGCACAAGAGCCAGCTCGACCCGTTCCGCCCCGAGAATCCCGAGGATGTCGCGCGGCTGCAGCGGATCCTCGACCAGATGCACCTGGCCTTCATCGACCATGTCCGCGCCCGCCGCGGCGCGAAGCTCGACGCCGAGGCCGATCTCTTCACCGGCCAGTTCTGGCTCGGCGAGGAGGCGATGCGGCTCGGCCTTGCCGACGCGCTGGGCCATCCGGTGCCGCATCTGAAGGCCGCCTATGGCGAGAAGGTGCGCATCGTCGCCTACGAGATGCGCCGCCCCTTCCTGTCGCGCTTCGGCCTCGCCCTGGCCGAGGATGCGCTGATGCTGGCCGAGGAACGCGCGCTGCGGGCGCGCTACGGGATGTAAGATGCCGCGGGAAGTGACATGCTGCTGAAGATCGTCTCGCTGTTCCTGGTCTTCATGATCGTCATGGGCGCGGTGCAGAAGCTGCTGCGCGGCCGGTCCGAGCGGCAGCGCAAGGCGATCGACCGGCTGCGCTGCCCGGTCTGCAAGCGCATCCAGATCGCCGAGAATCCCGCGCCCTGCGACCGGGCCGACTGCGAGTATCGCTGATGCTCGTCGACCTCCTGCTGGTCGCCGGCGGCCTGGCCCTGCTGGTCGTCGCCGGCGACGCGCTGGTCAAGGGGGCGGTGAATCTCAGCCTGCGGCTGGGCGTGCCGGCGCTGATCGTCGGGCTGACCGTGGTCTCGATGGGGACCTCGGCGCCGGAACTGGTGGTCTCGGTCAAGGCGGTGCTCGTCGGGTCTCCGGCGCTGGCGCTGGGCAACGTGGTCGGCTCGAACACCGCCAACATCCTTCTGGTGCTGGGCCTGCCGGCGCTGATCGCGGCGATCCCGGTCGCCCGCGACCTGGCGCGCGACTGGGCGATCATGATCGCGGCGAGCCTGCTCTTCGTCGCCCTCGCCTTCACCGGCGCCTTCGGCTGGTGGCAGGCGCTGATCCTGCTCGCCGGGCTGGGCTGGATGCTCGGCGACTGCTTCGTGCGCGCGCGCAACCACCGCAACGACCGCACCGAGGCCGAGGTGCTGGAAGCGGCCGAGGATGGCATGCCGGGGCTCAGGATCGCCGGGCTGTTGGCCGTCGGCGTCCTCGGGCTGCCGCTCGGGGCGCAGTTCCTGGTCACCGGCGCGGTGAACATCGCCACGGTGCTCGGCGTCAGCGAGGCGGTGATCGGGCTGACGCTGGTCGCGGTCGGCACCTCGCTGCCGGAACTGGCGACGACCGCGGCCGCCGCCTTCCGGCGCGAGGCCGGCGTGGCGCTGGGCAACGTGATCGGTTCGAACATCTTCAACCTTCTGGGCATCATCGGCGTCGCCGGGCTGGTCGGCACGATCCCGGTGCCGCCGGAGATGCTGCGCCTCGACCTGTGGGTGATGCTCGGGGCCTCGGCGGCGCTCGGCCTCTTCATCCTCACCCGGCGGCCGATCGGGCGGGTCTGGGGGGCGGTCTTGCTTCTGGTCTATGTCGGCTATGTGATCAGCCTGTTCAGCTGAGGGGGATGCGATGACGGGGCGGGCACTGATCACCGGGGCGGGCAGGCGGCTGGGCCGGGCGATGGCGCTGCATCTCGCCGGGCGCGGGATGGACGTGGCGCTGCACTTCGCCGCGAGCCGCGAGGGCGCCGAGGAAACCGCCGGGCAAGCCCGCGCGCTGGGCGTGAAGGCGGCGGTGCTGCGGGCCGACCTCCTGGACGAGGGCGACATGGCCCGGCTGGTCCCGGCGGCGGCCGGGGCGCTGGGCGGGCCGCTGACGGTGCTGGTCAACAACGCCTCGATCTTCGAGCACGACACGATCCGGACGGCGACGCTGGAAAGCTGGAACCGGCATCTCGGCTCGAACCTGCGCGCGCCCTTCGTGCTGAGCCAGGCCTTCGCCGCGCAGGCGCCGGGGGCGGCGGCCGACGCGGCGGGCGAGCCGGTNGCGCAGGCGCTGATCGTCAACATGATCGACCAGCGGGTGCTGAAGCNCACCCCCGAATTCATGACCTACACGATCGCCAAGATGGGCCTCTGGGCGATGACGCGGACCACCGCGCAGGCGCTGGCGCCGGACATCCGCGTCAACGCCATCGGCCCCGGACCGACCCTGCGCGGCGGCCGGCAGAGCGCGGAGCATTTCGCCCGCCAGCGCGCCGCGACGGTGCTGGGACGCGGCGCCGATGCCGCCGACATCACCGCCGCGCTAGGCTATCTGCTGGACGCCAAGGCGGTCACCGGGCAGCTGATCTGCGTCGATGGCGGCCAGCACCTCGGCTGGCAGACGCCCGACGTCATTGGCGTGGAATAACCGGTAGATGCAGCCTTGTTGCGCCTTTGTCCACCGGCGGCATGCGTGGTAACGAAGCTGTAACGAAACCGTTGGCTTTTCAGGATCTTGATCGGTGGAGAAAAATATTCCAAGCGAAAACAAAGACTTGAAATTCTGCCTAAAATTTAGGCAATGTCACGAAGACGCCTTGAATCAAGGGATTTTCGTGATAGCCCGCAACTCGCCCACAAGGTTGTCCACAGAAACCGTGGAAAGATCAGGTCTTGACGTTTTCACGTCAGGAGTGCAGCCGACCCAGAGAATCAACCTAAAGGTGTGATGTCCGATTCGCCCGCCACCGGCCATGCGGTGATCCAGTCCTGCCTGCGCACCCTCGACGCCTCGCCCGGCGTCTACCGGATGCTCGATGCGCAGGCGCGGGTGCTCTATGTCGGCAAGGCGCGCAACCTGCGCGCGCGCGTGGCGAGCTACGCCCGCCCCTCGGGCCATTCGGCGCGGATCGCGCGGATGATCGCCGAGACCGCGTCGATGATGTTCCTCACGACGCGCACCGAGACCGAGGCGCTGCTGCTCGAACAGAACCTGATCAAGCAGCTCAAGCCGGTCTACAACGTGCTCCTGCGCGACGACAAGAGCTTCCCCAACATCCTGATCGCCAAGGACCATCCCTTTCCGCAGATCCGCAAGCATCGCGGCAGGCGCAGCACGAAGGGCGCCTATTTCGGCCCCTTCGCCTCGGCCGCGGCGGTCAACCGGACGCTGAACCAGCTGCAGAAGGTGTTCCTTCTGCGCAACTGCGCCGACACGGTGTTCCAGAACCGCACCCGGCCGTGCCTGCTCTACCAGATCAAGCGCTGCTCGGCGCCTTGCGTCGGCCATGTCTCGGCCGAGGAATACGCCGCACTGGTGGCNGATGCCGAGCGCTTCCTGGAAGGCAAGTCGACCCGCATCCAGGCCGAACTCGCCGCGCAGATGCAGGAAGCCTCCGAGGCGATGGAATTCGAGCGCGCGGCGGCTTTGCGCGACCGGATCCGGGCGCTGACCGCGGTGCAGCAGAGCCAGGGCATCAACCCGCGCGGCGTCGCCGAGGCCGACGTGATCGCCGTGCATCTGGAGCGCGGCCAGGCCTGCGTGCAGGTCTTCTTCATCCGCGCCAACCAGAGCTGGGGCAACCGCGACTTCTATCCCCGCACCGGCTCGGGCGCCGAGGAGCCCGAGATCCTCGAGGCGTTCCTGGCGCAGTTCTACGACGACAAGCCGCCGCCGAAGCTGATCCTGCTCTCGCATCCGGTCGAGAACCGCGACCTGATCCACGAGCTCCTCTCCGCCCGCGCCGGGCGCAATGTCGAGCTGCGCGTGCCGCTGCGCGGCGAAAAGGCGGAGCTGGTCGAGAACGCCGCCCGCAACGCCCGCGAAAGCCTCGCCCGGCGGCTGGCCGAGGGGGCGGCGCAGTCGAAGCTGCTCGCGGGGCTCGCCGAGGCGCTGGAGCTCGACGCGCCGCCGCGGCGGATCGAGGTCTACGACAACAGCCATATCCAGGGCACCAGTGCCGTCGGCGCGATGATCGTCGCCGGGCCCGAGGGGCTGGTGAAGAGCCAGTACCGCAAGTTCAACATCCGCGGCACCGACCTGACCCCCGGCGACGACTTCGCCATGATGCGCGAGGTGCTGACCCGGCGCTTCGAGCGTCTGCTGAAGGAAGACCCGGATCGCGAGGGCGAGGCCTGGCCCGACCTGCTGCTGATCGACGGCGGGGCGGGGCAGGTCTCGGCCGTCGCCGGCATCCTTGCCGATCTCGGCGTCGANNANGTCCCCGTGGTCGGCGTCGCCAAGGGCATCGACCGCGACGCCGGCAAGGAGGAGTTCCACCGTCCCGGCCGGCGCCCGATGGCGCTGCGGATGAACGACCCGGTCCTCTACTTCGTCCAGCGCCTGCGCGACGAGGCGCATCGCTTCGCCATCGGCGCGCACCGGGCGAAGCGGGCGAAGGCCACGGCCGCGACGCCGCTCGACGAGGTGCCCGGCATCGGCGCGGCGCGCAAGCGTGCGCTGCTCGCCCATTTCGGCTCGGCCAAGGCGGTGACGCGGGCGGGCGTCACCGACCTGATGGCCGTGCCCGGCATCTCCGAGGCGACGGCGCGCACGATCCACGACTTCTTCCACCCCGCCGGCTGACGGCGGCGGCACCGGGCGGGGCTGCGCGGCGCCGGGTCGCCCCGGCGCGCGGGTCTCATACGGCTTCCGCTTGATCCCTTCGGTAAGCACGGGCAGCGCCCGGCCCGCGCGGGGTGGGCGAGAAGCGCCCGCCCCGTGGGGGGGCGGGACGGGCGCTGCCCGTGCTGGCGCACGGGCGGAACAACGCCGCAGATGTTGCCGAACGGATCGACCGGATTTGGTCTCAGCCGAGGACCTCGGCCAGCGCCTCGGCGGTGGTGGTGGCGAGCCGGTCGGCCTCTTCCCGCGTCAGGCAGAGCGGCGGGG
>SL_3KL_010_SEDDRAFT_10006521_pt1 | contig 10437 bp, 9 predicted proteins | sample SodLakKL_010_SED_2_FD_10381 | JGI IMG/M metagenome (IMG submission 10381)
ACGTCCTCCGGTGAACCGGGTCAGGGCCGAGAGGCAGCAGCCCTAAGCCGTTCTCGGGCGGGTGCCGATCACGGGCGCCCGTCGCCTGGGTCCGTCGGGGCGGCCGGCCTCACCGCTGGGAGCAGGGCAGGGGCTCAGGGGTCCCTACCCGGCGCTACGGTGCGGTCGTCCTTCGCTGCTCACCCGGGGAGATCGAGGTGGCGTACGTCTCGCTCTACCGCCGCTACCGACCGCGCACCTTCGCCGAGGTGGTCGGTCAGACCCACGTGACGCGGACCCTGGCCAACGCGATCGACGAGGACCGCCTCTCCCACGCCTACCTGTTCACCGGGCCGCGGGGCACGGGGAAGACGTCGACGGCACGCATCCTGGCGGCCGCGATGAACTGCGACGACGGTCCCACGTCGACCCCCTGTGGGGTCTGCGACCACTGCACCTCGATCACCGAGGGCACCTCGGTCGATGTGATCGAGTTGGACATGGCGTCCCATGGTGGCGTCGACGACGCGAGAGAACTGCGGGACCGGGCCCTGTTCGCCCCGGCCCGGGCGCGGCGCAAGGTGTACATCCTCGACGAGGTCCACATGGCCTCGACCGCCGCGTTCAACGCCCTGCTGAAGCTGATCGAGGAACCGCCGGGCCACGTGCTCTTCGCCATGGCCACCACCGACCCGCAGAAGGTGATCCCGACCATCCTGTCCCGGGTCCAGCGACTCGACCTCCGACGGGTCTCCGCCGCTGAGGTCGCAACCCACGTGCGCACGATCTGTGACGCCGAGGGCTACGCCATCGAGCCTGGGGCGGTGGACGCCGTCGTGCGGGCCGGTGACGGCTCGGTCCGCGACACGCTGTCGATCCTGGAGCAGGTCCTGGCCTACGCCGGCACCGAGGTGAGCGCCGAGGCGGTTGCCCAGACGCTGGGGACCAGCCCTGCGGACCGGTTGTTCGAGCTGGTCGAGCTGCTGGGATCGCGGGACCTCGCGGCGGCGCTCACGCTGGTGCAGCGGTTGTTGGATGAGGGGCAGGACCTGCGGCGCTTCACCCTCGACCTCGTCCAGCACATCAGGGACCTGCTGGTGCTCCAGGTGGCGCCGGACGATCCGGACCTGGTCGACGCGACCGACGAGCGGCGCCGGCGCCTGCTGGCGCAGACCTCGCTGCTGCCGTCGGAACGGCTGCTGCGGATGGTCGATCTGTTGGCGGCCACGGTGGTCGAGCAGCGGCAGGGCTCCCCCCGGCTGCCGCTCGAGCTCGCCCTCGCGCGCTTGGCGGTGCCCAGCGCGGATGGTGACGTGGCGGCGCTGGCCGATCGCGTCGCGGCGCTGGAGGCCGGCGGTGCGGGTACCGGGCCGGCACGTCCACAGGTATCGCTGCCATCCTCGCGTCCGGCATCGTCGCCGCCGACGCCGAGCCCCGAGCCGGTCCCCACGCCTGAGCCGGTCCCGGAGCCCGAGCCGGTGCCCATGCCCGACCCGGAGCCGATGCCGGTCCCCACGCCCGACCCAGTCCCGGAACCCGAGCCGGTCCCGGAGCCCGAGCCGGTCCCCACGCCTGAGCCGGTCCCGGAGCCCGAGCCGGTGCCCACGCCCGACCCTGTCCCGGAACCCGAGCCGGTCCCGGAGCCCGAGCCGGTCGGGGCGGATCCCACCCCGGAGCCCCCCGTCGAACCATCGGGCAACGACGCCGTCGTCGTCGGGGCACCCGACGGGACCTCGCCATCACCGGACGACCCGCTGGCGGTCGTCTCGGCCCACTGGCCGGGCGTTCTCGAGCTGCTCAAGCAGTCCTCCCGCCGTCACCACGCGATCTTCGAGCCGGCGGTCCCGGTGGCCGTGCGCAACCAGGTCCTCACGCTTCGCTACGCCCCGCGTTACGCCTCCTTCCACGCCGTCCAGGCCCGTGGCGGGGAGCTGAGCGGCGCGCTCACCGCCGCGCTCCAACGCTCCTGTGGCCTGAAGCTGCGGATCGACGTCGAGGTGGAGGGCGCACCGTCGGACCGCCGTCCGATCCCTCCCTCGGTCACCCCGGACGATGCTCGGACGCCGGTCCTCGACCAGCCGGCGCCGTCGTCGGTGGACAACGGCGAGGAGCTGGATGTCCGTGAGGCGGAGCTCGATCGTCCGACGCAGGCCGTCGATGTCGACGAGTTGCTGCAGCGTGAGCTCGGGGCGGAGCTGCTCGACGAGCGTCCGGCGGGCGACGCCTGACCCTGGCGACCTGCAGCCGTCGGTACGCTCGGTGCGATGGGTCGGCGGGCGGCGTCAGCAAGCGCGGTCGGCCGCTCCTATCCCTGTGGCGGGTCCAGGCCTGGACGGAGCGGTCGTGTACGAAGGCGCGGTGCAGGACCTGATCGATGAGCTCGGACGTCTGCCCGGGGTCGGACCAAAGAGCGCCCAGCGGATCGCGTTCCACCTGCTACAGATCGACGGCCCCGACGCGCAACGGCTCGCGGATGCGATCACCCGGGTCAAGGACACGATCCGTTTCTGTGCCCGATGCTGGAACGTCAGCGAGGCCGAGGAGTGCCGGATCTGCCAGGATCCTCGCCGGGACCCGGCGGTGCTCTGCGTCGTCGAGGAGCCCCGGGACGTCCTGGCGATCGAGCGCACCCGTGAGTACCGCGGCCGCTACCACGTCCTCGGTGGAGCGATCTCCCCGATCGACGGGGTCGGTCCCGAGGAGCTGCACATCAGGGAGCTCCTGGCGCGCGTCGGGGAGGAACCGGTGGAGGAACTCATCATCGCCACCAATCCCAACGTCGAGGGGGAGGCGACGGCCTCGTACCTGTCACGGCTGCTGACCCATCACGACGTCCGCGTGACACGCCTCGCCAGCGGGCTCCCGGTGGGCGGGGATCTCGACTACGCCGACGAGGTCACGCTCGGACGTGCGTTCGTCGGCCGTCGTGAGCTCGGCGCCTGACCACGAGCGAGCGGGTGGTCGCTCAGAGCGCGTTCGCCCCCAGTGCGATCGCAGCGGCGGTCAGCACCGCGCCGAGCAGGCTGAAGACCAGGAGCTTGGTCTGGCTGTCGACGCGCTCGGCGACGTGTGCGGTGATGCGATCACCGAGCGACTCGAACCGCAGTTCCATCACCTCGGTGAGGTGGTCGATGCGGTCGTTGGTCCGGGCCATCTCGGTACGCAGGTCGTGGAGCTCACCCTTGAACCCGTCGACGTCGTGCCGCAACCCGTCGACGTCGTGCCGCAACCCGTCGACGTCGCTTCGGAGCGCGAGCAGATCATCCTGTCGCGCCAGCGCGTCCCAGCGCATCGGTGGCAGGTGCTCCATCAGCGTCGCCGCCTGATCAGGCCCGAGCAACTCCTCGAGCTTGGCCGCGAGCTCGTGCCGCTCGCGTTCAGATGCCGTCATCGTGCCACCTCGCCGTCCTCCAGGCCAGCGCTCCGCTGCCGGGTTGCAGGATGCCGCGTGCTCCGCCTCGGCCGGCAGCGGGTCGGCTGCAGCCTGTGGACGACGCCCAGTGGGCGTCGCTTCGGGCGGGCCGGACCATCGCCGGGGGACACCTGACGATGGTCCCGGCCTCAGCGGCCTACCCTCGCCCGCTGGTGGGCGAGCGGCCACCTCGATGTCCCCGCTCGGTGAGGCACGACCGGAGCCAGCGTGGCGATCGTGGTGCAGAAGTACGGCGGCACCTCCGTCGGTGACGTCGACCGGATGAAGCGGGTTGCCGACCGGATCTCCCGGACCCACCGCGACGGCAACCAGGTCGTGGTCGTGGTCTCCGCGATGGGCAAGACCACCGACGACCTGGTCACCATGGCGGCCCGCATCAGCGAGCGGCCGCCCGAGCGTGAGCTGGACATCCTGCTCACCTCTGGCGAGCGGATCTCCATGTCGCTGCTCGCGATGGCGCTGCACGAGCGTGGGGTGCCCGCGAAGTCGTTCACCGGCTCCCAGGCCGGGATCATCACCGACGCGGTGCACGGCAAGGCCCGCATCGTCGACATCACGCCGGGGCGGGTCCGGCAGGCGCTGGACGGTGGCAACGTCGTGATCGTCGCCGGCTTCCAGGGCGTGAGCCAGGACACCAAGGACATCACCACCCTCGGCCGCGGAGGCTCCGACACCACGGCCGTGGCCCTGGCGGCCTCGCTCGGGGCGGATGTCTGCGAGATCTACACCGATGTCGACGGGGTGTTCACCGCCGATCCCCGCATCGTGCCCACGGCACACAAGCTCGACCGCATCACCTACGAGGAGATGCTCGAGATGGCGGCNCAGGGCGCAGGTGTCCTGCAGGTCCGCAGCGTCGAGTTCGGACGCAACCACAGCGTGCAGATCCACGTGCGCTCATCGTTCAGCTACGCAGCCGGCACCTGGGTCGGCCCCAAGGAGGACACGGTGGAGGACGCGATCATCTCCGGTGTCGCCCACGACACGTCCGAGGCCAAACTCACGATCCAGCAGGTGCCCGACCGGCCCGGGGTGGCGGCACGGATCTTCTCCACCCTCGCGGACGAGAACATCAACATCGACATGATCGTCCAGAACGTCTCTGCGGACGGGCGGACGGACATCTCCTTCACCCTGCCCCGCGGCGAGACCTTCAAGGCGCGCGGGGTGCTCGAACCCCTGGCGGATGAGGTCGGCGCCGTCGGGGTCAAGGTGGATGAGGAGATCGCGAAGGTCTCCCTGGTCGGGGCCGGGATGAAGACCCACCCCGGCGTCGCCGCCAAGATGTTCGGGGCGTTGTCGGCGGCCGGTGTCAACATCGAGATGATCTCCACCTCGACGATCCGGGTCTCCGTCGTGGTGTCGCGCGACGACGTCGAGACCGCCGTGCAGGCCGTCCACGCCGTGTTCGGCCTCGGGGATGACGCGTCGCTGCTACAGGAGAACGAGTGATGGGTGCCAGGGTCGCGGTCGTCGGTGCGACCGGCGCGGTCGGTGAGGAGATGCGTCGCCAGCTCGTCCGCCGGGGGTTCCCCCTCGACGGCGATCCCGTCTTCCTGGCCTCGGAGCGGTCCGCCGGCTCCCGGCTGCCGTGGAAGGACGGCGAGGTGGAGGTGCGGGCGATCACGCCCGAGGCCTTCGACGACGTCGACATCGCGCTGTTCTCCGCTGGCGGGGCGCGGTCCCGGCAGTGGGCACCCATCGCCGCCGAACGCGGGGCGGTGGTCATCGACAACTCGAGCGCCTTCCGCCAGGACGAGGACGTGCCGCTGGTGGTCTCCGAGGTGAACCCGGACGCGATCAGCCGTCGCCCGCGGGGCATCGTCGCCAACCCGAACTGCACGACGATGGTGCTCATGGTGGCCGCCAAGCCGTTGCACGACGCCTTCGGGCTGACCAGCATGGTCGCGACCAGCTACCAGGCGGCCGGTGGGGCCGGGCGCACGGGCATCGAGGAGCTGCTGGCCCAGAGCCGGGCGATGCTCGAGCGCGCTGATGCACTGGTCACCGACGGTGCCGAGGTGGAGGCCGCGGTGGCGGCGGAGACCTTCTCCAAGGCCATCGCGTTCAACGTGCTGGCGCACTGTGGGTCCTTCACCGACGCGCGCTACACCGATGAGGAGTGGAAGCTGGTCAACGAGTCGCGCAAGATCCTGGATCTGCCCGCCCTGCGCGTCTCACCGACCTGCGTGCGGGTGCCGGTGGTGGTCGGTCACGCCATCGCGGCACGTATGACCTTCGCCGAGCCGGTCCAGCGCGACGCTGCGATGACGGCCCTGGCCGCAGCGCCGGGTCTGCTCGTCGAGGATGGCACCGGGCAGGACGGGGAGGAGCTGGCCTACCCCACACCGCTGGCCTCCGCCGGTCGCGACGAGGTGCTGGTCGGTCGGGTCCGTGAGGACCTCGGGGATGCCCACAGCCTGAACCTCTGGGTCGTCGGTGACAACCTGCTCAAGGGTGCGGCCCTCAACACCGTCCAACTCGCCGAGCTGGTCGTCGCAGAGGACTGATCCGGGGGTTGCTCCTCCGCGTCGGCCGGGATGACGCCGTCACGCTGCGCTAATGTGCCGTGGCGTGACGCGACCGATAGGACACGATGTCACGGCTGATCGCCTTCCTCCGCGCGAACGTCCATCCGGTGGTCTTCCCGGTCTCGGCGGGGCTCACCGTCGGTTTCGTGGTCTTCGCCGGGGTGTTCACCGACACCGCTGGAAGGCTGTTCACCCCGCTGCAGGTGTTCATCACCACGCAGTTCGGGTGGTTCATGATCGCTGGTGTTGCGTCGATGCTCGCCTTCAGCCTCTACCTCGCCATCGGGCCGTACGCGAAGGTCAAGCTCGGTCCCGATGACAGCGAGCCGGACTACTCGACGCTGTCGTGGTTCGCGATGCTGTTCAGCGCCGGCATGGGGATCGGGTTGCTGTACTACGGCGTCGCCGAGCCGCTGACCCACTACCTCGAGCCGCCCCGCGGGGTCGCTCCCGAGAGCCAGGCCGCGGCACAGCAGGCGATGAACATCACCTTCCACCACTACGGGTTCAGTCCGTGGGCGGTGTACGCGGTGCTGGGTCTCGGGCTGGCCTACTTCGGCTTCCGTCGCGATCTGCCGCTGACGATGCGCTCGCTGTTCCAGCCGCTGCTCGGGGAGCGGATCCACGGCGGCCTCGGGCACGCCATCGACACGCTCGCCGTGCTCGGGACGGTGTTCGGGGTGGCCACCTCGCTCGGCTTCGGCGTGATGCAGATCAACGCCGGCATGGCCACGGTGTTCGGCTGGGACCTCTCCACCCGCAACCAGATGATCCTGATCGCGGTCATCACCCTGGCCGCGACCGCTTCCGTCGCAGCCGGGCTCGACAGCGGGATCCAGCGGATCTCCCAGGTCAACATCAACCTGGCGGCGCTGTTGCTCGTGTTCGTGTTCCTGGCCGGTCCGACCACCCTGCTGCTGTCGGCCTACGTCGAGAACGTGGGTCACTACGTCCAGACGCTGATCGACACGCTCCTGTGGTCGGGCACCTACGAGGGCAGCGAGTGGTTGTCGGATTGGACGCTGTTCTACTGGGCGTGGTGGATCTCCTGGTCCCCCTTCGTCGGCATGTTCATCGCGCGCATCTCCCGTGGCCGCACGATCCGGGAGTTCGTGCTGGGGGTGCTGCTGGTCCCCACCATGGTGTCCTTCCTGTGGTTCACCGTGTTCGGCAACACCGCGATCGAACTGGAGCGTGCCGGGGCCGGCCTCGGCGCGGTGGTGCAGGAGGACTTCTCCTCGGCGCTGTTCGCCCTGCTCGATCAGTTCCCCCTGGCGACCGTGACCTCGGTCGTGACCACGCTCGTGGTCGGGCTGTTCTTCGTCACCTCGTCGGACTCCGGCTCCTTCGTGGTGGACATGCTCACCTCGGGTGGCAGCACCAACACCCCGGTACAGACCCGCATCTTCTGGGCCGTCTCCGAGGGAGCGGTGGCGGCCGCGTTGCTGCTGTCGGGCGGTCTGGCCGCGCTGCAGGCCGCCGCGATCTCCACGGGCCTGCCCTTCCTGGTGGTCCTGCTGTTGGCCTCCTGGTCGCTGCTCAAGGGCCTCCGGGAGGAACGTCCCGTCGAGCCGAGATCGGGTCCACGTCTGCCACCTGCATCGCTGCCCGATGCGACCTACCGCGAGCAGGAGTTCCGGAAACGGGAGTTGGAGCTGCGCGAGCGGGAGTTGGAGCTGCGCGAGCGAGCGCTCCAGCTCGCCGAGCAGGAGTTCGAGCTGACCGTGACCAACGGGGGGGAGGACGCAGCCGCCCCCCCGGGCGGCCACGTCACTGCGACCGGGCAGCTGGACGGCCAGCTCGATGCGCGGCGCGAGCAGCTGGAGGCTGCCCACCACGAGCTCGCTGCCGACGCGCGTGAGCTCGCGGCTGACGCTCGCGATCTGGGGATGGACGATCCGACGACCACCGCCGATGAGCGGCCCGACCATGCGTGATGGTGCTCGACGGTGGGTACGGCGATGGTCGGCGGCGTGGGTCGTCCTCGCTCTGCTGCTCGGCGGCTGCGCCCCACCTGAGGACGAGGCGATCACCATCGGGGTCCTGCCGTGGGCCGAGGTCCGAGCGACCGCTGAGCTGTGGGCCTTCCTGCTGGAGGCCGAGGGGTTCGAGGCCGAGCTCAGGCAGATCGACACCACCTCGCCCGGGGGGATCGTGCGCACCGGGGAGGTCACCGTGGTCGCCGGGTTGTACTCCCAGCTCGCCGACGGGGAGATCGATCTGTGGACGGGGGCCTGGCTGCCCCAGACCCACGCGCCCCAGCTGGTCGAGCACGGCCGCGACGTCGAGGTGCTGGGGACCTGGTACGAGGGTGCGCGGCTGACCTGGGCGGTCCCCGCCAGCAGCGACCTCACCTCCATCGCCGACCTGGCGGGCCGTGGCGAGGAGCTCGGCGGGGAGATCGTCGGTGTGGAGCCGGGCAGCGGTCACGTGCGCATCTCCCGTGACGAGGTGCTGCCGGCCTACGGGCTGGAGGACGAGTACACCCTCTCCACCGGGTCGACCGGGGCGATGCTCGCCGCCCTCGACCGCGCGGTCGCCCTGGACCGTCCCCTCGTGGTGACCCTGTGGGAACCGCACCCGGCCTACGGACGCTACGACCTGCGCAACCTCGAGGACCCGCTGGGGGCGCTCGGGGAGGAGGAGCGCATCGAGGTGGTGGTGCGTGACGGGTTCGTGGCTGACCACCCCGAGATCGCGACGTGGCTGGCGGCCTTCGAGCTCGAGGAAGCGGAACTGGCGTCACTGCAGGTGGCGCTCGAGGACGCGGCACCCGGTGAGGAACGGGGGGCGGTCGCCGACTGGGTCGCCGCGCACCGAGGCCTGGTCGATGGCTGGCTCGGGCGGTGAGCTCCGTCGCTCCGACCGGTCGGGACCTCGCAGCGGGATGTCAGGGCCGTGCCGGGTCCAGTCTGCCGCAGCCGCAGGGGCTCCCGTGGCACTTCGGACAACCGTCGCCGTAGCGGGCCTCCACCTCGGTCGCCAGGTCGACCTCGCACAGATCCGCCAGGCTGACGAGCCAGGCGAGCACATCGGTGAACTCCACGACCCGCTCGTCGTGGCCCTCCCGCCGGATCGCGCGGGACAGCTCCCCGACCTCCTCGATGAACCACCCGAAGGTGGCATCGACCCCACGAGCCCGGTCCTGATCCCCGTAGGTGGCACGGATCATCCCCTGCAGTCGGGCCAGATCCATCGTGGGCTCCTCGCGGGGACACCGAGGTGGTGCGTGATCGCCGGGCACAGCCTCGCGCGCAGACGACGGACGCGCGACCCGGCTCGGGCCACGCGTCCGTCGCTGCACGCTGCTGGTCGGGATGGCCGGATTCGAACCGGCGGCCTCCTCGTCCCGAACGAGGCGCGCTAACCAAGCTGCGCTACATCCCGGCGGGGCGTGCGGCCCTCGAGGAGGGCGCCGGGGAGCGTACACACCGCGCCCGGTGCCTGCGAACCGTTCGGCGGTCGGGTCGGCCCAGGGAGGCGGAGGGCTCAGCCGGTCAGCTCGAGCAGGGTCGCCTCGGGCCGGCAGGCGAAACGGAAGGGTGCGTAGGGGCTGTGTCCCAGCCCCGCTGAGACGTGGAGCCACCGGTCGCGGTACGTCGAGAGTCCACGAGCCTGTTCGAGGGGCAGGTCGCAGTTGGCCACCAGCGCCCCGACACCCGGGAGCCGGACCTGGCCGCCGTGGGTGTGTCCCGCCAGCAGCAGGTCGTGCCCGGCGTCCACCAGGACGTCCAGACCGGCGAGGTAGGGCGCGTGGACCAGGCCGAGGTGGAGGACGGCGTCGGTGGCAGGGTCGGGCGCCACGGCCGTTGCGGGTGGCAGCACGGTCGTCCGCAGGTGCGGGTCGTCGAACCCTCCGGCCGTCACGATCCCCGCCGGGGTCTCGACCTCCGCCGTCGCGCCCCTGAGCGTGAGGTACCCGTGCTCGCCGAGGCGTTCGACCAGCCGGGCCGTGTCCAGTGGGACCCCGGTGACCCGGCGGTCGGGCTGGGTCAGGTAGCCCCAGGGGGCCTTCAGGACCGGGCCGAACAGATCGTTGCTGCCGAGCACGACCAGCCCGGGCCGGTCCTGGCTGGTCAACGGCGCCAGCGCCGCAGCCGCCACCTCCTCGGTGTTCGGGCCGCCCAGCAGGTCACCGGTGGCGACCACCAGGTCGTGGTCGAGCCCGGCCAGCTCGTGGAGGAAGCTGATCCGGTGCTCCTGGCGGGCCAGCAGGTGCAGGTCGGTGACGTGGAGGATGCGCAGTCGTCGGCCGGGCTGGCGGAGCACCCCCTCGACGCGCAGTCGTGACAGCCGGTACCAGCGACGCTCGATGATCGTGCCGTAGGCGACGCAGGCGGCCCCGGCCGCCGCCAACGTCCCGAGCGTGCCGAGGAGACGGTGGGTCACTCGTCGTCCTCGTCGTCCTCGTCGTCGTCCTCGTCGTCCTCGTCGTCCTCGTCGTCCTCGTCGTCCTCGTCGTCGTCCTCGTCCTCGTCCTCGTCGTCGTCGTCG
>SL_3KL_010_SEDDRAFT_10006522_pt1 | contig 10436 bp, 7 predicted proteins | sample SodLakKL_010_SED_2_FD_10381 | JGI IMG/M metagenome (IMG submission 10381)
GGCCATGACACCGTCCCGAGACGAGATCCGAAGGAGCTTCGAGAATGCCCTGGAACTCCTGCGCGAGTTCTATGAGGGGCGGCACCGGGGGGCGCTGGCCCGTTCCCGCCGGGACGAAGATGACCTCTTCATGCTTCTGGTCCTCTCGGAGAGCATGGGTATCCCGAACCCGGCATCGTATTACACGCTGGAGCTTCTTCCCCTGGTCATGGACCGCTTCCACGAGTGGCATCTGCGAATGGGAATGGAGCACTCGCCCCTGGACGGCTTCCGCTGCTGCTGACCGACGCCTTCCATGTCCTCTCCGTCATTCCCCACCTCACTCCTGGCCCCTCATGGGCCCCGTATCCTCTTCGTTGGAGGGAAGGGAGGGGTGGGGAAGACCACTACGGCCTCCGCGTTGGCCCTGGAACTGGCTGGTGCCGGGCGTCGTTGCCTGCTGGTCTCCACCGATCCGGCTCACTCGCTGGGCGACGTCTTCGGGGTGGAACTGGGGCCGAATCCCCGGGAGCTACAGGACCGCCTCCTGGCCCTGGAGATGGATCCGGACGAGCAGGTGGTCCGGTACCTGGATCAGGTTCGGGAGAACATGCAGGGACTGGTCCGGCCAGCCATGTACCATGAAATCGAGCGTCAGTTGGAGCTCAGCCGACAGGCACCGGGGGCTGTGGAGGCCGCCACTATGGACCGGATCTCCGAACTCATGGCGGAAACGGTCCGGCGGCCGCCGGGGGAGGGGGACTGGGACGTCCTCCTCTTCGACACGGCGCCCACNGGTCACACCCTNCGGCTGTTGGCCCTCCCGGAGATCATGGCNGCGTGGACCGAGGGACTCCTCCGACGGCGCGATCGATCCGACGCCTGGGGCAGGGCNCTGGAGAGGCTNTCCGGTGGACGGGCGGCGGAACGGACCGGCGAGGGGGACGAACTCTCCTACATCGATCAGGTGGAGGAGGGGGGAGGGGACCAGGACNCCCGAAGTCGCCACATCCGGGAGGTCCTGCTGGAGCGGCGTCGGAAGTTCATCCGGGCCCGGCGGCTCCTGCTGGATCCGGCTGTGACGGCCTTCATCTGGGTTCTCATCCCGGAGAAGCTCCCCATCCTGGAGAGCGAGAAGGCCATTCGGACCCTGGACAAGCATGGGATTCCAGTGGCGGGAATGGTGGTGAATCGGGTCCTTCCTCCCGGAGACCTGGGGGGATTCCTGGAGTCCCGGCGGGCACAGGAAAACGAATACATGGCGCGCATCCGGGACCACTTCCCGCGCATCCCTCGTATCCAGGTTCCCCTCCTGGCAAGGGATGTGGACGGGGTGGAGACGCTGGAGCGGGTGGGGCGAATCCTCATGGGAGCGGAGACACCATCGCCCCCGCCGGCCTGAGGCCGACGAGGGCGATGACCGCGCGCCAGGCGCGGCGGTAGCGGCGAGCGCCTACGGATTCAGGGGAGCGCGAAGGCAGCCAGGCCCGCAGGCATGCCCTGGCCTCCTACCGGCACCACGATGTACTGCTTGCCCTCGTGCAGGTACGTCATGGGGGCCGTGTTGCTGGTGGCCGGCATCTCCACGGTGCCCAGCGTCTCACCGGTCCGCTTGTCGATGGCGTGCATGAGGGGCCGGGCACCCCGACCCTCGGCCGAGATCAGGAGGGTCCGCGTCACCAGCTTGGTGGCGTGGGCGCGCTGACCGGTATTGGGCAGCTCCACCCCCTCCAGCAGGGGGTGATTCCGCACGAAGTCCGGGGTGTCGCCGTTGGGGATCCACCAGAGGTGCTCACCGGTGTTCATGTCGATGGCGGTGATCCGCCCGAATGGCGGCTTCCAGAGGGGGAGCCCCTGGGGGCCCGGTACCCCGCCTGGGCCGATGCTCACCCACTCCACGTCGGAGGTAGGGTCCACATCGGTGCCCCGTAACAGCTCCGGCGCGCTGCACCCCTTGGTGGTGGCCGTGTAGAGGATTCCCGACTCCGGGTCCACAACGGTTCCACCCGGGATGTTGGTGCCACCATTGGCTCCGGGGCAGTGGATCGCAGCCCGGATACCCTCTTCTTCGTTGGGAATGGCCGGCGGGTTGAAAAGGGGTCCGATCCGGTACTGGCTCACGATGTCCAGCGCCATCTGACGGAGTTCGGGTGTGAAGTCGATGAGATCTTCTTCGGTCAGCCCCTGCATCTCGTAGGCGGCCGGGCGGGTGGGGAAGGGCTGGGTGGGGGAGGTCTGCTCGCCGGGCACGTCGGACTGGGGAACCGGGCGCTCCTCGATGGGCCACACCGGTTCGCCGGTAGCGCGGTTGAAGGTGTAGGCGAAGGACTGCTTCGTGGTCTGTACCAGCGCCGGGATCTCCACACCGTCCACGGTGATGTCCACCAGATTCGGGGCGTGGGGATTGTCGTAGTTCCAGATATCGTGGTGCACCGTCTGGAAGTGCCAGACGCGCTCGCCGGTCTGGGCATTCAGCGCCAGGATACTGGTCGAGAAGAGGTTGTTCCCCGGGTGGTGGCCACCGAAATAGTCCACCGTGGGCGGATCGGTGGGCACGTAGACGATGTCCAGATCCGGGTCGGCCGAGAGGGGAGCCCAAGCGGAGACCGACCCCACCCACTGCCAGGCATCGTTCTCCCAGGTGTCGAACCCGTAGGCATCGGGGCTCTGCGGGATCACCTCGAAGGTCCAGCGGTGCGCTCCGGTGCGGGCGTCGAAACCCATGATGTCGCCGCGCACGTCCCGCTGATGGAACTGGTAATACCCCTGCTCGTGGGACGAGCCCACCACCACGACGCCGTTCACCACAATGGGCGGTGACGAGTTGGTGATCCCATCGGTGGAGATGGAGTCATGGATCCCATGGTAGGGATCGTAGGGGTAGCCCAGCGCCTCCAGCAGATCCACCGTTCCCGTCTCCGCGAAGCCCTGCAGTGGAAGGGGCCCCCCGAAGCCCTCCACCGGCCGGCCCGTCTTGGCATCCAGGGCGTGGAGGAAGAAGGCCGGGGTCACATGATAGATGATTCCCCGCCCGTCGACCTCGTCGTAGGCCACTCCCTTCCCGTAGTTCTTGCGCGGTGACCGCTCCCACCGGGCGGTGTGGGGTTCCCGGAATGTCCAGAGGGTCTCGCCGGTGGCCGGATCCATGGCGATGACCGTCCGGGTGTCTCCATGAACCGTATAGAGGATTCCGTCCACATACGTGGGGGTGGAGCGGGTGAGGTTCACCGTTTCGGTTCCGTAGTTGTCGCCCCTCCACACCCATGCCAGACGGAGATCCTCGAAGTTCTCCGCATTGATCTGGTCGAGGGGGGAGTACCGGGTGCTCCACGCGTCCGCACCCCAGAATCGCCACTCGCCGTGGGGATTGCCCCGATCCTGCGCCTCACCGGCGATGGGGATCAGGACCAGGGTCGAGACGAGGCCTACCCAGAGGCTCCGTCGAAGGAAGGGGAATCGGTTCATTCATCTCTCCTGTGGGTGAACCCGGGGGGATCAGGGCCGGGCCTCGATCCGGATGGAGGCCAGCTCCTCCTCCGAGGTGCCGAGGGCATCGGATCCGGTGGGATACTCATTCAGCTTGAGCAGATAGGCCACGATGGCCGAGTACTGCTCATCGGTCAGACCGCCGGGGCGGTCGAAGGGCATGGTGTTCCGGATGGAGCGGAAGAGATCGTGGACCGACCGATTGCTCCAGCTGAGTTGGAAGATCCGCCCCTGGAACTCCTGGGTCATGTGGCAAAGAGCGCATTCCTGCTGGAACGTCTCTTCGCCGGAGGCGGCCTGCTCCGGTGAGAAGACGCCGTCCAGGACCGAGCGATTCTCCGAACTCTGGCCCGCCAGAGCGGCGGGGGCCGAGAAGACCGCGAGAAGTCCGAGTACGAGGGCGGTGCGAAGCAAGGTGATGGGCCTGCGCATGACCATGACAATGACCTCCAAGCGATTCGATGCTGATCCGTGCCTGGCCCCGGATCGGACGAGAGCGGACGGAGCGTGTTTTGCGTTCTCGTACACCGGATCCCGATTGAAGGCACCGTGGCGACGGGTGATCAGTTTCGGACCTCAACCGACAGGCCGGCTCGGAATAAAAGGTTGAGTCAAAATGGGCTGCGGAGGCGGGTTCGCAAGGGTTGGCGACGGCGGAGAAGCACGGACGCGCACCTCCGCCGCCGCCGGATCCGACCCCCTAGCGAGCCAGGTTGGGGTTGTTGACACGCTCCGCATCGGCCAGGGGGAGGCAGGTGGTGGTCCCGTAGGCCATCCCCTTGTGGTTGAACCCCTCTCCCCGGGGGAACCAGAGGTCATACCGGAGCTTGTCNGCATGGAANCGGCCCTCATAGAAGAACTCACGCCGCCGTTCCTCCATGATCTGACCCTGGATCGCCGCGGGATCGGATGCCTGGAAGTGGGGAAGGCCGTGGACGTCCCGGAGGCCGTTGATCCGATCCACGGCCGCCTGTCCTCCCTCGATCTCTGCCAGGATGAGCTGGGCCTCGGCCCACCGGGCCAGGGGGATGTCCGAGGAGTGCCCGGGATACTTGGTCTGGATCCAGTGCGGGGTCACCCCGTCCTGACCCACCCCGCCGGTAAACTCCACGGGAACCCGCGGATCGGGAACCCCGTCTCCGTGGGTCGTATTCCCCTGCCCGTCGATGGTGGCATTCCGGTATCCCGGTGAAACCATCCGCCCCTGGTGCCAGACCGTGTCGGCCACTGTGCTGTACTGGTTTCGGGTATGGTGCTGGAAGACCTGATTCCAGCGAGGACGCACGTTCCCGTCCCGGGTCACCCAAGCCGTGAAACCAGGCTGCACCTGGTTGGCGTCGGAGGCCGCGCCCTGCAGATCTCCCTGGGCGAATCGGACCCGGGCGCGGCCCAGGTGGGCCAACTGCTGCATACTGGGCGTGGTGGGGGAGTCGAAGTCTCCGGTGCTGCCCAGGTGGCCCAGGGCCCGGTCGAACCACTCCTCGCCAAGGCCCAGGGTCTGCTGAGGGGTGAGGGCCGGCCCCAGGTCCACCGTCATCTCGCACCAGTGTTCACCGAAGATCTGGTAGGTCAGACCGGCATAGACCGCCGCCGTGGCCAGAAGCTGGTCCCGATTCCGCACGTCACCGGCATCGAAGCCCTGGATGGCTTCATACGCCTGCTCGGCCTGGAAGCGGGCCGACTGGAAGGACTGGAAGAAGCCGGAGCTGGTGTCGGACGTCCCGCAACGCAGCGTATTGACGCCGGCGTTGGTGGCCTGAACCTGGTATTCGGCCCAGGCCCGGGTGAACCACCCCGTGGACTCCCAGAACACATCTTCCAGCCCGGCGATGGAGGCTACGAACTCCGAGAAGGCGCATTCGAAGTCGGCGATGGCCGAATTCACCATGACCGGGGCCATATCGGGACGGATGAGGTCGCCCTCGGTGAGCTCTCCAGGGAGTTCCACATCCAGGATACCGTCACAGGCGGCGGTAGAGGCGCCGAGAAGGGCGGTGGCCAGAAGGGCAGTGGCGAAATGGCGGCCGGTCCGGTTCGGTCCGGAATTGGTCGATCTCTTCATCTTGAATACTCGCTTGGCCGATGTGTGAACGGGTTCCGGCGGGACTCAGAAGGACACCCGCATCGTCACGAGGAAGTTGGAGAGGGGCGGCATGTTGGAATTCCCGAAGACGGTCACATCGGCCGCATTCCGGGTTTCCGGATCCGGCACCGGTGCCCCGAAAACCTCGTCCTGAGCCGTCCAGATGGTCCAGAGGTTCCGACCGGCGGCGGTGACGGACGCGCGAGACGCACCGATGCGCCCGGCTAGATTGTCCGGGAGGGTGTAGGAGACGCTCACCTCGCGCAGCTTGGCGAAGCCAGCGTCGTACATACCCAGGAAGGTGTCCGGCACCCCCGTCTCGGCGTAGGCCAGGAAGATGGGATCGTCGCGGACGTTGGCGGCGCGCGAGGTGCCGAAGCAGGTGTGCCGGCACCCCACATCCCAGATGTGCTGTACCCGGCCCGTCTGCATCTCCACATTGGCGTAGACCCGGATGTTCCGGAACAGCGTCAGGGTGGAGTTGACATTCATGTCCCAGGGTGAACTTCCCCGGCCGGCGAACACCCGGGGTGCTCCGGCGTTGCTGCACGGGACCGCATCCCCTCCCTGATCCCAACCGTTTCGGCCGGCCCCTCCGTCACACATGACATTCCGCACCTGACCGGTTTCGTCGATCTCTGCGCTCACCACGATGGGAATGAAGAGGGAGGGGAAGGGGAAGCCCTCCCGGATCATGGTGGTAGGTGGACGCCCCCCCATGTCATCGACGCGATTCTCGTTGAATGAGACGTTCATGCCCAGGTCCACCGAATAGTTGTCCCGCTCCAGGAGCCGTCCATCCAGCCCCAACTCCCATCCCCAGTTCGAGACCTGGCCCAGGTTCGAGAACTGGGAGCCGGGGAAGCCCCGCGACGGAGCCACCGGGAGCGCCACCAGGGCGTCGGTGATGCTCTGGGTGTAGTAGGTGAACTGGGCCGAGATCCGGTCGTTCAGGAAGGCGGCGTCGAAGCCCATCTCCAGCTCGGTGCTCACCTCCGGACCCAGGTCCGGATTTCCTACCTCCTGGGGCGTCACCACCGACTGCTGGGCAGGCCCCACCGCCGGGGAGTAGAGGCGAACGGCGGCGAAGACGTCGGGCTGCTGCCCGGCCTTCCCCCACGCGGTACGCAGGCGGAGGGAGTTCACCAGGTGATCCCAGCGCCAGAAGTCCTGATCGGTCACGACCCAGGTGGCCGAGAACTTGGGGTAGATGGCGGCGTCGAAGTCGGCGCCGAAGGCGGAATTGTCATCCCCCCGAACCGCCGCCGTGAAGAAGATCCGGTCGTCCCAGTTGAACTCCTGTTGGACATACGCGCCCAGACTCTTGTTCTCGATGAAGCTCTGGCTCGAGTTGGCGATGGCTGCCCCGCCCAGGTTCCGGATGGCTGGCGCCGGGAAGATGCGGCCGTCCCCGAAGAGGGTCTCCTGCCGTCGTTGGTAATACTGGAGGCCCGCCGAGGTGGTGAAACGAAGCTCGGGGCGGAGGCCGGCATAGCGGAGGCTGACCCCATAGTCCAAGGTGGTGTACTGCGAACTTGGCTTCTCCACCTCCATATCCCCCAGGGACAGGGCGCCGAAGTCGTGGGCCGTCCCATCGGGGTGGCGGGGGAAGAGAATGGTGTTCTCGTCGTGGGAGACGTCGATTCCAACCACCAGCCGCTGGGTGAGGTTGTCCAGGGTATGATTTATGGTTGCGCTCCCGGTGAAGCGGGAGAAATCCCGTGTGGCCTCGATGTTGGCGATCTCCTCGGGCCGGGCCCGGAGGAAGCCCCGGAGCCGACTATCCCGTCCCAGGGGGTTGGCCCATTGGGCCTGCTCCCACACGCCCCACGAGGTCTTCTGCTGCATGTAGCTGGTGGTGCCGTCGGTGAATCCTGTGGTGAAGTCCACCGTCACGTTGTCCCGGGGCACCACGGTCACGTTGGCCCGAAGACCGAGCCGGTTCTGCCAGTTGTAGTCCACGATTCCGGTCTGGTCGTCCCAGTCGGCGGAGAGGAAGTAGCGGACCAGGTCCGTTCCGCCACGCATGCTCAGATTGTACGCCTGGTTGTGGCCGGTGCCGAAGAAGGGACGTCCCGCGGCCTTCTCCTCGTCCCAGATGTTGAAGCTGAGAAGTTCACCGGTGGCCGGGTCCCGCCGGAACGACTCGCCTACCTTCCTGGATGGATCCATGAGCCAGGTGGCGCCCTGACGCACCACCAGGTCGAACTGCGGCGCTCCCGTGGCCCCTCTCTTGGTGACGATATTGATCACCCCCGCCGAGGCCTCCGTGCCATAAAGGGTGGCGGCGGCCGGTCCCTTGATGATCTCGATGCTCTCGATGTCGTTGGGGTTGATGTCATCGAGCTTGGAGGTCTGGCGCCCGTCCCGGAGGTTGGGGCCTGCCTGGGCCGTGTTGTCCACCCGGATCCCGTCGATGTAGATGAGGGGCTGGTTCCCCACACCAAGGCTGGAGTAGCCACGGATCCGCACCTGAGCGCCGGTACCGATATTCCCCGAACTCCTCTGGTAGGTGACGCCGCTCTCCCGGCCGCTGAGTAGGTCCTGGAAGCTCTGGACCGGCGCGATCTCGGTGACTGCAGCGGCGTCGACCCGGCCCACCACATTCCCCACGGCCCGCGCCTGGGTGCCGCCGGCGGTGCCTGTGATGACCAACTCGTCGAGGGCCAGGGCCTGCTGCGTCAGGGCCACGTCGACAGTCACCGTCTCTCCGGCCTGAACCGTGACTTCGCGGCTCAACGGACTGTATCCCAGCCGTTGGGCCACCAGGGTATACTGTCCGACTGGAACGTTTTCCAGCATGAAGCGCCCGTTGGACTGGGAGAGGGTTCCCAGCCCGTGCCGTCCAGGCTGAGCTGCACGGCCCCGAGCGGTTGGCCGGTGCGGTTGTCCGTGGTCTGGCCGGTCACGGTCCCGGTCTGGGCCACCAGGATGCCTGGGGCGGACCAGAGCGAAACCAGGGCCAGGAAGGGCCCTGACAAGCGGGGAAGTCGACTTCTCGGCACGGGAACCTCCAAGTCTGGGGGCAGAGGTTGAGGGGTTTGCCGGGGCCCCTGTTGATGCGCCGAGCCAAAGTGAGAGGAGATTACAAATCTGTCAATGAGAGCAAGTAATACTTATACCGCCATAAGAATTTCTTAAATGGAGTGGGGTGTTGATCTCCCGCAGGTCACATGAGAGACCGGAAGCGGGGGTACTCCGAGCACGGGTAAACCCCGGTGGCTCCACCCGTCGGAAGAACGCCGGGGCCCCTCCCCATCGGATTCGTGGGGCTGGGTTCGTATATTGACCGAGTCGGAAGTCGACCGGAAATGCTCAGAGGAGGACGTTGGATGGGTCCGTTGGCATTGTGGGTAGCAGGCACCTTGAGCCTTATCTATGCCCTGGCCGCCCCCCTGGGAGACCGGGTGCTCTGGGTGGCCACNTGGGCCACCGCAACCCTCACCCCTGACGAACGTCCGGGAAGTGCCCTGGAGGCGAAGGTANACGAGGGGATCACCCGGGGCTGGACNTCCTTCCTGCGAGGGGACCTCTGGATCCTCCTCCTCCTCGGCACCGTCATCGCCCTCTTCACCGTGTGGTGGGTGGCGTTCGTTCTGCTGGGGTTCGGCCTCGCCACCCGGGTGGCTTTGCGATTCTGGGGGCCCTATCCGAAGAGGGCCGGATGGTATCTGGAGCGTTTCCGGAAGGGGGCCCTCGGACACGCCGAGGTCATGCGCAAGGAGGAAGATGCGGAAGGGGAAGCATGGGCCCTCGAACTGGCCCAGGCCCTGAGGGAGCTACGGGACCGCCACGGCGAGGAGCGCGTCCCTGATCCCGGACTGGGCCGGAGGCTGCGTTCCACGGGGGAAGCGCCTCCACCGGCCCAGTCCGGAGGGGGCAGCCAGGTCAGTCGCCGGAAGCCGGGATCGCCTGCACCTCGAGACTGATCCGTACCTCGTCGCCCACCAGCACACCGCCGGTCTCCAGCGCCTGATTCCAGGTCAGCCCGAACTCCTTCCGGCTGATGGTGGTGTCGGCCTGGAAAGCCACCCGGGGGTTGCCCCACGGGTCGATTCCCCGACCCAGTTCGCGCCCCTGCAGCACCACCTCCCGGGACTCTCCCCGGATCTCCAGCGTGCCCCTGACCTGGAAGTCACCCGGCGTTCCCTCCACACCGCTGCTCCGGAAGGTGATGAGGGGGAACGTGGCACAGTCGAAGAAGTCTGCGCTCTTCAGATGACCGTCCCGGTCCCCGTTTCCGGTGCTGATGCTGGCGACCTGGATGTCGACGTGCACCTCCGAAGCCGCGAAATCCTCTTCGCTGAGCCGAATCGTGCCTTCAACCTGTGAGAACGACCCCTTCACGGTTGAGATCATCATGTGACGGATCCCGAACTCCACCTCCGAGTGGGAGGCGTCCAGCGTCCAGGTACCGATGTTCGACGTGGTGTTGCTCATGTTCTCTTCTCTTTCCCGGCGACGAAGTGCGCAGTGTCGTGAACATGACCGCTTTCCGCAGATGCACAAAAGACGTCATGTTAATGGATCAAGCTAAAAGTAATTGGCCGCACAAATCTGTCAACGGGCCGCTGGAATCGGCTCCAAAGGGTCCCTCAAACGCAGACACCCGGTCTCACCTAACGGGCGTGGGGCGGAATCCGAAACTGGATGGTATCGCCGGGGTTCACCGTCACTGGCTCGGAGACGAATCCACCTGCTGCCAGGAAATCCACCTCGACCCGTAGGTTCCCTGGACGCCAGGCCATGGTGAAGGTCCGGCTCTGGTTCCCTCCCACGGATCCCAGGCGCCGGCGGTCGCCGTTCCAGCGGGCGTAGAGTCGTGCCTCATTGAAGCTCTGGTTGTCCACCACCAGAGCGAATCCATCTTCGCCCGAGCGCTCAACGT
>SL_3KL_010_SEDDRAFT_10006523_pt1 | contig 10436 bp, 7 predicted proteins | sample SodLakKL_010_SED_2_FD_10381 | JGI IMG/M metagenome (IMG submission 10381)
CAGGCTCTGGACCCGCTGCGCGTCGGTCTCGCCGAAGCCGATGACCATGGTGGCCGTGGTGTAGAGGCCGAGCGCCTGCGCGTCGGCCATGATGCNGNTCCACTCGTGGGTGGCGATGCGCGCCGGCGACACGTGGCGNNCGTGCCGCACGTCGTCGACGAGCATCTCGCCGCCGCCTCCGGGNAGGCCGTCGAGCCCGGCGGCNTGCANCTCGNGCAGGACCTCNNGGGCCGTCATGCCGGTGAGCTTNACCATGCCCTTGATCTCCTCGGGGCTGAAGGCCTCNACGCGGATCGTGGGATGCCGCNNCTTGAGGTGNNGCAGNAGNTCCAGGTACCANNNGAANGGNAGGTANGGGTTCACGCCCCCCTGCATCAGCACNCGNGTGCCNCCNACCGCCTCNAGNTCGTGCAGCTTGGNNGAGATGTCNNCGAAGCNGAGGACGTACGCGTCGGCCTGGCGGCGNGTGCGGTAGAAGCCGCAGAAGCTGCAGCCGACGTTGCACACGTTGGAGTAGTTCACGTTGCGGTCGATCAGGTAGGTGACCACCGCGGGGTCGGTGCGGGCGAGGCGCGCCTCGTGCGCGGCACCGGCCACCTCGAACAGCGGCGCCCGGTAGAGGGCGACCGCCGCGTCGGGCGCGAGTCGGTCGGTCGTGCGGCTCATGCGGGGACGATAGCACCGGCCACAGCGCGAATCGGTGGCCCGCCTCCCCAAGCCGCGCGCGGCCCGAATGGCCGTGGCCGAACGCGAGCCCGGACCGTACAATGCCAGGCCATGAGCGTCGAGCGGGCGGCCAGGAAGCCAGCCTCCAGCCCTTGGCGGGGGCTCTACCAGCAGGTGCGGCATGCGACCGGCACCCGCCGGGACTCGCACGGCGCCGTCGGCAGCATCAACTGGTTGCAGCACCGCATGGCCAGCCGTGGCGCGAACCCCAACGTCGTGCGGAACATCATCTACCGCGACAAGGGACGCCCGCCGGACAAGCGTGCCCTCTTCGCGATCCTCGACGAGTTGTGGCGCAGTGAGGGGAACCCACCGCTGCGCTGCGCGCAGCTGGAGGTCGCGCTGGCTCACGGTAGCGAGCGGGAATCGGGGGTCCTGCGCCTGCTCGGGGGCGCGAGCCGGCAGGCCTACCGCGCCTTCGTGCAGGCCGTGCGCGCCGACGAGCACCCCAAGGTGGCCGTCGTAGGCCAGCCTGGCAGCGGCAAGGTCCTGTTGCACGACCTGTTGCAGTTGGCGTTGGAGGAGTTGCAGCCACCGCACGATCGGTTGGTCCGCGTGACGCTCGGCGGAACCGATGTCGCCACGGCCCTCTCTCGGTTGGGCACGACCCTCGGCGTGCCGCAGGCGCACATGGCGGCACGCCTGGTCAGGGTGGGCACCGCCGGCGCCTTCGCCGTCCAGGCCGACGCCCAAGCCGAGGTCGCGCGGGAGATCCTGGACGCGGCCAAGGGCTTCCAGGGTCGCCAGGTCCTGCTGCTGCACCTGTCGCGGGCGCTCGCCGGCCAGGAGACGCTGGGGCAAGTACCGCTGCGCCTGAACGACCCGGACGTGCCGCGCGTGTCGGCGGCGGAGTGGCTGTGGGTGTCGCTGGTCGAGCCCCTGTCGCGCCTGCCGCGGACGACGATGCTGGTCTCGCTGGCAGATCTGCCGCTGCGCGCCCGCGATCGCATGGGCGGCATCGCCTCGGTCGTGCGTCTCAAACCGCCGACGTTGGCCGAGGCGCGACGCTTCGTGCGCGCGCGCCTGCCGGACACCGAGCCCACCCGGGTCGAGGAGATCGTCCAGCTCGCCGGCCGGTCCTTCGAGGAGCTGCGCACCTTCACCCTGCTGGCCGGGATTCGCGAGCAAGACGACGCGAACGCGGCACCGCTGGAAGGCGCCGCCGCGCAACTGGCAGCGCTGCTCGAAAGCGGCGAGGAAGCCCTACGCCACTTCCTGGCGGTCGTCGCCGTGCTGTCCTTGCCGGAGTCACCGGAGTTCGGTCGCGACGAGCTGGACCAGTTGCTGGGTCATCGCCGCGGCCAGAGCGGTCACTACGCCCACGCGTTCTTGGACGTCGTCCCGGGTACCGACGACCGGTTGCGGTGCGCGTCGCTCGAGCTGGCACTGGCGTTGCGAACGCGGTTGGTCCGCGTCGACGCGGCCACCTACCGCGACCTGCACTGGCGCGCCGCCCAACACCTGGCGGCCGCGACGCATGCGGCGCCCCACGGCGAAGCCGCCAACCGTTACCTCGCGCTGCTGCTGGAGGCGCACGCGTGGACCGCGTTCACCGACTGGATGCGGGTGCACGCGGTATCCCATGCGCTCGTTGGGCGCCTGTGGCGGTCTGCGAGGAGCGAACTCCCCGCGGGCAGGGACCTCGAACGCGTCGCCCAACAGGTGGCCACCCACTACGTCCAACTGGGTACCTTCAGGCACCCCGACGTCCGGGAGGCGCTCACCGTGCTGGCCGCGGCCTCCTCCCCCTCCTTGCGGGCATGGGCGACGTTGCGGCGGGCCGAGGGCTTCGCGCTGGGCGGCCACCATGACCAGGCCGAGGCGCTGCTCGCGACCCTGCCGACGACGGACCAGCCGCGACTGGCCGCCGATGCCGCCATCGCGCGGGCCGGCGTGGCCCGCTGGCGCGGCCGTCGTGCCGAAGCGGCACGGTTGGTCTTCGTCGAGGCGCCGCGCCACCTGCAAGCCGCGAGCCCAGGGATCGAGACCGACGCGGTGCGCGTGAAGGCCGCGCTCTGGGCCGGCCTCCTGGCGAAGGACCGTGGCGACTTCGAGGCCGCCCTGGCGAGCTTCGACGCCTTGCCCCGGACGCGCGACCTGGACGCGGCTCGCGTCGCGTTCCAAAGAGGCGACGTCTGCATGCGCGTGGGCCACTTCGATCGCGCGCTGCAAGCGCTCGACGAGGCGGTCGGGTTGGCGAGCGGGTCCGAGGCGTTGGCGAGCGAGAAGACCCGCTACCTCGCACGCCGGGGAACCATCCACCGCCGTCGCGGAGACCTGCCGGCGGCGGACGCCGATTTCGCCGCCGCACGCTCGATCCTGGACGGCGCCGGTGGCGACCCTTACGGCCGGGGGCACGATGGCGGAGTTCTCGAGCTGGACTTCTGGCGCGCGCGCCTGGACGACGAGGCGGGCCTGTTGCTGCTGGCCGAAGGCCAGTTCGACCAGGCGGTGCTGACCTTCGATCGCGCACTGGTCCGCTTCCGCCGGTATGCGGCGGCGCACGGCGTCGACGCCAGCTACCGCGTGCTGCGGAGCACGCTGCGCCTGGCCATCGCCTACGCCTGCCGCTCGTTGCGGCAACCCTTCCGGCGACCGTTCGCCGTGACGGCGGCACTCGACGCCGACACGCCCGACCTGCGACGCGCTCGTGACCTCATCTCCCAAGTGCTCGCCCGCATCGACGACGACGAGTCGGGTTGGCGCGTCAGCACGCTAGGGCGCGACGCGCTGTTGACCGCGAACCTCTTCGTCGCGTCGGGAACGGAGTCGATGGCGTTGGCCGAGCGGGCACTGGCCACGTCGGGCTACCCGTACCTCCGGGCCCAGGCCCACGCACACGCGGCCGTGGGCGCCCTGCGCCTTCCCGATCCCGCCGCCGCCGAGTCGCACGTGGCGACGGCGACTTCGGCGATCGCTGCCTCCACGGCCGGGATCGAGGGCGAACACGGCGACCTGGAGTTGGCGGCGTGGTTGGCCTCGCTGGCGACGTGCGCCGCGATCGCACGGGGCGACGCGTTGACGGCCGGTCGCCGGCTGGCCGACGCATTGGGCCGACGCGAGTTGCGGAAGCACCACGCGGCGCTGTTGCGGCAGTTCGGAGATGCCGCGTCGGCCCGAGGGCTCACGGATTGGGCGCGTGCCCCCGAGTTGCTCGCCCGCCTGCGGCTCGCAGAGCCTCTGGAGACGGGGGTGTTGCGCCTGCCNGANGCGTTGGTGGCCCANTGGACGCGCCTGGGCCATGACGGCGANGAGANCGNTGGCGCGNGGGTNGCCGGCGTCGGCCAGCGNTCGCGCTCCACGGCCACNGCAACGGAGGTGACCGCATGAGGATCGGGTTCGTCGGGCTGGGNACCATGGGCGCGCCGATGGCCGAACGGCTGTTGGCTGCCGGACACGTTCTCCACGTCCACAACCGNACACGGGCACGCGAGGCNCCNCTGGTCGCCCTGGGCGCCCTGCCGGCCGCGAGCCCGGCTGCCGCGGCAGCCGACGCCGAGCTCGTGTTCACCATGGTGTCGGACACCCCCGACGTGGAGGCGGTGGTGTTCGGTCCCAGCGGGATCGCCGAGACCATCCCTGCGGGCGCCCTGCTGGTCGACATGAGCACGATCTCGCCGGCCGCCACCCGCGACTTCGCTGGGCGGCTGAGCGACACGCGCGGGGCGGTCTGGCTGGACGCGCCCGTGTCGGGCGGCAGCGAGGGCGCCGTTCGAGGAACCCTGTCCATCATGGCCGGTGGCGATGCCACCGCACTGGAGCGCGCGCGGCCGCTGCTGGAGCGCATGGGGACGACCATCACCCACGTCGGGCCGGTCGGCGCCGGTCAGCTCGCCAAGGCCATGAACCAGGTCGTGATCGCCGGCACCTACGCGGCCGTGGCCGAGGGCCTGGTCCTTGGCCTGAAGGCCGGCATCGACGTGGAGGCCGCCATGCAGGCACTGGCAGGAGGGGCCGCTGGCTCCTGGGGCCTCGTACACAGGGGCCCGAACGTCGTCCGTAACCACTACCCGCTCGGGTTCCGCGTCCGCCTGCACCGGAAGGACCTGGGCATCGCGCTGTCGGCGGCACGCGAGCTGGGGGTGCCGCTCCCGCTGGCGGCCCTGGTGGAGCAATGGGAGACGGGCCTGATCGCCCGCGGCCACGGTGACGAGGACGTGTCGGCGATCGCTCGCGTGGTCCGCGAGCAGGCGGGCCTGGCGTCACCGCCGCAGGAGGAGCCGGGGCCAGAGTCGGCCTGACGGCGCCTCAACCGGCTCGCGCGCCGGCCGTCTCGGCGGCATCGGATCCGCGCCGCGCGAACACCCAGATGCGCGGGTCGTCCTCGGTCGCTGCGTCGCCCTGCGGGAAGCGCACCGCGTCGACCCCCTCGAAGCCTGCGTCGAGCAGCAGCCGGCGCAACTCCTCGGGGCCGTACGGCCGCTCCTGGTGAACCTCGGTGAACGGCGCGCCGGCCGCCGGTGCGCACCAGGCCTCCAGCGTCGCCCGCTGCACGAGGTGATCCCAGCGGTGGCGCCACCGGTAGTGCACGCCGCCGGCCCAGCCCTCGACGACCTCCGCCGCCCACGGTTCCGTCAACCCCGCCGCGGTGTTGGCATCGAACGCCCACACGCCACCCGGCAGGAGGTGGCGATGGACGCGGCGCGCGACGGTCACCAGGTCGCCGTCGTCCAGCAGGTTGTTGACCACGTCGAAGACGGCGAGCGCCAGGCCGAAACGCCCCGGCAGCGCGACCTCGCGCGCGTCACCGACCACCAGTTCCGTCTCCGGCAGCTTTTGTCGAGCGACGGCCAGCATCGCCGGCGACGCGTCGACGCCCACCACCTCCAGTCCGTGGCGGACGAGCAGCACGGTGGCGTTGCCGGTGCCGCAACCGAGTTCGAGCACGCGCCCGCCGCTCCAGCCACGGGCACGCGCGCCGGCCAGCGCGAAGTCGACCCACGCGGCGTAGGGCACGTCCTGCATGATCACGTCGTAGACGCTCGCCAGGGCGCTGAACGGGGGTTCGGGCACGCGGCAGGTTACCGCGCGGGTCCGGCGCGGGGTCGGCCGTGGTGCAGATGGTGGCCCAGATCCAGGTCCGTCGAACCCGCGGGCGCGTACGTTGCACGTACCTCGAAGGCGCGCCCCCGCACCCCGCTGCCCCCCCGGCGGGGGCGCGCGACGAGGTTTGCCGATGCGCCTCCCTGCGATGCCGCGCGTGGCCGCGGAGCGGGTGGTAGCGTGGGCCGATGATCGGCGTCGACCTCGGCACAACCATGGTGCGCATCCACGTCAAGGGCAAGGGCGTCGTCCTCCGAGAACCGGCCGTGATCGCCGTCGCCCGCGGCTCGAACGTCCTCAAGGCCGTCGGCGAGGAGGCGTACCGCATGCTCGGCCGCACACCCGGCAACATCACCGCGGTGCGGCCGATGGCGGACGGCGTCATCGCCGACTACACCTTGACGGAGCAGATGCTCAAGGCGTTCATCCACAAGGTCCTGACCGGGCCGGCACGCTTCCTGCGCCCGACCATCATGGTGTGCATCCCCAGCGGCATCACCGAGGTCGAGAAGCGGGCCGTCGTGCAGGCGGTGCACGAGATCGGCGCGCGCAAGGCCCTGCTGATCGAGGAGCCGGTCGCCGGCGCGATCGGCGCCGGCATCGACATCGCCGAACCCATCGGCTCCATGGTCGTCGACATCGGCGGCGGCACCACCGACGTGGCGATGATCTCGATGGGCGGCATCGTCGTGTCCACCTCGATGCGGGTGGCCGGCAACGTGTTCGACCGCGACATCATGGCCTACATCAAGGCCAAGCACAACCTGCTCATCGGCGACCGCACGGCCGAGGAGATCAAGCGCACCATCGGCGGCGCCCTGGTGCCCACCGGGGACGAGATCGCCACCATGGAGGTGCGCGGCCGCGACCTCATCGATGGCCTGCCCAAGACGGTGGAGGTCACCAACGAAGACGTGGTCAATGCGCTGCGCTCCTCGCTCGACAAGGTCGCCAGTGGCGTCCGCCGGGTGTTGGAGCAGTCGCCGCCGGAGCTCGTGTCGGACGTGATCGAGCGCGGCATCGTGCTCACCGGCGGCGGCGCCCAACTGCGGGGCCTCGACGTCTACCTGCAGCGCATCACCAACATCCCGGTGGCGGTCGCGGCGGACCCGGAGGACTGCGTCGTGATCGGCACCAGCCGCGCGCTCGACATGGCCCACCTGCTGCAGGACGCGCGCAACCGCTACGACCGCTACTGACGGCGCGGGCGCGCCGCGGGCGGCGCGTTCGCCGCACACGCGCACGTCCTCAGAACCCGACCGCCTGCCCCTCCTTGCGCCCGTCGCTGCCCGCGACATAGCCGTCGCGCACGCGCCAGATCGCCTGGGCGCCGCCGAAGGCGAAGGCGGCATCGAGCGACTGCGGCCGCACGTCGTGGCCCAGCGACCGCAGGCCCTCGACCGTGGCAGCTCCGAACCCGGGCTCCAGCGCCAGCCCGCGCCCGCCGACGAGCTGCCACCGCGGGGCGTCGATGGCCGCCTGCGGGTTCTGCGCGTGCCCGACCATGCGCAGCACCATCTGCAGGTGGCCCTGCGCCTGCATCGGGCCGCCCATGACACCGAAGCTGCAGCGCGGCTCGCCACCCTCGGTCAGGAACGCGGGGATGATCGTGTGGAAGGGACGCTTGCCACCCGCCACCCGGTTCGGGTGACCCGCGTCGAGCACGAAGCCGGCAGCCCGGTTCTGCAGCGCCACGCCCGTGCCGGGCACCACGACCCCGCTGCCGAAGCCGCGGTAGTTCGACTGGATCAGGCTCACCATCATCCCGTCGGCGTCGGCGGTGGTGAGGTACACGGTTCCCCCGCGGCCGGGCGTCCCGTGACCAGGGTCGCCGGCACGTCGCGGATCGATGAGGCTGGCGCGCTCCGCCAGGTACCCGTCGTCGAGCAGGTCCGCGCCGGTCACCTCACGCATGTGCCCGGGATCGGCCACCCAGCGGTAGGCGTCCGCCAGCGCCAGCTTCATCGCCTCGATCTGCAGGTGCAGCCAGAGCACCGAGTCCAGCGCCTGGTCGTCGAAGCCCGGCACGTGGCGCAGGATCCCGAGCGCGACCAGCGCGGCGATGCCCTGGCCGTTCGGCGGAAGCTCGTGCAGCTCGTGGCCGCGCCACGCGCCCGCCAACGTGTCGACCCAGTCCGGGCGGTGTTCGGCCAAGTCGGCGGCAGCGAGCGCGGCGCCGTGGCGGGCCGCGTGCGCGACGATGGCGTCGGCGATGGGGCCGCGGTAGAAGGCTTCGCCCTCGCTTCCGGCGATCGCCGCCAGCGTGCGGGCCTGGTCGGGAAAGCGCCAGGTCTCCCCCGCCCGCGGAACGCGTCCGCCGGGCGCGAAGTCGCGCTGCCAGTCCGGTGCGTCGACGAAGGCTGGTGCCGACGCGGCCCAGGCGCGGGCCGTGACCGGGCCCAACGGGAAGCCGTCGCGCGCGTAGGCGATCGCCGGCTCGAGGAGCTCGGCCAACGGCAGCCGCCCGAAGCGCCGCCACAGCTCGACCCAACCCGACACCGCACCCGGCACCGTCACGCTGTCCCAGCCGCGCTGCGGCATCGCCTCGCGGTCGCGGAAGCGCTCGGGATCGAGCGCCAGCGGGCTGCGCCCCGAGGCGTTGAGGCCGTGCAGGCGCTCCCCGTCCCAGACGATGGCGAAGGCGTCCGCGCCGACGCCGTTGCTGGTCGGCTCGACGACGGTCAGCGTCGCGGCGACCGCGACGGCGGCGTCGACGGCGTTGCCGCCGCGCCACAGCATGCGCAGGCCGGCCTGCGCCGCGAGCGGTTGCGAGGTGGCGACCACCTGACGCGCGAGCAGCGGCGCGCGCTGCGTGGGGTACGGCTGGTCGAAGTTCATGCTTGCCTCCGGGCGACCCTCGCGGGCGATCTCCGCGTTGGCCGTCGTGCGCGGCGCGCGTACGCCGCAGGTCTAGGACACCGCTCTCGCGTCCTCCACGCAGCCGTCGGCCGTCGCCGCGGGGGCATGCACGGCGGGCAACGGTCGCAGCGCCGTGCGCGCGAAGCGCCGGGTGAGCGCGAAACCCGCGACGTAGGCGAGCGCCAGCGTGGCGAACGCGGCCACGAGGTAGCCGATCGGGGTGTTCGACGCGAGCATCAGGGCGGTGAACCAGGCCGGGACGGAGAGCGCGACGGCAGCCGCCACCGCCGCGGCCAGCGCCGCGCCGCGTCCGGGTCGGCTCGACAGCCACAGGCCCAGGCCGACCCCCAGCGCGACGTGCACCAGGGCCATGGCCAGCAGGACGCGGGCCACCACCTCGTTGGGCCGGGTGGGGCTGGCGACGGCCGACAGGCCCAGACCGATGGCGAGCGCGAGGCACGTCTGCACCAGGAAGGTGAGCGCGTACGCCCAGCGGACGGCGCCCAGGGCGCCGGCGAGGGTCGGCTCGCCGGGCCCGAGCAGCGGCGCGAGCGGGCCGCGGTGCCCCGCCGGCGGTGGCGACCCGGAAGCTGCCGGTCCGTCAGTGGCCGGGGTCGGGTTGATCGGTGTGCCTCACGACCCAGTCGGCGGCCAGCACGAACACGGCGGAGAGGACCGTCAGGCCGATCAGCACGGCCGTGGCGTAGGTCATGATGGCGACGAAGGTGCTCACGGCGCAGAGTCTACCGCGGCGGCGGCCGGCGGCCTGAAGCGCCGCGAACGGCCGACGAAGCGCCAGGTGAGCGACGCGCCCGCCACGGCCAGTCCGAGCACCAGGCCCCACCACAGGCCGACGCCCTCGAGCCCGAGCACGAACGCCAGCATCACGCCGCTGCCGAGGCCGACGAACCAGTACGACACCAACGTGATGAGCATCGGGGCTCGGGTGTCCTTCAGGCCCCTGAGGGCGCCGAGCGCGCTGACCTGCAGCCCGTCGAACAGCTGGAACGCGGCCGCGACGCCGAGGAACGCGACGGCACGACCCACCACCTCGGCGTTGAGCGGGTCGGTCGGATCGAGGTAGAGGCCGACGACGAAGCGTGGCGCCAGCCAGAAGAGCAGCGCGGTGGCGCTCATGACCACCAGCGCGGACGCCATGCCCACGATGCCGGCCGCGCGCATCGCGAGCGCGTCGCCGCGCCCGACCGCGTGGCCGACCCGGGCCGTGGTCGCGACCCCCAGCGCCAGCGGGATCATGAAGGTGAAGGAGGCCGACTGGATGGCGATCTGGTGACCGGCGAGGGAGGCGGCGCCGAACCGGCCCATGAGCAGCGCCGAGAGCACGAACAGGCCGGTCTCGAAGGCGACGGTGAGCGAGATCGGCCAGCCGAGGCGCAGCACTTCGCGCGCCATGGGGGCGTCCCAGCGCCAGGGTCCCGCGAACGGCCGCCGGTTGCGATCGAAGGTCGCGACGTACGCCAGGCCGGCCAGCGCCATCGCCAGCGCGACCAGGCTGGTGGCGACGCCCGTGCCGGTCAACCCGAGCGCGGGGAAGCCCCAACGCCCGAACATGAAGGCCTGGTTCGCCACCACGTTCAGCCCGACCCCCATGAAGGCCACCAGCATGAGGGGCCGCGTGCGCCCCTGGCCCTCCAGGTAGGCGCGCAGCGCGGTGAACGCCATCATGGACGGCACGGCGAACGACACGGCGCGAAGGTACCCGGTGGCCGGGACCACCGCCGCGGGCTCCTGGCCCATCGCGGCGAGCAGCCACGGCATCGCCCACAGCAGGCCCACGGCGGGCGGCG
>SL_3KL_010_SEDDRAFT_10006524_pt1 | contig 10436 bp, 7 predicted proteins | sample SodLakKL_010_SED_2_FD_10381 | JGI IMG/M metagenome (IMG submission 10381)
ACCCGTATATCCGCGTACCGATAACAGATCGCGATAACGAAATGTAACTCCTGCCGCACCCTCCGTCCTTATATCGCCGTTATCGTGTATGTGCCGCGCAACGAGAGTTCCTGCGGCAGATAGCTGATCGAATTCGGCACCGATTATAGGACGTCCGTCACCTGTCTCTCCTTCTATTTCTCTATGGATATAGTGCGTGACGTGTGCATCGAATTCTATGTCGCTGAACCATCCGAAACCTTCAAAGTGCATAGCTTTCAGTCTTGCTACTCTTCGGATGAAATCGACTTCAACACCACCTGTATGTCCACCGGGAATTAGTTGCCCGTTAAATTCACCCGGTACGCCATAGCGCATTTCGAATTGGCTGAATGATGTCCCGATATATCCCCAATCAGTTATACGGCTTATACCGGCACTTACGTTGTATCCGTCGAGGTCGGTTGACGGCAGCATTCCTTTAGGAGTCCGGATATCATCGGCGATCCTCCCGCTGGCTTCGCCCCGGAGGGAAAATAATCCGATCGGAATATTCACCATTCCCCCGCCGCTGAGACCGTTATTGTATGATTCACCTCGAATGGCAAGCGTGCCGCGTATCCGGTCTGGCATATTCCTGGGGATTTCTTCTCTTATGACATTTATAACTCCTCCCAGTGCATTACTGCCGTACAACATACCGGCAGGACCGCGAATAACCTCAACACGTTCGGCGGTGATCGGTTCGATCGCAACGGCGTGATCAGCCGCGGTTGTCGACAGATCGCCCGTACGCTGTCCGTCTTCGAGTACCAGTACTCTGTCGCCTCCCATTCCTCTGATTACCGGTTGCGTCGCAACGGCACCAAACGATTGTTTCGAAAGACCGGGTAAGTGTTCCAGCGATGCGGGGATTGTTACCTGCATTTTTCTCTGAAAATCCAGCCCGCCGAGTACGCTCGTCGGTTGGTACGTTTCTGAAATTCCTCTCTCTCTTCCTGTTCCTGTCACCACAATTGTCTCGGAAATATAAAATACCGTCGGTGTTAATTCTAATTGAACCACGGTAGTATCGTTTGCTGCGATTTCAATTTCTTTGTCAATAGATACATATCCGATATGCTGAACGCTAAATGTATACTTTCGCGCCGGTATGTTATCGAAATGAAAAGATCCGTCCTCACGAGTAAGCCGATATCGACCGGTATCTTTTATACGCACCGTGGCAAAGAGTATCGGGCCTCCGCTTTCGGCATCACGGACAAATCCGTGGACCGACCCGTATTCTCTTTCTAACAAGGGGTCAAATGCCGGATTATTATCATTGTTATTATTTGCACTGTCCGCAACGGATATACTCCAAACGGAAAATAAAAATATAAAAATATATTTTTTCATGTAGGGACGAGTTCACTCGCTATTTTATAATTTTGCCCCCGGATGTTAATATATTGGGAGAGATCACCCAATTTTATACTTCTGTTAACTCACGGGTAAAAAGTAGTATTACAGATGAACGGGATCTCAGACAGACTGAGGAGGTGAGCGGGGCTCGGATAATTTTAAATAATCAAGATTGGTAAAGAATGTAGTATTTGTGGCCGGGAAAATATCAATAATTTCGATACCGCCAAACTCGGAAAGTATATCATCGGATAGAATAGTTGTAACTATTCTGGAACAATATGTGCAAAAATGGTTGTGTGACAGATCGGGGTGGTTTTTGTGATCATTGCAGTTATGACCGTCAATATATAAGGTGCCGGTATTATTTTGCAGATGTATGTTTTCATCGTGGTGATGAAAAACATCTCCCATACTCACGCTAAGTAGTATGATTAAAAAAAATGTTGAAATTTGTTGCATAAACCGGGTAACCTTACTTGAACGCAGGTAGAAACAAATAGATTTATTTCAGGCATAACACATCCGGAACCATAATGGTTCCGGATAGACTATATTTTTTTATCTGCAGCAATCGGGTAATCTTGCATAGGCATCATCATCACGCGTAGTTTCGTTTGCGTGATAACCGGCCTTTGCTATAGATTTTTCAATTTCGTTCAGCGTAGTCATATCTGCATCGAAGCTGACTGTTGCCATTTTCGCGGTAAGATCGACATTCGCTTCATAGATTCCCTCCACCTCGGCAATAGCCTTCTGAACCGTAGCAACACACATCTGGCAGTGGATTGTTTCCAGTTTTATTGTTTCTGTGGTGTACTCAATTGCGGGTAATCCTTCCTGTTCTTGCTGGCTTCCGCATCCAATGATGAAAAGAAATCCAAATACCAGTGTGAATATCGCTAATGAGTTCATAAGTAGNTTCCTTATATTATATGAATAANGCCTAAAATTGTTTTATTTAATAGTAAATGTTGATTTTCACGCACTATCAAACTGAATTCNNTAACGATTATGCGTTTCATTTAGTTCCACTTATAATCTTTTTAGAACTTTTCCCGANACCTATCTGTTATAACGATCAACATATATAATTTATGTATTCGGCANAAAAAAACTACAAAAATCCAATAAAAATTAATAATTTAATGATTTTGCAAGAGAAAAAAAATGATCCTGAAAAATATTTTTATGATTTGTTTGTTAGTAACTATACATACTACCAATTCATTTAGTTCTGCTCCGGACGATCATCTTGCGATCGGTGAGCCTGCTCCCGATTTTTCTCTCCCCTATGCCACAATAAACGAAATTGTTTGGGATGGTATTACCCTCTCTGATATAATTGGGGAATCTAATATCGTTCTCGCATTTTATCCGGCAAACTGGAGTAGCGGTTGTACCCAACAACTTTGTAATTTCAGGGATAATTTTTCCTTATTGCAGGAACTCGACGCCACAATACTTGCAATAAGCGGAGATTATGTGTTTTCACACCATGAGTGGGCAAAACAGCAAAATTTCCCGTTCAAATTGTTAAGCGACCATCATCATGAAGTCGGGAAACTCTATGACAGCTACATGGCCGAACGTGGTTTTAACAGGCGAACTGTATTTGTAATTGACCAAAAGGGGCGAATTGCCTATAAAAATATGAATTACAGCGTTTCTGATGAAAGCGACTTCTATGCCCTGAAAGAAGCTCTACGACAACTTTTATAAAAAAAGTTTGAATATATCACCTGTTTTGCAGTATCTTACATATAATATTCATCTGCAAACTATCAACATATACGGAATGTTTACTATGAAAAAAATTATTCTCTGGATATTCTTCGTTATTATATCGATTGGTTATTTCGCTGCAACGACGAATACCGATGAGACCGACATGTCGCTTGTATTGAAAGGTGAAAATCACCTCAAGAATGTCCGGCAGTTGACCTTTGGCGGAACAAACGCAGAGGCATATTTCTCATTCTCACAGGACCGTCTGGTTTTTCAATCAACCCGTGGTGAGTTTGAATGCGATCAGATCTTTGTCATGGATCTCGATGGATCAAACGTTGAGTTAATAAGCACCGGCAAAGGGAAAACCACTTGCGCATATTTTCTGCCGGGCGACAGCTTGATACTGTATTCCTCAACGCACGCGGCATCCGATAAGTGTCCGCCTCCGGTAGATCGATCACGCGGATATGTCTGGAAACTGGAGGATGAATTCGACATCTATCTCGCACGATTAGACGGTACAATCGTTAAAACCCTAACGAGCAGTCCGATGTATGATGCGGAAGCAACCGTATCGCCGACGGGAGACAGAATTATTTTTACGTCTCTACGTGATGGTGATCCCGCTCTGTACACGATGAACCTGGACGGAACAGATCTTCGGAAATTAACCGACAGAAAAGGATACGAAGGCGGAGCATTCTACTCCCTTGACGGTACGAAAATCGTATATCGCGCCAACTACCCGCGCGATGAAGAGGAGCTGGCAGATTATGAACGCCTTATGGAAGAACGTAAGCTCAGACCAATGCGCCTTGAAGTATATGTGATGGATGCTGATGGATCAAATTTAAAACAAGTTACCGATCTGGGGGCTGCAACTTTCGCACCCTTTTTCCACCCGGACGGTAAACGGGTTATTTTCTCATCAAATTACGGAGACCCGGAAGGAAGGATATTCAATCTCTACATTATTAATACGGATGGAACCGGTTTAAAACAGATAACATATAATAATTCATTTGATGGGTTTCCTGTGTTTTCCAGTGACGGAAAAAGTCTTGTTTGGGCGTCCGGAAGAAATGCACAGGCAACCCGCGAAATCAATGTATTTATAGCCGACTGGTTGGAATAATCATCATAAAAAGGTGTTCGCATGAATCTCAAAAAATATATCCCTGTATATATAATTCTTATCATTACAACGGTTTTGTTTCTTTACAGCGTTGACACAGAGACTTATCGGAATGATAGTATCACCAAAACCGAACTTTTAAAACACGTTTACCATCTCGCATCCGATGATCTCGAGGGACGACGCGCGGGCACTGAGGGAGCATTAAAAGCTGCACACTATATTGCCAATGAGTTTATCTCCTACGGGCTTCTGCCTCATCCCGATGCTGATCATATATCGCATTGGGAAGATTATCTGCAGCCGTTTGAATTCGGAGCAGGTGTGGAGATGGGTGAGGACAACAATTTAAGTCTGACTATCGCCGATGAAAGCATGGACTTCGAAGCAGGGAAAGACTTCCAGACGCTTCCCTTCTCTTCGGCCGATTCCGTTGCCGGTGAGATCATTTTTGCAGGATTCGGTATTTCCGCTAAAGACGAGAATTACGACGATTACGACGGTGTATCACTTGAAGGTAAAATCGCTCTGATATTTCAGGGGTCTCCTGATATACAGGACCCGCACGGAATATTAAACCGGTTTGCAACCCCGAGGTATAAAACCATTGCGGCGAGGGAGGCAGGAGCCAGTGGATTAATAATAATCTCCCAACCCGGCGATGAAGAAACCCAGCTCATGCGGTTGGGCACAGATAGAAATCCGGCTTCATCCGGGTTACCGGTTATAAACATCACAACGCAGGTTGCAGATAAACTGCTCGAGAACTCGGGATATACGTCATCTTCACTATACAATAAACTGCTTGAAAGTCGTTCCCCCAACTCGTTTAATTTAAATAATATACAGGCAAGTATTCAAACCGATTTACACCCAATCACTGCAGTCTGTAATAATGTTATCGGCTATTTGCCCGGCAATCATCCGGATAAGAAAAATGAAGTAGTCGTTATCGGTGCTCATTATGATCATCTTGGCCGGGGCGGACAGGGCTCAATGGCACCGAATGAGGAAGCGATCCATTATGGTGCGGACGATAACGCCTCCGGAACTGCAGGACTGCTGGAATTGGCACAAAAATTTGCCGCCCACGGAACTAAGCCTGACCGAAGCATGCTGTTTATTGCGTTTGGGGCGGAAGAAATAGGATTGATCGGTTCCAATTACTATGTAGAAAATCCATACATCCCTAACGAACGAACAACAGCGATGATCAATCTTGATATGATCGGTAACTTGCGAAACCGGGAGCTTATAATCTTTGGGGTCGGATCTTCACCGGTTTGGGAATCTCTGATAGAATCTGTTCCAGGATATGAAAACTTTGAAATAAGAACAAATCCTGACGGATTAGGTCCGAGTGATCACGCATCATTTTACAGAAAGGATATACCGGTACTCTTCTTCCATACCGGACTACACGGGGATTATCATCGACCTTCTGATACGGCCGATAAAATTAATTACGAAGGACTGGAACAAATAGCCGAGTACGTCTATCATATAGCATCCTCATTGGCTACATACGATGATGTTATAGCATTTACGCGGACCGATTCCACCCGCCCGACCGGTACGATGAGAGGCGTGAGAGTCTATGTCGGAACCATGCCCGATTTAGTCGGTGAATCGGGCGGTATGGGTGTGACAGATGTTCGGAAGGACTCACCCGCGGACAAAGCGGGTATCAGATCCGGGGATATCATTATTAAGTTCGGGGATAAGTCGATAGAAAATGTTTACGACTATACGTATGCCTTGGGTGACTTCAGTCCGGGTGATATCGTCACAGTGGTTGTGTTGCGTGATAACGAGAAATTAGCATTAGAGTTAGAACTTGGTACCCGTCAATGATAATTTCAGATGAGTTTACGGGTAACTTCCCTTAATTCATCTTTTGTCAGGAAGCGCTGCAGCATCGGAAAAAGGATATGATTTTCTTTATGGATATGGTTGACCATTAATTTTACGATTGTTCTCGCGATCAGTAAAAATTGTTGTATTGCTTCCTGATTGTTTCGGTTTTGGGTAATGGCGTGTGCCGCTTCCCGGAGTGTCTCAAAGTGACGTGCCAGGTGACGATGATCGTCTCTGAGAGACCGCGTTGGTCCGTCGACATATCTTTCAACAACCGGAAAAAGCGCCTCCTCTTCCCTCCTGTTGTGGACATCGACTTCCTCTTTGATGAATTGCATGGATTGATCAAGTGTTTTCAGCAATTCATCGTCGACCCCATTTTCTTTGATCGATGCTGCGATTTTGTTCAAATTCCGAAGGTGAACAAGAACATCCTCGTGTTCCTGTATGAACACAGCGATCGGATCTATCTGTCGTATTGCCGGTTGAGCCATATACTTGATCAAATCAGTAAATATTAATTAAAGACTATATATTCTGAATATAAGCATTTTTTTAGATCAATTTCAACTGTAATAGCTATCGTTTTATGAATAGGCACCTCGTCGACATTGGATCATTCAATACCTGAAGAACTTTGTTGACGGTTTTGTTGAATTTTTTTCAACGACTCATCTATAAGTTCCTTACGTTCATCAAGGGTTAAACTCCGGTATTCCGGGACTTCGTCTTCGTTTGCTATGATCCATGCCGAGAGATATGCTAATTGCGACACACGTTTAATTTTTTCGATATCAAGTTTATCGGGAGTATCGGTCGGTTGATGATAATCATCATGCATTCCGGAAAAGAAAAACAAAGCGGGTATTTCTCTTCTCAGAAACGGTGCCTGATCGCTGGCAAATGATAACAATCCCACGTTATACAGCAATTCGAACCCTACCAACGTATTTGCCCGTTCAGCAATATTTTTGATATCATGTCCATAGAATCCCCCGCCGACCCATAACAGTTCCGTTTCATTCCGACCGACCATATCCAGATTGATCATAGCAACGGTATTTTCAACCGGTTTGATCGGCTGATAGTTGACATAATGCCGTGAACCGAGCAATCCCATTTCTTCCGCATCGAATGCTATGAACAATAGACTTCTTTTCGGTTGTGATTCCGAAAATGCGCGGGCAACCTCGATCAATGCCGAAGTGCCTGAGGCATTATCATCGGCGCCGTTGTGGATCTGTCCGATTTTGGCTCTATCTAATGCACCGTAATAGCCGTAGCCCACATGATCGTAGTGTGCCCCGATAACAACGATTTCATGTTTATACTGCTCATCACTTCCTTCAAGAAATGCCATAACATTTTGTGTATGCAGCAACTCACTTTCGATATTAATTTCAACGCTCATTTTTTTTCCCGGCAGGTAAAAAGAACGAGGTGTAAGATCATTTTCGATAGCCAATAATATTTCTCTGAGATCCGTGTCAGCATCGTCGAATATTTGATTTGTAATTACTTCATCGATATAAATTATCGGAACCCTGCGGATTTTTCTTTCCGGGATACTGTATTTGCTCGATCTAAAACTATTTATTCTTTGTTCATATTTATATACAAACGGAAGCTCATATTGGAGTCGCGATCCGGTAACGATAAGCGCATGCGCTCCCAGATCGCCTGCAACCTCCGCTTTACGAAGCGGATTGGTATAGTATGCATTCCGCTCCCTGACAAAATTACTCTCAGGGTTATGCTCCTGCGGGAATCCATCAACTATCACGACTATTTTATTGCGGACATCAAGCACATTTCCATGCATATCGGTAAAGTCATTATAACCGTCTACACCTTTTTCAATACCATACCCGGCAAACACCATGGGAGCTTCAATTGAAATGCTGGCGTTGCCGTCATACTGAATAAGAAAATTGTCTTCGAACCGATATGTGTGTGTTATGCTGCTGAATTCGTCCGTATCTTTTATAATGCCCAGACTATGTTGATTGGCTAACGTGCTTTTCTGTACCGTAAACCGTTGAAAATAATTATTATAATAGCCGGTTGGTTCGATTTCGTATGTCAGATACGTTTCATTCTCATCGGGTCGTGCTCTTCTGGGGCGTTCGAACAATGGTTCCAGTCCGAATTGTTCGAAATGACCGGCTATGTACTGTGCGGCGATAAGATTCTCAGTACTTCCGGCAGGTCTTCCCTTCATACTATCCGAAGCGAGAAAATAAACATGGTTGAATATCCATTCCGATGAGATAACTTCAAGTCCGGATTCATAGGCTTCCGGTATCTGACCAAAACCCGTTCCGATAACAATCAGGATAAGTGTAAACCAGCATGACATGTAGACCGATTTCATGAAAACTCCTTTATATTCTTCGTTTATTTTTTTCAAAAAACACCATTACAATCCGAGAATTGATTCCGGGATTTCATCCAGGAGTCCGTCAAATATCTCATCGTTGACCGGTCCGTCGATCACAACGATAAAATTATCAAGAGTAAAGTATTTGTGTGCCGCTCTCATAACGTCATCCGCTGTAACCGAAAGTATGCGTTCCGCTTTTTTGTCGAATGTATCCAACGATTCATTTTGCCGGAGCATACTGAACACCTGCGTAGCAACATCATCGGGGGTTTCGACATAGAACGGAAGTAGACTTAATAATCTGTTTTTAGCGGCAATAAGTTCGGTGTCGTCGATACCGTCCCGCAACAGCTTCACTACCTCAGAAAATAATATGGTAAGAACTTCCCGTGCATTTTCGGGCGCTGTTTTTGTGTTAAACTTCCAGTATCCTATACCGTCATTCGGTTCCCACAACTCACTTCTGATGCCATAAATGAGACCTCGCTTCTGACGCAGCTCGATTCCCATCCGCGACGTGAGTGAACTTGCCGCAAGTATTTGATTGAGTATCGAGATAACTTCCTCATCAAATTCATCAACATCATTAAATGTCGTAAAGCCGATGTTGATGGTTGCCTCGGTATATTGTTCATCATTGAATACTACGATCTCCCGTGCCTTAAAAGGTTCAACGGGCGGTATCGGGTAGATTTCCGCATGCGGTTCATTCGAGGTCCATCTGCCAAAATATCGATTTGCACGTTCGTGCATCTCTCCATGCGATAGATCTCCAACCATGACTATGGTCAACCGATCGGGATTGAAATACTTCTCATGAAACCGTACTAAATCTTCACGAGAAATATTCCTCACTGCTTCTTCCGTCGATTCTGTCGTTGAATAGGGGTGTCCTTCGAAGATCTTATCGAACATATAGTAGAATGCTTTCTGAGATGTCGAGCGACGCCGCGACCTGATTGAATTAATCATTCTCGAGCGAAGCATATCGATATCGCTTTCCCGAAATGCCGGTTGCGTTAAAAGTTCAAAACCTGTTTCGAGCATTTCATCGGCATCTTTCATGAGCGAGTATCCCTGAAAATACAGTGATTTATAATGTCCCCGGATACTGAAGGAAAAAGGCACAAACGCCATCCGTTCCGAAAGCTCGGTAAAGTTTTTATTTATCGTTCCTCTGTTCATTGTCCCTGTTAGAAGGGCAACGATTCCCGGCTGACCGTCTTGATCAGCTTCGGGCATCATGCCGACTTCAAAAAATCCGCCGATGAACAGATCGGGTGCCAAACGACTTTCGATGGTATATAGTGGGATTCCATTATCCAGTTCAACATGTCTGACGAGCGGTTCAATAGGGTTCGGAACGACGTAATCCATCAGTTGTTCGTCGGAATACAATGCAGTTACAAACGGTGCATTCGTCCGGTAAAAAAATCGCTCTTCAGCCGTTAACTCATCGAATGACTGAGAGGTAACTTTGTTGAAGAGCTCATACTCGTCATCTTCTTCCGGAATCTCGACAGTTCCGTCGCCGCCGTCTTCGCCCGGTAAACCGTAGAGAATTGTTGCTTGTTTGTTATGAAAGTAATCTCTCATTACCCGCTGAATATCTTCGACGGTAACGGACTGCATACGTTCAGGCAATATATCGATAAACTCGGCACCGAAATATGCCTCATACGAAGTCATTCTGCTGCCGATTCTTGAATTCTTTTTATAATTTGTGATATGAGAAAAAATAAAACTGTTTTTAACTTTTTGCAGCTCCTGTTCGGGTACTAATTCATTCTGCATGTTTTGGATCTCTTCCCAGATCATCTGTTCTACTCTCTTATAGCAACTATCTCTCCGGACAGTAGCACTGATCCTGAAAAGCGGAGGATCTATACTCGCCGGCATACCTGCCGATGTACGTGTCGCAATGCGTTCTTCTTCGATAAGACGACG
>SL_3KL_010_SEDDRAFT_10006525_pt1 | contig 10434 bp, 9 predicted proteins | sample SodLakKL_010_SED_2_FD_10381 | JGI IMG/M metagenome (IMG submission 10381)
GCCACCCGGGCATCCAGGGCCTCGGGCAGGACGGATTGGCGGTAGTCCTCGTCCTGGGCCATGAACAGGTCGGGATTGGGCATGGAAACGACCCGCACCCGAATGCCCTCGGCGGCCAGCACCTCGGCGGCGGCCATGGCCAGGCCGACCTCGGAGCCGCTGGCCAGAATGGCGGCCTGCGCATCACCGCTTTCGGGGTCACTCAGCACATAACCACCGCGCGCGATCATGGCCAGTTGTTCGTTGTTGCGCGACTGGTGGGGCAAACCCTGGCGGCTGAGCACCAGGGCGCTGGGGCCATTGCGCCGAGCCAGCGCGGCGGCCCAGGCGGCGGCGGTCTCGACCTTGTCGGCCGGACGCCAGACATCCATGTTGGGAATTAGTCTCAGGCTGGTCAGGTGTTCGACCGGCTGGTGGGTGGGGCCATCCTCGCCCAGGCCGATGGAGTCGTGGGTGTAGACATGAATCATCCCGGTGGGGATCAGCGCCGACATGCGAACGGCATTGCGGGCGTAATCGGAAAACACCAGGAACGTGCCGGTGTATGGGATGAAGCCGCCGTGCAGATAAAGGCCGTTGGCGATCGCGGTCATGCCGAACTCGCGCACGCCGTAATAAATGTAATTTCCGTTGGCGGCATCGTCCAGGATGTCGACGCTGCCCGACCAGTTGGTGTTATTCGACCCGGTCAGATCGGCCGACCCGCCAAGCATTTCCGGCAGATGCGGCCCGAACGCCTCCAGGCTCAAGGCCGAGGCCTTGCGGGTGGCCACGCTCTTGTCATCGGCCTGCATGCGACCGAGTACGTCAGCGACGACGCGATCAAAGTTGTCGGGCAGGCGGCCACTCATACGGCGCTCGAACTCGGCGGCGAGCTTGGGATGGTCTTCGCGATAGGCCTTCCAGGTTGCCGCCCAGCGTTTTTCCCGCTCGGCGCCGCGTTCGCGCGCATCCCAGCCGGCGCGGATCTCGTCCGGCACCTCGAACGGCGGATGTGGCCAGTCCAGTTGCTTGCGGGTGGCCTCGATTTCCTCGTCGCCCAGCGGCGCGCCGTGGGTGTCGGCCGTGCCGGCCTTGTTCGGCGCACCGTAGCCAATGGTGGTCTTGCAGCAGATCAGGGTGGGCTGGTCGGTGTTGGCGCGGGCCGCCTTGATGGCCTCGTCGACCGCGGCCGGGTTGTGACCGTCAACGGCCTCGATCACTTGCCAGCCGTAAGCACGGAAACGCTCCGGGGTGTTATCGGTAAACCAGCCGTCGACCTCGCCGTCGATTGAGATGTTGTTGTCATCGTAGAACACCACCAGCTTGCCCAGGCCCCAGGTGCCGGCCAGCGAGCAGACCTCATGGGAAATGCCTTCCATCAGGCAGCCGTCACCGGCGAACACCCAGGTCCAGTGATCAACCAGGTTGTAATCGTCGGCGTTGAAACGCGCCGCAAGCAGTTTCTCGGCCAGCGCCATGCCGACGGCATTGGCCAGGCCCTGGCCGAGCGGTCCGGTAGTGGTTTCCACGCCCGGCGCCTCGCCGTACTCGGGGTGTCCCGGGGTCGGGGAATGAAGCTGACGAAAATTCTTCAGGTCATCCATCGAAACCCCGTATCCGGTCAGGTGCAGCACCGAGTACAGCAGCATGGAGCCATGGCCGTTGGAAACCACGAAACGGTCGCGATCCCACCAGTCGGGGTTGGCCGGGTTGTGCATGAGGTGATCATTGAACAGCACTTCGGCGATATCGGCCATGCCCATCGGCATGCCCGGATGGCCGGAGTTGGCGCGCTGGACGGCGTCCATTGAAAGGGCACGGATGGCGTTGGCAAGCTGGCGGCGATCAGTCATGAGAATTTCGCGGGATACAAGGTAAGCCCGGCATTGTGCCGCCTGTGCGGGCTCGAGGCAAGCGCTGCCGGGCGACCCGCTTCTGCCTTGCAGCAGAACACTCTGCTTGATGGCATCAGCCGATTTTCGGCCCGCCCCGCAATCCAGGTTCAAAACGCTTTGAATTCCGTGATTTGTGATCGATTCCTAGTGCATATTGAAAAACGCTCTGATAGACTCCCTCCCAGTGGGAATGTAAACTTTTGGTCAAAAAGGGACTCAAAGTGCCTGAGTGGCACTAGTCGACAAAGGATTGGAATACCGGGACCATGCTGGTTTATCGCTTCACAGGATTCGCGGTGGCAACCGTTCTGTCCATGAGTCTTGCCCATGGCCAGCTGTCCGGGGACCCACCCGGAGACGAATCCATTCTCGACGACAGGCTCCAACCGACGTTGTCGATCAGCCAGCGCGACGCCATGGGATTGCCCGGCGTTCGCCCGCGCATGACCATGAGCGTTCCATTGGGCCTGGGCGATCAGGCGTCGGCCGCCGATTCCAACGACCGTAGCGCCTTTTCCTGGTCGCTGGAGGCATGGCAGCTCAACACCGCCAGCCTGGCGCACATTCAATGCCGCAATCACACCATGACGCTGGACTCCTTTCTGGCCGAAGACTGTCGATTCGTGGACCAGCCAGTACCCGAAAATTCGGTCAACCTGGTCCAGGTGCGTGGCGAATGGATGGCGACGCCCGGCCTGCGTCTCGGAATGGGCGCGTTTCGCAATCACAACCCCGACAGCGGCCCGGCAGGCGACACTGCCCGAACCGGTCAACGGCAGAACACATGGCAGCCGATCTCGCTTCATGACGGCATCGAGCCCGGCGGAAGCAGCCCGGTCGATGGTGTCGACCTCAATGTCAGCTTCGGGCTGAGTACCGAGCGGGTCGGAGATTTTCTGGTCGGGCTGCAAGTGGCCCGCTACCGCCAGCGCATGAGCATGGCCGACCTGGGCCTTTCACCGCAAGCGGCGATGCCAAGCCCGGAATCCGATTACTTCTACGCCAATTCCGCCCAGCTCTCGTTTGGCTGGCGGCGTGGCAGCCTCAGTGGCGACATCATGGGCCACCATCGGGATGCTCCGCTGTGGCTGGCCGGAAATCCCGCATCGGCGCCCTTCCAGTCATTCGACCTGGAGTTCTCGTGGCGTCCACGAAATGCCGCCCTGAGCATCGGTATCAGCAACCTGCTCGACAACGCGCCACGCCTGGATGAAAGTGAGGCCGCCGCCATGGACGAGCCGGCCGAGCAGGTCTTTGGACGGATTCCCTACGTCCGCTACAAACATGATCTTTGAACGGTTAGACTCTGCTCTCACGACCTGACCGAAAGATTTCAATGAATCCGAAGAACCTGATGAGACTGGCCGTCGTCGGACTATCCCTGCTGATCAGCGCCGGGGCCGTCGCCCAGACGGGCTTTTCCTCGCTCGAGGAACGCATGACCGGTCGCGAATTTCGTGATGCCGGCCTGCACAAACTCACCGATGAGGAACTGGCGGAGTTGAACCGCTGGATCCGGCAGCGCTCACTGGCTGAAGGAGAGTTGCCGGACGCCCAGGATCGCGATGATGACCGTCGCGACGCCCCGGCTGACGATGACCGCGGATTCAACGGCGGGGATGATGACGATGAGCGAACCATTCGGTCTCGCCTGGTCGGGTCCTTCAACGGCTGGAGAGGCAACGACATATTCGAGTTGGAAAACGGCATGGTCTGGCAACAAACCGATGGCCGCAGCTTCTCTACCCGCCAGATGGAAAATCCCGCCGTGGAGATCAAACGCGGGATGTTCGGCGGTTGGCACCTGCAAGTCGAAGGCTACAATACGCGCGCCCGGGTCAGACGCGTGGAATGAGGCCAGGCTCCGGTCGGGAGTGGGTCAGAAACGCGAGCCCTTGCGGCGATCCGGTCGGCCACGACCGATCCGCAGCCACAGCAACCAACCGCGCCCGACCAGGTAGCCGACCGCACCCATTGCAATCAGCACGAAAGCCGGGATCGGCGGCGGCATGACCCAGCCACCTGCACCGGCCATCCACCACCACAGCGCACCGACGATCAGGGCCGTCAACGCGAGATAGGAAAAGTTGGTGGCCCGATAGACTTGATCCTTCCAGCGCTCCAGCTGCAAATGCTTGCGATCTTCTTCACTGAGTTCCGTCAGGGCGACTTTGCAGTGAGGGCAAACCGAATGCTGGGAAGAAACTTTCTTGTCGCAGTTGGGGCAATTGACAATGGCCATGATTACAGGGTATCTCAGTTACCGGTGAATTTCAGGAGCGGTCCCGATCAGGGAAGAAATGTAGCGTGACCTCCAGACCACCCTGCTCGCGGTTGGAAAACTCGATTCGCCAGCCATACAGGTCGCACAGGCGCTTGACGATCGATAGCCCCAGCCCCGAGCCCTTGCCACCACCGGCCTGGCGTCCCCTGAAATGTCGATCGAACACCTGCGGCAGTTCTTCCTCGGGAATGCCCGGCCCTGTATCCAGGATCCTGACTCGTCCACGCTCGACTCGCACACGGACTTCCCCCTCATTGGTATAGCGAATTGCATTGCCGACCAGGTTGCCCAGGGTGACGGCAATGACCGCCTCGGATGCAATGACACTGACACTGTCTACTTGTTCATAGACCAGCTCCAGGTCACGTTCGCCGATCAGCGGGCGATAGTTATCGACAACCTGCTCGGCAATCTCCCCCACCTGTTGCGCCGGCATGTCGACATTGTCGGCATTGTCGGAACGCACAAGGTGCAACAACGCCGTGGTGATGTCGGTGGACTGGCGCGCGGCCCGTGCGATGCGCAGCAGCCGATCGCGATTTCGTTCCGAAAGATCCGGTTGGGTGAGCATCAACTCCGTGGCTCCGGAAATCACCGCCAGCGGTGTTCGCAACTCATGGGATACATCGGCATTGAAGGCCTTGTCACGCTCGACCAGATCGTGAAGACGCGCGGCGTAGTCGTCGAGGGCTGCAGCCAATTGACCGACCTCGTCATCGGGGAAGTGTTTCTTCAGTGAACCGTGCGCGGTCTCATCGAGTGCTTCGAGCCGCCTTGCCAGCAGGGTGACCGGCGCCATGACGCGCCCGGCCGACCAGATGCCCAGCGCCAGGGACAGCAGCGAGAAAAAGATCACCGTTGCGACCAGCCCCACCAGCAATCGTCGGGACAATTCGCGATTTTCCGAGACATCATAGGTCAGAAAGACCCAGAAATCCTCTTCCTTGGCCACGGCCGCCTTGAAGTAACCTTCGCCAGTACTGACATCATGCACACCCGATGGCAGATCACGGAACGGCGTCGGCACGATTTCGGCCCGTTCCGGACGGGTCACATAGCCCTGTATTCGGGTATAGAACGGCTCGACCAGGGTTGGATCCTCACGCAGATCGGAAATGTACTGATCCACCTCATCGGCCAGGGTCCGTGCGATCAGCGCATCCTCCAGCCAGCTCTGCAAGAGCATGGCGGCCACTGCAAAAAGGACGCTGAGTAGCGTCCCGAACAGCAGAAACGACAGGATCAGCCGGCTTCTAAGTCGACGCCGAAACTTCATCCGGTGGCACCAGGCAATACCCGATCCCATGTCGGGTATTGATCAATGGGACATCAAACGGCTTGTCAATGGCGCTTCGAAGGGTATGGATGTGCACCCGCAGGCTGTCACTGTCGGGCAGTTCCTCACCCCAGACGTGGTGTTCGAGCTCGCTGCGCGTGACCACCGCCGGTGAGGCGCTCATCAATTTCTCTAGCAGCTTCAGCCCGATCGGGTTGAGGTCGATCTTCTTGCCGGCCCGCTTGACGGTCAGGGTTTCCAGGTTGTACTCGAGATCGGCCACTTTGAGTTCACGCGGCTTGATACGCTGACCACGACGCGCCAGGACAGCCAGACGCGCATCGACTTCCTTGAGTTCGAAAGGCTTGACCAGGTAATCATCGGCGCCGGATTCGAATCCGGCCAGCTTTTCCTCGAGTTGATCACGCGCGGTCAGCATCAGTACCGGCGTTTCCTTGCGCGCCTCTTCGCGCAATTTGCGACAGACCTCCAATCCGTCCATCCCCGGCAGGGCCAGGTCGAGCACGATGGCGTCGAACTCGTTGACGATGGCCAGGTGCAAACCGGTGACGCCGTCATAGGCATAGTCAATCTCGTGGCCCCGGTCGGAGAGAAAATCACCGAGGTTGGCCGCGATGTCCCGGTTGTCTTCAATGATCAGAATGCGCATCAGAGGTTGACTGCTTTTTCACCATTACAGAAAAAAATGACCCAGGCGAGGTTACCTCGCCCGGGCCCACATCGCCCCGTAACCGTCGGTGCGAACTCGCTGCGTTCTGGCGGCACCAACAGGTTCAGATGTTAAGCCTTTCACGGTTAACGGGCGGTTAAGGGCCACACGGAACTTCTTGACCGAAAGTTACCGATTGTCAACGATTGTCGATCAGGTCCAGGTCACCGAGCTTGCCACTGAGCGACTCCGAGCTGGCGCCTTCACTGAGTTTGACGGCCAACCGAACATCGTTGGCCGAATCGGCATGGCGCAATGCATCCTCGTAGGAGATTTGACCATTCTGGTACAAATTAAGCAGACTCTGGTCGAACGTGACCATGCCGTGATGCGTGGAATCCTTCATGATGCCCTTGAGCTCATCGACCTTGCCCTTGCGGATCTTCTCCTGGACCAGGGGCGTGTTGATCAGCATTTCCAAGGCCACATGGCGACGGTCTCCGTCGATCGATGGCACCAATTGCTGGGCGATCACGGCCTTCAGGTTGAAGGACAAATCAAGCAGCACCTGGGGATGTCGATCCTCGGGGAAGAAATGCAGCATGCGATCCATGGCCTGGTTGGCATTGTTGGCGTGCAGTGTGGTCAGGCAAAGATGGCCGGTTTCGGCAAAGGTGATAGCCTGCTCCATGGACTCGCGGGTTCGAATCTCACCGATCATGATCACGTCAGGCGCCTGGCGCAGGGTGTTCTTGAGCGCAATGTCGAATGATTCGGTGTCGATACCCACTTCACGCTGGGTCACCAGGCTCTTGCGGTGTTTGTGGACAAACTCGATCGGGTCTTCGATGCTGATGATGTGGCCCGAAGCATTGCAGTTGCGATGCCCGACCATGGCGGCCAGGGTCGTGGATTTTCCGGTGCCGGTCGCGCCCACCAGCGTAACAATACCTCGCTTGGCCATGGCCAGTTCGGACAGCGACTCGGGCAGGTCCAGGTCGGAGAAACTCGGGATCTTGGTCTCGATCCGGCGACAGACCATGCCGACGCTGTTGCGCTGATAGAAGGCACTGACCCGAAACCGGGCCACCCCCTCCAGCGACACCGCAAACTGACATTCCTTGGTGTCCCGGAACTCCTTGCGCTGATTTTCGGTCATGATGGCGTCGATGATCCGGACCACCATCTCGTGATTCAATGCCTCACGGGTCAAAGGCTTGATCCGGCCATGCACCTTCACGCATGGCGGTGCACCGACCGTGACAAAAAGGTCGGAGCCATTCTTGTCATGCAACTGGCGCAGCCAGCTCTTGATTTCGTCCTTGACGTTATCGCTCATGTCTACCTCCTGCGCGCTGACTTCGGACCCCGACCGATCATGCCAGAGCGGTCTTGTTCTGGGCCTTGCGCATGGCTTCGGGTTTGGCCACGACACCGCGACGGACCAGGTCGATCAGGCTTTGATCCAGCGTGGTCATGCCGACATTCTGTCCGGTCTGGATGGCCGAATACATCTGGGCCACCTTGTCCTCGCGAATCAGGTTGCGGATGGCGGGTGTGGCCACCATGATCTCGTGGGCGCCGACTCGTCCGCCGGTGACCCGTTTGAGCAGGGTCTGGGAAATGACGGCCCTCAGGGATTCCGAGAGCATGGAGCGCACGATCGGTTTTTCTTCTCCGGGAAACACATCGATGATACGGTCAATGGTCTTCGGGGCCGACGAGGTATGCAAGGTGGCGAAGACCACGTGACCGGTTTCGGCGGCTGTCAACGCCAGGCGAACGGTTTCGATATCGCGCAATTCTCCGACCAGAATGATGTCGGGATCCTCGCGCAATGCTGAGCGCAACGCCTGATTGAACCCGTGGGTGTCACGCTTGACCTCGCGCTGATTGATCAGGCAACGCTGCGAGGTGTGCACGAATTCGATCGGATCCTCGATGGTCAGGACGTGTCCGGGCACGGTCTTGTTGAGGTGATCAATCATGGCCGCCAGCGTGGTTGACTTACCCGACCCGGTCGGCCCGGTCACCAGAATCAGGCCGCGCGGCACCTCGATGATATCCTTGAACACCGCCGGAGCATGAATGTCCTCAAGCGTCCAGATTTCGTTGGGAATGACTCGAAACGCTGCACCAATGCCGCGGTGGTGATGGAAGGCGTTGACGCGAAACCGGGCCAGGCCGGGCACGTTGTAGGAGAAGTCGACTTCCAGATTGGCCTCGTAATCACGCCGCTGGTGATCGTTCATGGTCGAATACACCAACTCGGCCATGTCCTTGTTCTCGATGGCCGGTGTATTGATTCGATGAATATCGCCGTCCACGCGAATCATCGGTGGCAGACCGGCGGACACGTGCAGGTCCGAGGCCTTGTTCTTGACGGTAAATGCGAGTAGTTCGGTAATGTCCATATTCGTCCTTGTCCAATGTGCCCCGAAAGAGCCGACCGTGATCCGGTATTTTCTTCATTTCAAGCCCAGACTCCGATATTAGCGCATGTCACCAGACAATCACAATTTGCAGAATAATTGGTCCGATCTTCAAATGCGACTTTCCGCGGCCTGCAGACAGGCCGGGCGCAGCATTGAGGAAATCTCGCTACTGGCCGTCAGCAAGCAGCAGACGGCCCAGGCCATTGACGCTGTTGCCGGACTGGGCCAGCGAGCATTCGGTGAAAATTACGTCGATCAGGCGCTCGACAAGATCAAGGCGCTGGAAAAACTGGACCTGGAATGGCATTTCATCGGCCCGATCCAGTCGAACAAGACCCGTGCAATCGCAGCGCATTTCGACTGGGTCCAGAGCGTGGACCGGCCGAAGATCATCCGGCGACTGGCCGAGCAGCGTCCCGACGACCACGCTGCCTTGAACGTACTCATCCAGGTCAACCTGGATGACGAGCCGCAAAAGGCCGGATGCCAGCCCGACCAAATCGGCGAGCTGGCCGAGCTAATTGCCGCTGCCCCCAAGCTGAAACTGCGTGGACTGATGGCCATCCCGGCCCCTCGCGAGGCTTACGACGCGCAGCTGGCTGTGTTCGAAAAGTTGCGGCGGCTCCAGGAACAGCTGGCGGAAAATTACCCGGTCGATACCCTGTCGGCCGGCATGACCGCGGACCTGGAAGCCGCCATTGCCGCCGGCAGCACCATGGTTCGGGTCGGCACGGCGTTGTTTGGCACCCGTCGTCCATTACAATACCCACCATGACCTCAAAAGCCCTCGATCCAACCATCACCTTCATCGGTGGCGGCAACATGGCGCGTGCCCTGATCGGCGGATTGATCAAGTCCGGCGTGGATGCCGATCACATCACCGTTTCCGACCCCAGCGCGGCCCAGCGCAATGCCGCCGAATCGGACTTTGGCATTCGTACCAGTCAGGACAACGCGGAGGCCGTGACCGGCCGGAGTGTGGTCGTGCTGGCGGTCAAACCACAGATCATGGATGAGGTATTGGCCTCGATCAGAAATGCCGTGGACGAGCATGTGCTGATCATCAGTGTGGCTGCAGGCATTCCGCTGGCACGCCTGGCTGCCGGGCTGGGTGAGCATCATGCGCTGGTCCGGGCCATGCCCAACACCCCGGCCCTGTATGGTACCGGCATAACCGGCATGGTCGCCAACCAGCAGGTCAGTGCAGCACAGCGAGAGCAGGCCGCGAAAGTGCTCGGCAGCGCGGGTGATGCCGTGTGGATCGAATCCGAGGATCTGATGGATGTGGTCACGGCGGTGTCCGGGTCGGGTCCGGCCTATTTCTTCGCCCTGGCCGAGCATCTTGCCCGAGCCGGAGTGGACGCCGGTTTGCCCGCCGAAACTGCCGCCCGCCTGGCGCGCCAGACCGCCTTCGGGGCCGGCACGATGCTGGCACGTTCCGAACTGGAAACCACGGAGTTGAGGCGCCGGGTGACCTCTCCGGGCGGCACCACGGAGGCCGCGCTGAACAGCCTGAACTCCAACGACTTCGAACGGCTGGTTCGCCAGGCGGTTGATGCCGCGATTCGCCGCGGCCGTGAACTGGGGGCCGGCTGATGGGTTCGCCAACCGCCGCGTTTTCGTTTCTGATCGAAACCATCATCCACCTGTACCTGGTGGTCCTGATGCTTCGACTGCTGCTGGAATCCGTCAAGGCCGACTTCTACAACCCGGTAGTGCAATTGCTGGTCAAACTGACCGACCCACTGGTGCGACCGCTGTCGAAAGTCCTGCCGCCGATCGGTCGCGTCAACATCGCCGCGATCGTGGTGCTGTACGTGATTCAGCTGATCGGGCTGGTGATTGTGGGGGCCATCGGCGGCTACCCGCCGGACCCGCTGGTGCTGACTCTT
>SL_3KL_010_SEDDRAFT_10006526_pt1 | contig 10432 bp, 8 predicted proteins | sample SodLakKL_010_SED_2_FD_10381 | JGI IMG/M metagenome (IMG submission 10381)
TTGACTTTATATTTCTCAACAACCGCCCAGAACCGTCCGAAATCAGGATAGTTGGGCACGCCTTCAAACATGATGGTGGTCGCGCCGTTGCAAAGGGGCCCGTAAACGATGTAAGAATGTCCTGTTACCCAGCCGATATCTGCTGTACACCAATAGATATCTCCATCGTGATAATCAAATACCATTTTGTGGGTGAAGGCTACGAAGGTCAGATAACCCCCGGTGGTATGCATAACACCTTTGGGTTTTCCTGTTGAGCCGGAAGTGTAGAGGATAAATAAGGGATCTTCGGCATCCATTTCTTCGGCAGGACAATTGGCATCTACTGTGGCAACTTCTTCATGGTACCATTTATCAACGCTGTCATTCCAGTCTATTTTGACCTTTCCTGCAACCCTGTCAACTACCAGGTGGGTCTCGACAGTGGGGCTGGCTTTGAGAGCCTGATCAGCATTAGCCTTTTGAGGAATGGCCTTTGCGCCCCTGAAAGTACCATCGCATGACACGAGCACTTTAGTTTCACAATCCTGGAGTCTGCTGGCCAGAGCATCTGCGGAAAAACCACCAAATACCACGGAATGGATAGCGCCGATTCTTGAGCATGCCAGGATACCAATGGCCAGTTCGGGAATCATCGGAAGATAGAAACTTACTCTGTCACCTTTTTCGACTCCCTGTTTTTTCAAAACATTGGCAAACTTGCAGACTTCTTCATGAAGCTGTTTATAGGTGAACTTTTTACTCTCGCTGGGATCGTTGCCTTCCCAGATCAGAGCTACCTGATCGCCTCTTTTTTCAAGATGCCTGTCAAGGCAGTTATAGGAAATATTAAGCTTGGCATTTGTAAACCATTTGATGTAAAGCTCTTCAGGGGTGTTGCCAAACTTATAATCCAACACTTTGTCCCATTTTTTAAACCAGGTGACGTACTCTTCGGCAATTTTTGCCCAAAAAGTATCCGGATCTTCCAGCGACTCTTTCCACATCTTTTTGTATTCGTCAAAACTCTGGATGTGGGCTTGTTTTCTGAAATCTTCAGGCACGGGGTAAATCTCTTTCAAAGTAACTTCTGTCATGTAAAATCCTCCGAAATTATGTGAGTTTAAGGTTAAAAAACATCCACAGACCTTCAGGATACTCAAACTGAGCGGATTCAGTTCGGCCGCCGCAATGAACTTCCGGCAACCCGACATCCTTCAAGTCGGTTTATATATCGTCTATAGATTAAAGGTGCAATAAAAATCTGAATAAATGTCAAAAAAAAATCCAAAACCAAGAATAAAACAATTTAGCCTACCTTTTATCATTGACAAAAAGATAGCATTCCGTGAAAAATTAACTAAATCATCCTTGTATTGATATCAACTTTATATGTCAACTGTATCCAGTATATTTTTTTATCCATCATACCCTGAGAGGAGGAAAAATGACCATTGAAAACAACCAAAAGATACCAAACGGGTTTTCGCGCCGGGAATTTTTAACAGTCACTGCAGGAGCAATGGCTTTTGTGGCTCTAGGAGGATTTTGCTGTTCTCCCGGAAATGTACGTTTTACCCTTCCGCCACTGCCATATGAGGATAACGCATTGGAGCCGGTTATTTCCTCAAGGACCATGGGTTTTCATTACGGAAAACATCACAAGGGATACCTCGACAATTTAAACAATCTCATACGGGACACAGATTATGCCAAAATGCCGCTGGAAAATATTATCACCGCGACTGCCGGAAATCCAGAAACCATGGCTATCTTTAACAACGCGGCACAAACATGGAACCACACCTTTTACTGGAACAGCTTAAAACCGGGCGGCGGCGGCGATCCTTCCGGGGAACTCAAAACATTGATTGAGTCATCCTTTGGCAGCGTGGACAAGTGTAAAGAAGCCTTTGCCGACGCAGCGGTTACTCAGTTTGCCAGCGGATGGGCCTGGCTGACTTATGACGGACAAAATATTGGCGTGATGAAAACAAGCAATGCAGACAATCCCATGACCCACGGTTTAAACCCACTTTTAACCATCGATGTATGGGAACACGCCTATTACCTGGATTACCAGAACAGGCGTAAAGACCATGTCAATGAGGTAATTGAAAAACTGCTCAACTGGGATTTCGCCTCGCAAAACCTGGCAATTGTCGCCGGTATTTTGTGAAAGCCATAATAACGCATAACCTGAAAGCTTTATAGTCCCGAAACTTTCAAAGAGCCTTTCAGGTGAGCGCCAAAGTCAAAAACATTGAATATCCTTCGACATCTGAAAGGAATACCATGAACCAGGAGATTAAAAAATTTGTAGCCGGCATGCCTCATTTTTCCTTTTTACCAGAAGTCAAAATAGACGAGATTGCCGAAAATGTGCAAATTGAGAGCTATTCCAAAGAGACCTGCCTTGCCATTCAGGGGAAGACCAAATTAGATTATATCTACATCGTCAAAAAGGGCAAACTGTCCATTTATGAAGAATTTGAGGAGCAACGGGAGCTAAAAGGGCATATTAAAAAAGGCGAAGTATTTGGAGGTATTTCTCTTTTGATGAACGGAGGAATTTCTATCAGAACCGTTTTTGTCGATCCCGGATCACAACTTTATTTGGTTCCAAAAGAAATATTTTTCGATCTGTGCGAAAGTTCCAAACACTTTTATGAATATTTTGTAAAAAATTTCAGCAAACATGTTTTTGATCCCGCCCTTCGACGCCTTATCGAATCGGGGCAAGCCAAGGATTTTCTGTCTCATATCCCACCGTTTTCTTTTCTTCCGGAGGAAGGCCTCGAGCAGGCCGCCAAATCTCTGTCCATGGTTTCTTATCCCGGGGGAACCATTGTTCAGGTACAGGGACGTTCGCGTCTGGGTTATCTTTACATTCTTCAAAAAGGGCGGGCAGAAAGGTATTTCGAGGAAGAAGGCAAGCAAACCATGAAATCGGTTCTCGACGAGGGAGATATTTATGGCGGGATATCCCTGCTTCTTAATGATGGTGTTCCCATCAGAACGCTTCATATCCTGGAAGATTCCTATTTTTATCTGCTTCCCAAAGATGTATTTCAAAAACTGGCCGACCAGTATGAAGATTTTACAGAATATTTTACGGATATTTTCGGTAAAAGAATGCTGAATAGAACCTACGCTTCCATCATTGCAAGGGCATCGACTCTGGCCGACGAAAGCCAGCAGTTTTTCAATCAGCCCGTCCGCCAGGTTTACGATGCCAGCCCCGCCATTGGGGAGCCTGGCATGACTATTCAGCAGGCAGCAAAAAAAATGGGCCAGGAAAAAACCAGTTATTTGATCATCCCCGCAGCGAAAGACAGCGAAGCCGGCATCATCACCACCAGCGATCTGGCCCATAAGGTTATCGCCGGTGGTTATGACTATAACACATCCACCGCGCAAGTCATGACAAGTCCATTGATCACCATTAAGGATTACGCCATTGTTTTCGAAGCTCTGATGAAAATGATGGAACACGATATTAAACATCTTCCGGTTACCAACAACCAGGACAAAGTGGTGGGCATTATCTCCAATCGCGAGCTGGTTTCATCCCAGGGCCAATCCCCCCTTTTTCTGCTTCGCGAAATATCCAAAGCGGAGTCATTCAAAGAGATTGCCGACAAGCACAAGCGGATGCCGAAACTGGTAAAAAGTTTGATAAACAGCGGGGTTTCATCCCGAAACATCAACCGGATGGTTACCACAGTCTCAGGGGCGACCTTAAAAAAAATCATGGAGTTTGCACTTCAGGAAAAAGGCCCTGCCCCCAAACCCTTTTCTTTTGTAATTTTCGGAAGTGAAGGTCGCAACGAGCAAACCCTGAAAACCGACCAGGACAATGCCATCATTTATGAAGATGTTTCAGACAGTGAGATTGATGAGATAAACGATTATTTTTTGGATTTGGGAGAAAAAGTATGCAACATGTTAGATCAGGCAGGCTATAAATTCTGCGATGGCGGCATCATGGCCAAAAACCCCCAGTGGTGCCAACCTTTAAGTGTCTGGAAAGATTATTTTTCAAGGTGGATTCATAAAGCTGAAGGCGAAGACCTGCTTCAGGCCAGTATTTTTTTTGATTTCCGTCTGGGTTATGGCGAAAACTATTTTGTGGAAAACCTTCGCAAACACCTATATGATGCCATTCAAAACTGGTCCGGTTTTTTGAGGCACATGACCGAAAACGCGCTGCACTTTAAACCTCCGCTGGGTTTTTTCAGAAATTTTCTGGTTGAATCCAAAGGCAAGCATCGCGACTCTTTAGATATCAAAGGGGCCATGATGCCGATAGTGGATTTCGCCAGAATTTATGCCCTGAAAAACAGGGTTGAAGCTACCAATACTTTTGAGCGGCTTTATGAACTCTATCTGAAAAAAGTACTTACCAGACAGGAATACGATGAGCTGGAAAAAGCATACAGTTACCTGATGCAGCTTCGGTTTTCACGCCAGATTGTCTCCGCCGAAGAGGAAGGCGGGCCCGATAATTTTATCAATCCCGGACGCCTTACCCATATTGAACAATCCATGCTTAAAGAAATTTTCAAACGTATTGAAAAATTCCAATCTAAAATGAACTTTGAATTTATCGGAATCGCATAAGGTAGCATTTTGACACTCAGCGTTGTCCTTTTTACCGCAGGCCTGATCATCATTTACTATGGTGCCGAATTTTTGGTCAGCGGAGCTTCAGCTCTGGCCCGCAGCCTGGGGATGTCACCCATGGTCATCGGCCTTACCGTCGTGGCTTTTGGTACATCCGCTCCTGAAACATTCGTCAGCGTCGTGTCCTCTCTCAAGGGCAAAAGCATGCTTGCCGTGGGAAATGTAATTGGAAGCAATATCTGTAACATCGCCCTTGTCTTAGGACTTTCAGCGGTGTTTTTACCCATTCCGGCTCAGACATCGGTTGTTCGCAGAGATATCCCCATTATGCTGGGCATATCCCTTTATCTTCTGGTAATTTCTTACAATTCTGTTATCGGACGGATAGAAGGCATTACGCTGATCATTGGTATTTTCTCGTATACCTTCCTAAATTATTACATTGCCCGCAGGGAATTGAAAAAACTGACCGGCAAAGTATCTTTTGCTAAACCCCTGACTTCCCCCAAAAAATGGGGATCACGCCTTAAGCAAATCGGCCTGGTCATTGTGGGCATTGCGGGTGTAGTCGCCGGCGCAGAATTAATCATCGACTCGGCTGTAAAAATCATGAGCATTCTGGGAGTCAGTGAAAAATTTATCGGTTTGACCATAGTCGCTTTCGGCACATCCTTGCCCGAATTGGCCACTTCTGTAGTAGCGGCATGGAAAAAAGAAATGGATATCAGCCTCGGAAATCTGGTGGGAAGCAATGTATTTAATATTCTAAGTGTACTGGGCATAGCATCCCTGATCAGACCCATTGTTATTCCTGGCGGCTTTATCCAAAGCGGATTGATTTATGATTACCTCATGATGATTTTCATCAGTTTTCTTCCATGGCTCATGATGCGGACAAGTTACAAAATCAGCAGGTTCCATGGCTTGTTTTTATTGAGTTGTTATGGCGCATACCTTGCATGGTTGATCATCAACGCTTAACTTGATATAAATAACATTGTGAACATACCGTTAGCCTGCAAACGGTTCTCATATTTGCTCATGATACAGGTAAAATGGTCTCGTCAAACAGGGACTGACAAAATGGAGTTTTAATATGTTTCAAAATCCGCTGAAAGCAAAAACCGGGCGAAATGATCCATGCCCGTGTGGAAGTGCAAAAAAATTCAAGAAATGCTGTATGAACAAAGATGCTTATGATCCTTCCGCATTAAAAGACCTATATTACAAACAATACAAGATCAGGTTAAAAAATCAGAAAGATATCCAAAAACTTAGAAAAGCCGGGCAATTGGTAATCAATACATTGGACCTTGTTGAAAAAAACCTTTGTGCAGGCATGAAAACCGAGGAAATCAACACTCTGGTTCACGAGTATACCATCGCCCACAAAGCAATACCGGCTCCTTTGAATTACCGGGGGTTTCCCAAAAGTGTATGTGTTAGTGTAAATGAAGTGATTTGCCACGGTATACCCGGAGAGCAGGTCTTAAATGACGGTGACATTGTCAATGTGGATGTAACCTCTATCCTGGATGGCTATTACGCTGATGCCAGCAAAACTTTTTTTATAGGCAAGGGAGGCAGAGAAGCGATCAGCCTTGTCGATATTGCGAGGGAATGTTTAAAAAGAGGCATTAAAAAAGCACAACCAGGAAAAACCCTTGGGGATATCGGATGGGCCATTCAAAGTTATGCTGAACAAAGCGGATGTTCTGTTGTAAGGGAATTCGTAGGCCATGGAATTGGATTTGATTTTCATGAAGCACCGCAGGTTCCCCATTACGGGCAAAAAGGTGAAGGCATCAAACTGGTGCCGGGAATGGTATTTACCATCGAACCCATGATTAATCTGGGCAAAAAAGACCTTCGCATATTACCGGATAAATGGACAGCGGTTACCAAGGACAATTCCCTGTCTGCTCAGTTCGAGCAGACCATTATAATCACGGAAGATGGTTGCGAAAGCCTTACACCCTATGAACTTTAAAACCGAAAAATAATACCAAATTCGGGTACCATATTATATGATAACAAATCGTTTTACTGTTTTAATGATTTCCTCCGGAGAATCCATCACCTGGAAGATATCCATATCATCGGGGGAAATTTTCAATGTTTTCAGCAACTGATTTTTGAGCCAATCAATCAAACCGGACCAGTAATCAGAACCCACAAGAATTATGGGAAGGGGCTTGATTCGCTGGGTCTGAATAAGGGTGGCGGCTTCAAAAAACTCGTCCAGGGTTCCCAAACCTCCGGGCATGATAATGTAGGCCGTTGCATACTTTATAAACATTACTTTGCGGATAAAAAAATAATTAAATTCTACTTTAATGTTTGAGTACGGGTTCGGGATTTGCTCACGAGGAAGAACGATGTTTAAACCTATGGATTTTCCACCGGCTTCGGCAGCTCCTTTGTTCGCAGCCTCCATGATACCCCCGCCGCCTCCGGTTATAACGGCAAATTTATTTTTGACAAACATTGCCGCAATTTTTTCTGCGGTTTTATATATCGGATCATCGGAGCTGGTTCGGGCCGACCCGAAAATACTGACAGCAGGGCCTATTTCATTGAGCGCCTCAACGCCCTCAACAAATTCTCCGATAATCTTAAAAATACGCCAGGATTCGCCAAGTTTAAATTCGTCTATAAGAAATTGTTTTTCCATCTTTATTCACTCGATAAACACGGGTTAAACCCATGTTTTTAATTTAAAAAAATAATTAATGAAACAAAAAACATATCCGATAAACGAAGTACTTTTGCCTAATTCAACGATCTTTGCAAGGAAAAAAGTTTTGAAGGCTTAAAAATGGATTGCCGTTGACATAGTTGTCGGATATGCTAAGGATTCAAAGTTTAAGTTACATGAGGTTCAAACTATTTGGTTTCAACTTTTTCGCCGGAGCAACATTGAACACAAAACTTAAAAAAGAGGTTATGGTTGTCAATGACCTTGGATTTCACGCAAGAACAGCCGCCCAAATCGCCAAACTGGCCCAGAACGCCGCCTCAAAAATATGGATTGTCAAAGACAATGAAAAAGTAGATGCTTCCAGCATCATCGATATTTTAACCCTTGCTTGCGCCAAAGGCTGCCGGGTAACTTTCATCATTGAGAATCAATCAGATGTCAATATTTTAAAAGACATCGTAGCGATGGTCGAAAACGGTTTTGGAGAACATGAATATCAATAGATATACAGATGTCAAAGAAATTGAACTGTCAGGAATAAATGCCTCCCCCGGCATTTGTATCGGCAAGGCCTACCTTGTTGGACGTGAGGGGGTCGATGTGGTCAAAAAATATCCCATCGCACCAAAAAACCTTGATAAAGAAATAAAGCGTTTCAAATCAGCCGTAAAAAAAACCAGGGATGAACTTCAGTGCATTATCGATAATTTCCCGGAAGATTTTCGCCATAACGTTAATATTTTGGAAACCCATGCATTGCTTTTAAAAGACAAGATGCTTTACGGAAGCACTATTGAGACCATTGAAAACGAAAAAGTCAATGCGGAGTGGGCTCTGAAAATGGTGGTATCCAGAATCAAGAGCATGTTTGAAGGCATGGCCGATGAGTATTTCCGCGAAAGGGGATCGGATATTGTCCATGTTTCCGACCGGATCATGAGAAACCTTCTGGGCCAGGAGCAGGTAAATATTGCCGAAATTAACAAACGGGTCATTCTGGTGGCCCACGATTTGTCCCCGGCACAAACCAGCCAGATTCAGCTGGAAAGAATCATGGGATTTATCACGGAAAGGGGAGGAAAAGCATCGCATACAGGCATCATTGCACAGACACTTGAAATTCCGGCTGTTTTGGGATTAGGAAAAAAAATCGGTATAATCCGGCATGACGATATTATCATCGTGGATGGCTCACAAGGTCTTGTCATTGTCAATCCCTCTGATGAAACCCTGATCCATTATGAAGAAAAAATCGGGGAATATGAAACCTACAAGGCAAACATAACCCGGGATGCCCATCTTACGGCCAAAACCCTGGATCATCTCACATTGAACATCATGGGAAATATTGAACTTCCCGAAGAAGTCGTATCTGTCCTTGATTACGGAGGAGACGGAATCGGTCTTTATCGAACAGAATTTCAATACATGAGCAGGCCTGAATTTCCCGATGAAATGGAACTTTTTGAAAAATATAAAGATGTGGTAGATGTCATGGGAAACAAGCCCATCACAATACGCACATTGGACATAAACGGGGACAAAGCTCTATCCAAAAACAATGGAACCCATGAGGTCAACCCGGCTCTGGGTCTGCGCGGCATTCGCTATTGCTTGAAAAAAACCGATATTTTCATGACACAACTTCGGGCCATTCTCCGAGTGGCGGCATACGGAAACGTGCGGGTGATGTTTCCTCTCATTTCGGGAGTGGAAGAAATCAAGGAGGCCAAAAGATTTTTGTGCGAAGCCGCTGAATCTTTACATCGCGATGGAGTCGTTTTTAATAAGGATTTTGAAGTCGGCATTATGATCGAAGTGCCATCTGCGGTAATTATGGCTGATTCTTTAGCCAAAGAAGTCGATTTTTTCAGTATCGGCACCAATGATCTTATTCAATACTCCCTGGCCATCGATAGGGGCAATTTCGAAGTCGATTACCTTTATCAACCTTTACACCCGGCAATTTTACAAATGATTAACCATGTTGCAGATATCGCCGTAAAAAACAATATCAAGCTTTACATGTGCGGTGAGATGGCTGCAGAACCATCATACATACCTCTTTTTATAGGGATGGGATTTGAAGAACTGAGCATGAATCCCCAATCCATCCCCATGGTAAAAAAAATGGTTCGCAACCTTCACAGGGAAGATTGCAAAAAATTTGTGAATCAAGTCCTCAATTTGACGGAAATATCCCAAATCAACGCCCTGGTGGATGAAACATATGGAAACCTTCTGAAACAAAAAATCTACTCGGAGTAAATTGATTTGAACCCGGAACACAAAAAAATAGTCACTGAAAATCGCAAAGCACGACACAATTATTTTATCGATGATGAATATGAAGCGGGGATGGTACTGGTGGGAACCGAGGTCAAATCCCTTCGCCTTGGAAGAGCCCACCTGAAAGACTCCTATGCAAAAATCAAAAACGGCGAAATTTTTGTTCACCAGATGCATATCGGCCAGTATCCGTTTGCCCATTACGGAAATCATGATCCCTTGAGGCCCAGAAAACTTCTGCTGCACAATTACGAAATTAAAAAGCTCATCGGCAAGGTTCAGGAAAAAGGATATTCTCTGATTCCCCTGAGAGTTTATTTCAAAAGAGGAAAAGTCAAAATCAGCCTTGCACTGGCCAGAGGTAAGCGCAAATACGACAAACGCGAATCAATCCGCAAACGTGATGAAAAACGCGACATGGACAGATCGTTGAAAGATACCAAGTGATTAGACTTTAACCTCCCTGATTGAAAGCACCTTAAAATCCGTAAGACTGGAGTGCGAAAGTTTTACTTTCGCCAAACCGGCTGCAAGCCGGTTAACCGGAAAACAGATGTGCCCAAAAAAACGGTTTTACGTTGTAGGGATAAATCCATACCCACAAAATACCGGAGCTCAAACAAACAGGCTGGATGCTGCAGCAAGTCCCCCTTTGGAAAACTGGTCTTTACCCACACATGACACAGCGGGCATATTTTGGAGTTGGTAACAGCATCGAGGTTGAAATCGTTATTCATGTATGGACGAAAATCAGTTGCCAAAGGCTTGTTTTATTAAGTCAATGGCATTGAATCACCGCTTGTTCAGCACCGCCAACTTTCCAAATCCCGAGAAACA
>SL_3KL_010_SEDDRAFT_10006527_pt1 | contig 10432 bp, 9 predicted proteins | sample SodLakKL_010_SED_2_FD_10381 | JGI IMG/M metagenome (IMG submission 10381)
CTTGTCCGATGCGGGTACTCGACTTCGGGGAACTCGACCAACTGCATCAGCGCCACGGGACATTCGATGAACAATTCCCCCTTCCGCAGCCGCACTTCACCAAACCGGCCCTGGTGATCAGGCCGCATCGCGATGGCCGCAAGTCGGGCAACCGCGAAATGAAAATCGCCAACCAAGAGGAGGTAACATCATGAACAGCAACGAATGGCCACTGGTGCTCTTCACCATGCTGACACAGATCAGCCTGGGCCTTCTCCTATCCGGGCTGTTGCTGGCACTCAGCCTGAAAAACATTGAATTCCCGGCCGCCGCCGATCTTAAAAAACTATTGGTGTCAGTAGCCCTTGGAAGCATGGGCATCGCCCTGCTGATCTCCTTTTTCCACCTGACCATGCCAGTGCATGCCATCTATGCCATGAGCAATACAGCCACTTCCTGGCTGAGCCGCGAGATCTTGCTGGCCTCGCTCTACTTTTTTATCCTCCTGGGCTGCCTTTCGGCACTCCAATACAACATCCCCCACCGCGATCTGTCGGATTACCTCTACCTGGCCGCCCTGCTCACTGGCCTGGTCCTGATCTGGTCGATGTCGAGGTTGTACATGATCCCCACCGTGCCTGTCTGGAACTCACCCGCTACCATGGTGGCCTTTTTCAATACCGCCGTTTTGTCGGGAGGGGCCCTGACCCTGCTGTTGCTCACGCTGATGGTGGGCAGGGGCAGTGCTTTCGCCGAATTGCAACGGATGCATACCGTGCTTTTTGCCCTGATCGCTGCAGGAGTTTTCATCTACCTGCTGAATTCCTTGCTGCTGCAACCCGGGCTGACCACCGTTACGGGCAGTTTCAATCCGGCCTTGATCCCGGTGTGGATCCGGGGAGGTCAGGTGGTGTTTCTTCTGGCCGGATTCAGCCTGCTGACATACTGGTATGCCTGGGCCCAGCCTTCAAAAACCGATTATACAAACATTTTGATATACAGTGGGGTAGTATGCATTGTGGTGGCTGAATTGCTGGGACGTTATCTGTTTTATGCCAGTTATTACCGGGTGGGGGTATAGGGAAATGAATGCCCAGCTGCAAGGAAAGCACACAACCGCATGAACAGTTCCGACAACATGGCAAATCCTGATCCGGACCAGTGGCCGGCAGGGGTAGTGCTGACGGGCGGGCAAAGCAAACGGTTCGGACAGGACAAGGGACGCTTCCCTTACAAGGGGAAAGCCCTGGTGGAACATGCTCTCGACACCCTGCGGCCACATTGCAGTCATTTATTGCTCAGCACCAATAAGACCGAATCCTATGCCTGGCTGAAAATCCCCTGCATTCCCGACATCTATCCCGGTTGTGGCCCCCTGGCCGGCATCCACAGCGCCCTTGTCCATGCTGCGACCGGGACCGTGGCCATACTGGGATGCGACACCCCCCATGTAAACGGAATGCTGTTCGATTTTCTCAGAAACAAACTCGGGAAACACCATGCAGTGATTCCTGCCCACGGCAACTTTGCCGAGACACTGTGTGCCCTCTACTCCCGCGAAAGCCTGCCGGTATTGGAGTCGGCCATCCGGGCAGGCCGTTTAAAGATCCTGGATGCCCTGAAAGACCTGGATGTCCTATATGTAAATATTGAAAAAGAAAGCTTTTACCGTCCGGGCATGTTTCACAACATCAACCGCCGCACCGACCTTTGATTGAGAATGCCGTCTACGGAATGTCCTGATCAGGGTAACCAAACTTCTTTCAGCGGCATTCGCTGTCAATCTCCATCACATAGGCTTCGATCACTCCGATCTCCCTGGCGGTTTCACGTCCTGCAAAGTCGGGCAGGTGATCATAGGTAACGTAACTCCCGAATGCCTCGAGAAACAGAGCCGAAAGGGGTTTATACGACCAATGCCACTTCTCTTCTTCGTATCCCCCTGCCCTGTCCTCACCATGGGGGGTGTAAGGCTGGCAGAAACCAAAATCCCCGGCCCTGTCGCTTAGCCAGTCATATACTTTTTTCCCTTCTTTGGTTTCGAAATAGGCGTTCTGCAAACTATTCAGATCAACGTCGGTTCCCCAGTGATGCCGGGAAGTACCGGGCATGGCGCTGAAACGCAGAATCTCAAGGGCCCGGCCGGCCGGATCGGCTATGGAGGTAGCCAGGATGTTTCCATGCAGGACCTGCCTCCCATGCCATTTGTTTTCCCAGATGCGTTTCTGGTGCCCGAAAGTCCGCATGGCCGACAACACGGTAAGTTCAATGCCGTCGGCCATTGCGGCAGCCCGCATCCGCCTGAAGGCTTCATAGGCCTCCAGGCGAAGATACATCCCCTCACGGCTGGCCATGTCAGGGTGGATGGGCGAAAAATCAGGATCGCTGCCGGGATCGATCTGTCCGGTTAGCACGCGGAGAGCGGTTTCCTGGTCGCGGAACAAATCTTCGGTCTGCATGACTTGGTAAGGTCCTGTTTCGGGCAAAGCCTGCTCACTGCCAGCAGTCCTTCCGTCCGGAAAGCTGATTCGGCGGGCTGCACGATACCCCCTGGAAAAAACCAGAAGGAAGATCATCAGCACCAGCAGTGCGATCAAAAAAGCCTGATGCAATAGCGGCCCTTTTGTCTTATAGCCCATGGTTCGGTTTTGTTAATGATTTCCTGGCTTCTGCACCTGGTTTTACTTAAGCCATTTATCCAGCCATCCGAAAAACTCCCGTTGCCACAAAATTCCGTTTTGGGGCTGCAGCACCCAATGGTTCTCTTCGGGAAAGAACAACAGGCGGCTGGGAATGCCCTGCAATTGTGCTGCATTGAAAGCCTGCAGCCCTTCGGCATAGGGTACCCTGTAGTCTTTTGCGCCATGGATGACCATCATGGGAGTATCCCACCGATCTACAAAAAGATGGGGGGAGAAATCATAACTATGCGGGCGGGGGACTTCCCAAAAGGCACCGCCAATGTCGTGGTTGGCAAAAAACATCTCTTCGGTGGTCGCGTACCAGCTTTCCAGGTTGAACAGCCCGCAATGCGATATAAAGGCACTGAAACGTTTTTGATGGTGGCCTGCCAGCCAGAAAACACTGTACCCCCCATAACTTGCCCCCACGGCCCCAATGCGTTCGTTGTCGACAAAGGGCTCGGCACTAACGGCATCGATGGCGCTGAGGTAATCTTTCATGTTCTGTCCGCCCCAGTCCTCGCTGATCTGATCGTTCCACTCCTGACCAAAGGTGGGCAGGCCGCGACGGTTGGGAGCCACCACAATGTAATCATTAGCTGCCATGATCTGGAAGTTCCATCGGTAGGAGAAAAACTGGCTGACGGCACTTTGGGGGCCTCCCCCGCAGTAAAGCAGGGCGGGGTATTTTTTCTCCGGATCAAAGCCCGGAGGATAGATCACCCATACCAGCATTTCCTTGTCGTCTGTGGTGGTCACCCATCTTTCCTCCACCCTGCCCATGGCCGTGCGATCGAGGATCTCCTGGTTGACAAAGCTCAGCTGATGCTGGTTGCCGGTCTGCAGATCGACCCTGAAGAGCTCGGTGGGCATGGACATCGACATGCGCTGTGCAATCAGGGCATCTCCAGCCGGAGTTACTGACTGGTAGTTGTGCATGCCGCTAGTGAGCCGGCTTATCTGTCCACCGGAGATGTCCAGGGCGTACAACTGGTAAGTGGCATGGATGCCGCTGACAAAATACAGGGTACCGGCATCGGCCGACCAGGAAAAACCACTCGAACTCTGATCGAACCCGGCCGAATAGTCGCGGTATTTACGGGTTTCCAGATCCATCACCATGATGCGGTTCTTGTCCGATTCAAAACCGGGGGTCGCCATACTCTCCCAGGCCATCAAACGGCCATCGGGAGAAAATATGGGGTATTTGTCGTAGCCTTCGTTAAAGGGCGTCAGGTTTTCAGTTACCTCCGAATCCAGGTCGTAGAGGTAAATGTTCGAATTGGTTGAAGTGGCCCATTGTTTGCCTTGTTTCTTTTTGGCCGTATAGGCCAGAGATCTTCCGTCGGGGCTCCATGCGATCTGGTCGCTGCCCCCAAAGGGTGGAAGGGGCGAAGACCAGGGCTCGCCTTCCATGATATTTTTGCCTTCGCCCAGTTCGCCATCGCGGTACCCAGCCACAAAAATATGGCTGAATGTGCCGTCGTGCCAGCGGTCCCAATGCCGGTACATCAGATCGTCGGCGATGTAGGCGTTGGCTTTCTGCAGATCGGGATGCATGTCCTGCACCACGGGAAGCAGCTTGACCCTTTTGGTGTAGAAAATATGCTGCATATCGGGCGCATAGCCGAAACCGGTGATCCCCCCGCGAATACGGCTGATCTGCCGTACATTGCTGCCGTCTGGATCCATCTCAAAAAGCTGGCTGCCATCATCCGTTGCTTTGAGGAAGCCGATGCGGGCGCCATCGGGGCGCCAACGTGCACTGCTTTCAGAAACCTCTGAATTGGTGATGTTTACCGGATCTCCACCGGCTGAGGGCAGGACAAACAGATCCCTTACCCCTTTGTTTTCCTGCACATCGTACCAGGTAACACCATAAAGTACCAGGCTGCCGTCGGGCGAAACCTGTGGGTCACTTATCCGGCCAAAGGCCCACAGGGTTTCGGGCGTCAGGGGAGATGACTGACCCGAACCGGCCATGGGGAAGGCCATGAAGATCATTGCTGCCATTAGTAAGGTTCTTTTTTTCATAGGAAAGTGTTTTGAATTTGGTTTTAGCACAGCTTTCAATCCGTGGCCTCGGAGAGTAATTCCTTGATCTTGTTTTCCAGTTCGTCGGCCAGTTCGGGGTTGTCGAGCAGCAATTGCTTGACAGCGTCCCTGCCCTGCCCCAGCTTGGTGTCTCCATAGCTGAACCAGGAGCCCGACTTTTTGACGATGTTGTGGTCAACGGCAAGATCGATGATCTCACCCATTTTTGAAATGCCCACTCCATAAATGATATCGAACTCGGCCTGACGGAAGGGCGGGGCCAGTTTATTCTTCACCACTTTAACCCTGGTACGGTTTCCCTTGACACTGTCGCCCTCCTTGATCTGCGAAGCACGGCGGATATCTAAGCGCACAGAGGCATAAAACTTCAATGCATTACCTCCGGTGGTGGTTTCCGGATTCCCGAACATCACCCCGATCTTTTCGCGCAATTGGTTGATAAAGATACAACAGCAATTGGTTTTATTGATGGTCCCGGTAAGTTTTCTGAGTGCCTGCGACATCAGCCTGGCCTGCAGACCCATCTTGGATTCTCCCATCTCTCCTTCTATCTCGCTTCTGGGGGTCAGTGCAGCCACCGAGTCAATAACAATGATATCAATGGCCCCCGAACGGATCAGGTTCTCGGCGATCTCCAATGCCTGTTCTCCGTTATCGGGCTGGCTGACCAACAGGTTTTCGATATCGACTCCCAGTTTTTTTGCATAATTGCTGTCGAAGGCATTTTCGGCATCAATAAATGCGGCAATGCCCCCCAGCCGTTGGGCCTCCGCTATGGCATGGATAGCCAGGGTGGTTTTCCCCGACGATTCAGGGCCGTAGATCTCAACCACCCTGCCCCGGGGCAATCCCCCGGTTCCCAGGGCCAGATCGAGCGTCAGCGATCCGGTGGGGATCACATCCACCGGCACAACGGCCGAATCACCAAGTTTCATGATCGACCCTTTGCCGTATGATTTTTCAATTTTGTCAAGCGTCAACTGCAGGGCCTTCATTTTTTCTTTGTTCACCGGGTTTTCCTGTCCGCCAGATTTGTCTTTTTCTGTAGCCATAATATTGTTTTTTTGTATTTAAACGTAATTATTTTACTTTCAAATTTATATTTTTTTCAGTTAATCCGCCAATGTTTTAATGTTCCCGGTAGAGGTGAACCAGCTTTTTGGTCTCAAAAAAGGGCTCATGGAAAAAATCAGACAGCGGGTATACCTTGCTATTAAATGAACTCAGCCCTGAAAGTTCCTGCTCCAAATCACCCCCCTTCAGATACAATACCCCATTGGGCAGGTCATGGCGGTGCTCAGGGCTGATTTTGCTGCCAGCCCAACCCATGAAGGTGTTCAGCGACTTCACGGCCCGCCCGGTAACGAAATCAAAAAGCAGATCGACCCTTTCTCCACGCGATTGTACAGCATGCACATTTTTCAATCCGAGCCTCCCGATCAGGTCGTGGATTACACGGATCTTTTTCCCGACAGAATCGACCAGCATAAAGCGGCTTGACGGAAAGTAAATGGCCAGGGGAATGCCGGGAAAACCTCCGCCGGTACCAAGGTCGAGGATGCTGGCGCCGGGTTTGAAATGCACCACCCTGGCCACTGCCAGAGAATACAATACATGGCGCAAATAAAAAAACTCCATGTCTTTGCGGGATATCAGGTTCACCTTCTGGTTCCACTCCCTGTATAGGGACCACATCATTTCGAACTTTTCGAGCTGCCAGGGACTTAATCCGGGAAAGTACTTTTTTATGACATCCATTATTCTGATCCGCGAATTTGGTGTATTTTTGGGTCCTGGTAACTACCACAGGGCAAACCCGTAATTCCCCTGTTCAATTGATCAAAATTAATGTTTATGCAACAATTATTGCAAGGCATTTTAAAAAAGCTGCTTCCCTTCCTGTTCCTGCTGCCTGCCAGCCTTCTGGCCCGGCCAGATATGGATATTATAACCTATATAGAGACCTACCGCTACATTGCCATGGCAGAAATGAGGCAATCCGGCATCCCGGCCAGCATCAAGCTTGCACAGGCCATCCTGGAATCCGGTTTTGGCAATAGCGAACTGGCCGTTCAGGCCAACAACCACTTTGGCATCAAATGCCACGACTGGAGCGGGCTGACCTATTACTACGACGACGATAAACCCGGTGAATGTTTCCGTGTTTACACCGATCCGGTCCAGTCTTTTCTCGACCACACCGATTTTTTGACCACCCGCCCACGCTATGCCTTTTTGTTCGAATTGCCTCCCGGCGATTACCGGGCATGGGCTCAGGGACTCAGCAGGGCCGGCTATGCGACCAACCCCCGCTATCCCGAGCGCCTGATCAGGATCATTCAGGAGCACCGGCTCGATCAGTACGATAAAAAAGCCATGGACCCCTCCTTCGTGATCGACGAATACAGACTGCTTGCCGGGCCTGCCCGTGCAACAGCCAGCTTCCCGGGGGAAGAACCGGACCTCAGGATCGAGGGACGGCACCGCGAAACAGGCCAGTTCAACCGCATCGATTATGTGCTGGCCCGCAAAGGCGACACACCCCGGTCGCTGGCCGCCGAACTGGATATGCGCCCATGGCAGATCATCAGGTACAACCAGCTGGAAGAAGGTCAGGCTATCGGAGAGGGAGAACGCATCTTCCTTCAGCCCAAACGCAGGAGAGGACCCGTCCCCTATCATATTGCCAATGAAGAGGATACCATGGCCGGGATTTCGCAGCAGTACGGCATTCGCCTTGAAAATCTCTACCGCCGCAACGCGATGACAAAGGGCATGGAACCACGGCCAGGGCAACGGATCCTGTTACAGGGGTACGAGGGCAGTTTGTTCGATTACCTGCTTCGGCGTCCCTAATCCCCTTCTTCAGGGGCATCAGCACCAGGGTATTTGTCCGGAAAAAAACACCCAAAATAGTCCACCCATGATCGAGATCCTGTTGCTGATGTTCGGCGGAATGGGGGCAGGCTATTTGCTCAGGAAGCGGAGAAAGCTGATCCGGGGTATTGAACGGGCGATCACCTGGTGTATCTTTCTGTTGCTGTTTTTGCTGGGAGTGTCGATCGGGCGCAACCCCCTGATCATGGCAAACCTGCCCTCGCTGGGGACAACGGCTTTGATCATCAGCCTGTCAGGGGTGGCGGGCAGCCTGCTTCTGGCACTGCTTATCTGGAAAACCCGGTTGAACAAACAAGGCTGAATCGATGAAGAACAGCCTGATCATACTGCTTTTCTTTGCGGCCGGAACGATCACCGGTATCTCGGGCAGGGTTTCCCACTTGCCGGCCGGGGGCGATGCCAGCAAGTACGCTCTTTATCTGCTGATGCTGCTGGTTGGCATCAGCATTGGCGCTGACAGCCGCTGGCTGAGGGTGATCCGGGCACAGGGCAGCCGGTTGCTTTTGCTACCACTGGCCACCATACTGGGGACCTTTTCCGGAATACTGCCTGCAGCCTTGCTTATGGGGAGCATCTCTCCGGCCGAAGGCCTGGCAGTGGGAGCCGGTTTTGGGTATTACAGCCTCTCGAGCATCATCATCACCGGCATCCACAGCGAGGCGCTGGGAGTGACGGCTCTTCTGGCCAACATGATACGGGAGATCACCACCCTGCTGCTTGCCCCCCTGATGGTTCTCTGGTTCGGGAAGTTTGGACCTGTTTCTGCAGCCGGGGCCACCAGTATGGATACCACCCTGCCCATCATCACCGCAGTTTCGGGAAAAGATTACGCCATTATCGCCCTGATACATGGCATCGTACTGACCATTCTGGTGCCAGTGCTGGTGACTTTTATCCTCTCTGTTTAGTTGCGACTCCGTTTCTGCCCTGAGGAAACATAAGCCCCCCTGCTGCGCACACACCACACCTCCACCCCGGCCTCCAGGCAGGCATCCACCCATCTCTGGGCATTCCATTTGCTGTTCGAGGCATCCACCACCACCCGGCCGGGACGGATCCGGCCCAGCAGCCAGGGGAGATCGAGGCGGGGATTCTGTACAATGATCAGGTACTCTACCACGGGCAGGGTGTCGGGGTTCATTGCCCCATTTTGAATCCCGGCATCGGGCAGCAGGCTTTCTCTGAGCGAAAAGCTTGCAGAGCGCTGGTTTATGACAGGGCCAAGGTCCTCGCTGATCAGCAGCAGCCCCACTGCCCCGAAACGGACATAAGCCCCCTGTCTGGCCCAATGGTCCAGGAAAGCCGTGGTATCTTTTTCAAGGGCCAGCTCCAGAATGGACCTGCCTGCTCCCCTTCTCAGCCTGTTGCCTTGCAGATGAAAGCCCTGTTGCCGGGCATCGGATCGCCCCTGCGCGCAAGCCAGCATCACCGCCTGCCGGCCGGTGAAAAAATCAATGGCCGTGACGCGATCTATGGCATAGACCACAAAATCCTGCTGGCGATGATTCTGCAGGCTTCGCCACGAAACACAGACTGACAGCAGCAGTGCAAGGCAGAGGGCGGCCATCAGTTGTGGCCTTCGGCCGCGCATCAGGTAGCTCAGCCCGCAGAACAGGATCAGATAGATCAGCAGGGTTTCGGCCGGGGTAACATATAATTCCGATGTGGTGGCCCAGGGCAGGCCCTCGATCAGCCGCACCGAACGGTGAAGCATGCCGGTAAGTAATGAAAGCATCCTGCCCGCCAGCTCTCCCGCAAGGGGGATGGGAGAAAGGGCAAGGGTCAGTAATCCGGCATGGATGATGACCCCGGCCAGGGGTATCGCCACCAGGTTGGTAAGCAGGAAATAATTGGGAAACTGATGAAAATAATGAATGGCCAGGGGGGCCGTCGAAAGCTGGGCAGCCACCGAAATCAGCAGAATGTCGCGACCTTTTCTTAACAGTGAAGACGACGCAGGCAAGCGGTGCGACATCCAGGGATGCAGAGACACAATACCAAAAACCGCCAGGTAGGAAAGCTGGAACCCGATGCGGCTCAAAAGAAAGGGGTTCACCAAAAGCAGCACGAAGGCCGAGGCCGCCAGGGTGTTGTAAATATCAGAAGCCCTTCCCAGGCCTCGTCCCAGAGCCACAAAGGTGAACATAGTCGAAGCCCTGAGTACCGAAGGGGAAAAGCCCGTTACGGCGGCATACAGCCATATGCCCGAAATGACTGCCAGGGTTTGCAACAGCCGCCCCCAGGGCCGGCGGTCGGAGAAGGGGAGCAATGTTTTCAGAACCAAAAAGATAATGCCCACATGCAGGCCCGAAACACACAAAATATGCATGGCCCCTGCACCGGCAAATTCGCGCCGCAGTTCTTCGTCGAGCAGGTCGCGCTGCCCCAGCAACAGGGCCGATATTACCGCAAAATCCCTCTCGGGCATCTGTCTGTCAGCCAGCACTTTCACAGCATGACCACGCAGATTCAGGGCCCAACGCAACAGAAAAAACCCCTTGTTTTCGTGTAGGTGCTTCCACTGCCCCGACCTGATATAGGCCGAATGATAAATATTTGACCTGGCCAGGTAACTGCTGTAATTAAACGCTGCGGGGTTCGCGGGAGACAACAACGCATCGTGGCGATTGGGAAGCAGCAGCCTGTCTCCGTACCGGATGCCAGCAGCCAGGCTGTCTTTCTCCAGGTACAGCATCAGGCGACCGTGTACCGGTCCGGACAGGGAATCACCGAACAGCTTCCTGACCCTGACAATCACCTGAAAGGAGTTGGGTTTTTCGATCGCCGGCTCAGCTACCTGCACCAAAACCCCCCCCCCG
>SL_3KL_010_SEDDRAFT_10006528_pt1 | contig 10432 bp, 7 predicted proteins | sample SodLakKL_010_SED_2_FD_10381 | JGI IMG/M metagenome (IMG submission 10381)
CTCCACCCAGCCACTCCTGATCCCGTCCGGGCCCCTTCGGCCCGTGCGGTGAGCGTTCCGACTCTTCAGCTCCAGCATCGGATCTTCGTGGATGGCGAGATGAATCCCCTATCTCGTGCCCATGGCCTCCGACGGTGCTCATCTCCTGGGAAGGGAGAAGGTGGCATCGCGGACCACGACCCCATCTCGACCCGGTGCGGACTCGTCGAACCGAACCGGAGTGTGTTCTCATGCCCGCAAGAATTCATGTCGATCGTGCACATGATCGTTCAGCACCTTTCCGTCGTAGAGCGAAGGCCCCTTCCCTCTCGCCCCCCATGGCCGTCATCGTCGCCCTGGGGGTTCTTCTCGGCAGTCCCATTCCGGGCCACACCCTTCAGGAGCCGGGGACCCTGACCGGGACCGTCGTCTCCTCGGACGACGGGTCCGGTCTCAGTTCCGCCCTCATCCGTGCGCCCGACCTGGGCCGCTACGCCGTCTCCGACGGTTCGGGACGCTTTCGGATCGCCGGGATCCCACCGGGGGAGCACCGCCTGGAGGTGGAGCGGATCGGATACCGATCCGTGACCCTCACAGCCACGCTCGAAGAGACCTGGGGAGAGGCCCCCTCCCTGGAGATCCCCATGGATCCCGACCCGGTAGTCCTATCCGGATTGGTGGTCTCGGTCTCCGGCGAGCTCCAGCGTCGAGCAGAATCGGCAGCGAGTGTGGGACGCGTCAGCGGCGAGACCATCCGGGAGGTGAACCCCGCCCACCCGGCCGAGATCATGAATCGGATCCCAGGGGTCTGGGTCAGCCCGACCAGCACCGAGGGCCACATGACGGCGATCCGCCAGCCCATCACGACCCAGCCGGTCTATCTTTTCCTCGAAGACGGAGTCCCGACCCGGTCTCCCGGCTTCTTCAACCACAATGCCCTCTACGAGGTGAACGTGCCCCAGGCGGACCGGATCGAGGTGATCCGGGGACCCGGCACCTCCCTCTACGGGAGCGACGCCATCGGCGGGGTCATCGATGTGGGGACCCGAGCGGCCTCCGTCGATCCCGAGTTCGCGGGAACGTTGGAGGGGAACTCCCTTGGGTTCACCCGCCTGCTTGCCACGGCCTCGGGATCCCGGAACAACGATGGCCTCCGGCTCGACCTCAACCTCACGGAAGGCGACGACTGGCGAGACAACTCGGAATACGACCGGCGGAGCGCCACTCTCAGGTGGGATCGAACCCTGGGATCGGGGAGGAGTCTTCGCACCACGGCCACCTGGTCCAGCGTCTACCAGGAGGACCCGTCGGTGATCTCCCGGGAGGACCTGGCGTCGGATCCTTCGGTGAATTATCACCCGATCACCTATCGTTCCGTGGAAGCGCTTCGCATCACATCGCGCTTTGAGCGCCGCACGGATCGCTCGGTGGTCCAGGTCACCCCCTTCTTCCGATGGAACACCCTGGACCTCATGCCCTCCTGGATGCTCAACTTCGATCCGGTCATCTACGAGTCGGGTCACGCATCCACGGGGCTGATGCTACGCTACCACCAGGACGTCTCGGGGATCCGCGGACGAGTGACGACGGGGCTGGACCTGGACCGGAGCCCCGGGAACCGGACCGAGGACCGGATCGCAGTGTCGCGGGACGGGTCCTTCGCGGTGGAATGGGAGCGAGCGGACCGAATCTACGACTACGAGGCGGTCTTCCGGGGCGTTTCCCCCTACGTGCAGATCAACTCCAACCCCTGGCCCGGCCTTCACCTCTCGGGGGGCGTCCGGTACGACGACGTGGCCTTCGACTACACCTCCGCACTGACACCCCTACAGGACGGCCCGCATCGGCGACCCGCGAACACCCGCGTCACCTACTCCAACCTGGGACCCTCTCTGGGGGCCGCCTGGTCCATCGTGGACGAGCTGGGGGTTTTCGCATCGTTCCGGGAGTCGTTCAGGTCCCCTTCCGAGGGCCAGCTCTTCAGACAAGGGGCGGCGGAGAGTACGGTCAGCCTGAACCCGGTGCGAAGCCGGAGCCTGGACGGCGGCTTCCGCGGAAACGTGGGTGAACGGCTGGGATACGAGATCTCCTTCTTCCATATGGATGTCCAGGACGACATCGTGAGTTTCCAGCGTCCTGAGGACGGCCTTCGGGAGAGCCTCAATGCCGGACGCACCCGTCATCGGGGTCTGGAGGCGGGACTGTCCTTCCATCTGCCCGGAGACCTCGTGGCCGACGCCACATGGACCCGGGCCTCCCATGAGTACGTGGAATGGAAGCCCCGTCCCAACCAGGACCTGGGCGGGAACCGGATGGAGCAGGCCCCCCGGGACCTGGCCTCCGCCCGCGTTCGAGCCCCCCTGCCCGGGTTGGATGGTGGACACATGGAACTGGAATGGGTCTCCATGGGGGAGTTCTGGATGGACCCTACGAACGAAAACCGATACGACGGGCACGACCTCTGGAACCTCCGGGCGGAGGCTCCCCTGGTCAGGGGAATGGCCGTTCAGCTCCGGGTCCTGAACCTGCTGGACGAGGCCTACGCCGAGCGGGCTAGCTACAACCCGTTCCGCGGTGCGGAGTTGAGTCCAGGGAAGCCTCAAGCGGTCTTCGTCGGCCTCCGCTACCGGTGGGCACGATGAGGGGCCGGAGCGTTGGATGCGTGGCAGGTGCGCTTCTGGTCGCGGCCTGCGGGGTTGGTGAAAGCGACCTCGAATCGGAGCTGGAGCTCCTGGAGCTCCCGGCCCTGTCGGACTTCAGCCAGACCGCGGACCCGTCCGTGGCGCTGGATCCCGAGACCGGAGACCTTCTCCTGGCATGGGGAGGGGCTGCGGGGGGTGACGAGTGGGACCTCTGGTTCGCGCGTTCCAGCGATGGGGGCTCGAGCTTCTCCACTCCAGTGAGGGTGAACGACCAGCCCGGAGACCTGTACCCGCACGCGGAGGGGTCGCCTCGGTTGGTGGCGGCGACGGGGGTGGTCGCCCTCTTCTGGAACAATCGCATGGAGGTGGAGGGGCGCCGGTTCGCGGCCAGCGACCTGCGATTCGCCCGAACGGTGGACGGCGGAGCCACCTGGTCCCCAGCGGTGAATCTTCAGGATCCCCTTCAGCACTCTTCCCTGCCGCCCAGGGGGAACACCTTCCACGGAGCGGCCTGGGATGGTGACTCCACACTGGTCGTGGCCTGGCTGGACGGGAGGGAGAGGGATGATCGACGCATCGAGCGCGGAAGAGCCCAGGGGCTGACACGGGAGGAGGCCGCCCGCTCTCCCGAGGCCTTCGAAGACTCCGCCGACCCCAGGGACGGAGATGCCACCGTCTTCGCTGCCGTCTCCCACGACCTGGGAGTCAGCTGGGAACCGGAGAACCGGCGAATCGAAGGTCGGGTCTGCCCCTGTTGCAGAGTGAGCCTGGCGCTCACACCTCAAGGCGAACTCCTGGGAACGTGGCGCGAGCACTTCCCAGGAAGTGTGCGAGATCCGGTCATGCGTCCAATTCTCAACGCCCCACAGGAGGGGGCCACCCTTCGGATCCATGAGGACGAATGGGAATACCCGGGATGTCCCCACTCCGGCCCCGGGCTCGACGTGGACCCGGCAGGCACCATCCACGCCGCCTGGTACACCGGGGCCGAGGGTCGACGAGGGATCTACCATGCCCGCAGGTATGTCGGGAATGATCGCTTCTCCCCACCCACACCGGTGGTCACGGGGGAGGCCGTGGGCGTCGCCCACCCGGCGGTGGTGGCCCTACCGGACGGAGGAGCGATCCTGGCCCAGAACGTGGACGAGGAGGGTCGGCGAGTCATCGGCCTCGCCCACCTCTCCCCCGAGGGTGAGATCCTCCATCGCATCCGGGTTCCGGATTCCGACGGGGGTACCCACCCCCAGCTCCTTCGCCTGGACGACCTTCGGGTCGTTGTCGCCTGGACCGAGAGTCGCGGTGGGATCCAGCGGGCCCGCGCGGCTCGAATGACTCTTCTGGGGGCCCCGTGATCTGCCCGGTGGGGGCAGGCCACAATCCTCCGTTCCTCGAGCCGCGGAGCTCGGAGGATGCACTCGAGATTCCGGCGGGGTCACCAGGCTGCTCGCGCCTCCGTCGCGTCCCGAGCTCTCCGATTCGTCGTCTCGCGTTCGCATGTGCTCCCCTCTTCCTCAGCCTGCTCCTGACAGCGTGTGGGACCGGGGATGATTCAGGACCGAGAGGGGCTCCCCCGGTGGCGGGCAACCCCGCGCCGGACTGGGAGGGCCGAAGCCTGGAGGGTGAGATGGTTCGGCTGGACGACCTCCGGGGCCAGATCGTCGTACTGAATGTATGGGCGACCTGGTGCGCGCCCTGCGTCCGGGAGATGCCGGCCCTCGAAGCCCTTCACAGGGAATACGGCCCCAGGGGGGTCACGGTCATCGGGGCCAGTGTGGACCGGGGCTCGGCGCGAGGGGCCGTGCGGTCCTTCGTCGAGGACCACGACATCTCCTTTCTCATCCTTCTCGATCCGGACCAATCGATCATGAGTCGATTTCGGACTCTGGGAGTCCCCGAAACCTTTCTCATCGGGCCGGACGGAGTCATCGCCCACCGGTGGATCGGAGAGTTCGATCCCATGAAGCCCTCGGAGACGGAGCGGGTGGAGCGACTCCTGGACGAGATGGCGCACTGAGGGCCTCCTCCCTCAGGGGCTCGACAGCTCGCTGACCTGGAACGCCGGGGAGACCACGTCCCGGAATTCATCGCGGTCGGTGAGGCTCACCGCCACTCTCAGCCGATACGTTCCCATGGGAAGATCCTGGGGAAGAGTCGTCTGGGAGTGGGCTTCCCCACCCGGTTCCAGAAAGTGGATCACCAGGGTGCAGATCTGATCCTCCCAGCCCTCGGCGGTCTCCCATTCTCCCTCGGATTGAACCTCCAGGGTGTGGAAACAGAGGTTGTGGCCCACAGGACCACTGGAGCCGTTGCGAAGGGTCATCGCGACCTGCTCTCCCGGCAGGAAGAGGTCTCCATCCAGCTGGAGGTCCACCGGAGTGCCGTCAGACAGGAGGGCGTGACCGGGCTGCAACTCACCGGCTCCTTCGGCGGGCGGCTGGGTCGGGCTCTCTTCGCACGCGGCTGTGGCGAAGGCGAGGGGAAGCAGGGCCGCGAGCACGAGTCGGGGCAGGCCATTGGACATCCGCTTTCTCATCGGAGCTCCTTCTTTGCGTTTCGGGTTCTGAGGGTCTCGAGCGGCCTTCGGGGGGGGACGAATCGTCGCCTCGTCCCGCTCGACGTCCGCCGCGTCTTCATCGTCGCGACTTCACCCGGACAACGAATGGACCCCCGGCGATGTGACACCGGGTCCGCCCTCCCGGCGAGGGAGACCCTCAGGTGGGACACCACATGCCATGGTGTGGGCCTGGATCAGAGAGCCGGCGAGACGGTAGAGGAACGTGGTCGGTTCAGAGGTTCTTGTTCACTTCGCCTCCATCCATCCAGATTCCTGCCGTGATCGGAACGTCCCCTTCCCCTCTCCCCTCCCCCTCATGCAGACGATCCTGGGCGCCGGCGGCGTCATCGGCCGCGAACTCTCCAGACACCTGCCCCGTTACACGGACCACATCCGCCAGGTGAGCCGAAACCCTCGGCGGGAACATCGTTCCGACGAGGTCATGGCGGCCGACCTGCTGGACCGCACCGCCACGGCCCGGGCTGTGGAGGGGAGTGAGGTGGCCTATCTGACCGCAGGCCTCGAATACGATGCGGAGGTGTGGGAGCGGGACTGGCCCCGCATCATGGACAACGTCATCGAGGCCTGCACGCGCCACGGGTGCCGCCTCGTCTTTTTCGACAATGTCTACGCCTACGGGCGGGTCGAGGGGCCCATGACCGAGGATACGCCCTTCAACCCCTGCAGCCGGAAGGGAGAGGTCCGGGCCCGCATCGCCACCACCCTCCTGAAGGCCATGGAGTCCGGAGAAGTCGAGGCGCTCATCGTTCGGGCCGCCGATTTCTTCGGACCCGGCGCCGAAAACAGCATCACCCACGCCATGGTCATCCAGCGGATCCGGGAGGCCAGGTCGCCCCGCTGGATGGGGAACCCCAAGGCCTACCATACCTTCACCTTCACCCCCGACGCCGCTCGGGCGACCGCCCTTCTGGGCAATTCCGACAAGGCCTACGGGGAGAGCTGGCACGCCCCTTCGCCGGAACCCATCTCGGGTGGCGGGTTCGTCCGTCTGGCCTGTGAAGTGGCGCGACAGCCCTACCAGATGCAGGAGATCCCCAGGTGGCTCCTGGGCGTCCTGGGGTGGTTCGTTCCGGTCCTCCGGGAGAATCGGGAGATGATGTACCAGTTCGAACACGACTACATCTTCGACAGCTCGAAGATTCAGGCCGCCTTCGACCTGGAGCCGATCGGGTATCGCCGGGGACTCCAGGCGACCCTCCACACCATGGAGGAGCGGGAGCTGAGGGCCGAGATCGAGCCCCGGCCGGACGGAAGCTGAGTCCAGCTTCGGCTCACGCCTCCTCCACTCCGTCGCGCTCTCGGAGTGCCCGGACACTCCGAGGGGATGGAGCAGGAACAAGAAGGCCAGGGTACCCTTCCTCGGGCTCGGGGGTCTTGGTCCTCCTCCGACCTCTCGATCCGTGTCGGGCTCCATGGGCCCGATGACGCAGGTCGGTCCAGTGTCCTGAGTCAGATCACCTGAGCCTTCACTCGCGCTCCATGTCCGCCTTCTCCCGCGAACTTTCGAAGATCAACCCCGATCCATCCGGTCGCCGATGGGTCTTCGTGCCCTACGATCAGTTGTCCGAACGGATCGGGCCGCTGGCCAGGACACCGGGTCGAGACCTTGGAATCGTACTCGTGGAAAGTCGATGGAAGGGACGCCGCCGTAGCTATCACAAGCAGAAGCTGGCCCTGGTCCTGGCGAACCTTCGTCACTTCGCTCTGGAGCAGGCCCGGCGGGGGGTCGCGGTCCGCCACGTGGCCGGTGAGGGATCCTTCGGCGAACTCCTGGAACCGCTGACCAGGGAGCTGGGCCCTCTGGTCTGCATGGAGCCGGCGGAGCGGGAGCTCCGGATGGATCTTGCGCCTCTGGTCACGCAGGGACTTCTCGACGTCGTTCCCCACGAGGGCTGGCTCACCACCGAGGAGGACTTCAGGGAGGGGGCGGGCCGCGCTCCCCCCTGGCGCATGGACGCCTTCTACCGGCGGGTCCGAAAGCGGACCGGCATTCTGATGGACGGGTCGAGCCCGNTGGGGGGCAAATACTCCTTTGACGCCGAGAACCGGGAGCGATGGGACGGCGACCCTCCGGCGGCCCAGGAGCCCACCTTTCCGCTGGATCCCATCAAGGAGGAGGTGCTGGAGCTGGTGCGCACCAGCTTCGTCGCCCATCCCGGGACATTGAGACCCCACCATCTTCCTGCCACCGCAGAGGACGCTGCGGCGATGTGGTCCTGGGCCAGGTCGGAGTGCCTGCCCACCTTCGGACCCTTCGAAGACGCCATGTCCACCCGCAGCCGAACCCTGTTCCACACCCGCATCTCGGCGCTTTTGAACCTGCACCGGCTGCTGCCCAGGGATGTGCTGGAAGATGCGGTAGCCCTGGAGACTCCNCTGGCTGGAAAGGAGGGATTCNTTCGGCAGGTTCTGGGTTGGAGGGAGTTCGTGCGCCATTTGCACCGGACCACGGACGGCTTCCGGGAACTCCCGGAGGGCTACGGGGCGGAAGCTGAGCCAGAGGGTCGGCAGCCGACGGTGGATGTCCGGGCCGTGGTGGACGACGGCGATGGGGAACCCGCAGCTGCTCGGAGCCCCTCTCGATCCTGGAGCGGACCCCAGGGGGCGTCGCCTTCCTTTCTTGGGGCCGCCAACCCCCTTCCGGAGGCGTGGTGGGGGAGGCCGTCGGGGATGAACTGTCTGGACGAGGTGGTGGAGGGCGTCTGGGAGGAGGCCTACGGTCATCACATCACCCGCCTCATGGTCCTGTCCAATCTGGCCACCCTCCTCGACGTCTCTCCCCGAGAACTCACTGACTGGTTCTGGGTGGCCTACAGCGACGCCTACGACTGGGTGGTGGAGCCCAACGTCCTGGGGATGGGGACCTTCGCCTCTGGTCCTCTCATGACGACCAAGCCCTACGTCTCCGGGACCCCGTACATACGAAAGATGAGCGACTACTGCCAGGCGTGTCCGCTCGATCCGGAGCGCACATGCCCCTGGTCCGACCTGTACTGGGCGTTCCTGGCTCGCCACGAAGATCGCCTGGATGGAGTCCGGCGGATGTCGCTTCCCCTGTCGTCGCTGCGGCGACGCTCCAAGGAGAAGCGGGGCGCCGACGCCAGGGTGTTTCGGGAGGTGTCGCGGGCGCTGGGGCGTGGGGACAGGATCACCCCGGAGCTGGTCATCGGAGCTCGCAACGGAAACGAAGAGGGTTGAGGACCCTCCCCCCTGGCGAGCCTCCCTTCGGGGTTCACATCGGGTGGGAGAGCTTGAGGTCGAAGGATGCGGAGCCCGACTTCATCCGTGCGGCGAAGTCCAGGAGTTCCATCACCGAGGGTCGATTCAGCTCGCGGCAGAGCGCTCGAAGCGCATATTCCTCCACACTGATCCCCAGCTGTGCCGCCCCCTCTTCGAGACGTTCGTATGCATGCTTCGGGATGTCCAGCAACTCAAGCCTCGTGTCCATCAGGACCTCATCGCGTCAAGGTGATCGTTCCCGTTCCCGCCTCGCGGCCCCGACATTGGGGACCATTACCGCAATTCGCAGGAATCTGTCGCATCCTGCCAGCCCTGGAACTCCCTTCTGGAAGAGAAAGCCTCCGTCGTACAAGGGGAGGCGTCCTGGGACAAGCTAAGTAATGCAAGGGCGGGACCAACGCTGCGACATCCGAAACAAAATCAAGGGGATCGGGGTCGCCAAGCGGGTCCGGAGGGCAGGCTCGCAACCTGGCGATTGCCCGCGAACCGGAGGCGACCCCACTTTACTCTGCCGCCGAATATCAGCCCTCCGGTCGTCCCCGACCTCAGCCCTCGACCACGCGCCGCACCCAAGCAAAGGACCCGACCATGCGACGACCCGAAATGTTGGACCGCCTCCGACAGCACCGGACCGAACCCTGGGACCTCCTGATCATCGGAGGCGGCGCCACGGGGGTCGGAGTGGCGGTGGACGCCGCCTCGCGGGGGTACGACGTCCTCCTCGTGGAGCAGAGCGACTTCGGGAAGGGCACCTCGTCCCGTTCCACCAAGCTCGTCCACGGCGGGGTTCGGTACCTTCAGCAGGGCAACGTAGCGCTTGTGATGGAGGCACTGAAGGAACGGGGCATCCTACTCCGGAACGCGCCACACCTGGTCCATGACCAGGGGTTCGTGGTTCCCAACTACGACTGGTGGGAAGCCCCGTTCTACGGGATCGGGATGAAGGTGTACGACCTCCTCGCTGCCCGCTACGGGTTCACCCGCTCGAAACTCCTCTCGGTTCGGGAGGTGAAGAAGCGGATTCCCACCCTTGCCGAGAAGGGACTTCGGGGTGGAGTCCTGTACTACGATGGCCAGTTCGACGATGCCCGGCTCCTGATCAACCTTGCCGAGACCGCGGGCGGACAGGGCGCGACGCTGCTCAACTACTGCCCGTGCGTTGGACTCACGAAAGACGAAGAAGGCTTCGTGAACGGGGCAGTGGTCCGGGATCTGGAGTCGGGTCAGGACCACACCGTCGAGGCGCGGTGTGTGGTCAACGCCACCGGAGCGTTCACCGATTCGGTGATCCAGATGGCCGAACCCGATGCCCGGCCGATGATCGCCCCGAGTCAGGGGGTCCATGTGGTGCTGGAGCGTCGATTCCTGCCCGGTGAAACGGCGATCATGGTCCCCCGCACCAGTGATGGTCGGGTCATGTTCGCCATCCCCTGGCACCAGCACGCCCTGGTGGGAACCACGGATACCCCGATCGACGAGGTCTCCCTCGAGCCCCGAGCCCTGGACCGGGAGATCGACTTCATCCTGGAAACGGCGGCAGAGTACCTCCACGAGGCCCCTGGTCGCGGAGATGTCCTGAGTGTTTTCGCGGGAATCCGTCCACTGGTCAGAGCCGATGAGGGGGCCAGCACCGCTTCGCTTTCAAGAGATCACACGATCCACATCGGAGACTCCGGGCTCCTCTCGATCTTCGGTGGGAAGTGGACCACCTATCGGAACATGGCCGAGGATTGCGTGGACCAGGCGGCCATGCTCGCTCGCCTCGAGGAGCGCCCCAGCATCACCAAAAAGCTCAACATCCACGGCTACCATCGAAACTCCGAGCGCTTCGGAGATCTCTCCTTCTACGGAGCCGACGCACCGGCCATCGAAGACCTGATCCGAACCCGACCCGAGTTCGGAGATCGCCTCCATTCCGACCTTCCCACCGTGGGCGCCCAGATCGTCTGGGCGGCCCGTAGCGAGATGGCCCGCACCGTGGATGACGCACTCTCCC
>SL_3KL_010_SEDDRAFT_10006529_pt1 | contig 10429 bp, 12 predicted proteins | sample SodLakKL_010_SED_2_FD_10381 | JGI IMG/M metagenome (IMG submission 10381)
GGAGCCAAAAGACCCCGGGAACGTCCCATGGAATCGGGACTGCGGTGGAAGCGGGGCGGGAGCATGGGATTCTCCAGATCTCGGTTGGTGTGGATCAGGGCCAGTTGGGGCATGCATAGAAGGTGCCCTCCCGGACAGCTTTCGCGCCATACCGATGGGTGAACCGGGTGAACGTCTGGGTGAATGGGTAAACGTCTGGGTGAATGGGTAAACGTCGGGGTGAAGGTCGCCATGGGGCAGGCGAAAGAGCCCGTGCCGGAGGGGCGGGCCGCTCGATGCGGATGAAGGTGAACATCTTGCAGAATTCCAGGCCCGGCGAAAGATTCGCCTCCGTCCTTGAGCCGCCCGAGCCACGACACTCGGTTTCCGGCATCGTGATCCCCTTCAGCAAGCATCGCTCGGATTCCGTCAGGCGGTCGGGTCCGGGCGCCGCGCGGAGCCCGGTCCTGGCCATGAATCGACGCCTCCTCCTGACCCGTCTCACCATCCTCGTGGTGGCTCCGGTGGTTCTCGTGACCCGTCACCTCTATCACGACAACTCCCTGGCGGAGGTCTTCCTGGAGTCGGTGGGGATCCTGCTCCTGATTCTCGCCATGGGGGGCCGGATCTGGGCCAGTGCGCATCTGGCCGGAAAGCGTGATCGGGAGCTCATAACGGGGGGGCCCTACGCCCGGACCCGCAATCCCCTCTACCTCTTCAGCCTCATTGGTTTCATCGGGGCGGGGCTGGTGTTCGGCTCGGTCCTTCTGGCGCTCCTCTTCGCCGTGGTCTTCTTCACCTTCCACTGGCCCACGATTCTCCGGGAAGAGGCGAAGCTGGAAGGGCTTTTCGGAGAGGACTATCGGAGCTATCGCGCCGAAGTACCCCGTTTCCTGCCCACGCTTCGACCTCGGTCCTCCCGGCAGACCATCACCGTCCACACACCCCATTTCCTCCGCATGCTCCGGGACGCCCTGGCCATTCCCTTGATCATCGTCGTGGCCGACGTCCTGGACTGGGCGCAGGCCACCGGTGTCGCACCGGTCCTGCTGGAGCTCCCCTGAAGTCCCGTCCGGAACAACGGCAAGTGTCGGAGGTCTATATGTAGTCGGTAGTTGCGGACAATACCCCCTCAGCCTGGAGTCCTGACGCCTCCATGCCCCGTCGCCCCATCCTCTGGATTCTGGCCTTCGCTGCCCTCTGGGTTGCCCTGGCCGGGCCGACCCTGGACGGCTGGTACGCGGGGGTCGTTGGCGTGGGCGGAGCGGTATGGATCATGGCGGCACTGCAGAGAGGCGCGCCGGCGGATCGACCCATCCTCCGCCCCCTGGCCGCTCTTCGCTCCCTTCCCTACGCCGCATCCCAAGCCCTGAGCGGTGGGATCGATGTAGCCCGACGCGCCTTTTCTCCGTCCTTGCCGCTGACACCGGAGATGATCCGGTATCCCCTCCGGCTCCCCCCGGGTCCGGCCCGAATCCTCTTCGTCAATATCACCAGCCTGCTGCCGGGCACGTTCAGCGCCGAACTGGGGGACGACGAGTTGTCGGTGCATCTGCTGGCCGACACCGGAGACACGCTGGAGCGGCTCCAGGAGTTGGAGGAGAGGGTGGCCGCTTCCTTTGGCCTGTCCCTGCCTTCATGACGGCCTTCCTGCTGGGTGTCGCGTTGTTCCTGTTGGTCAATGTGGCCGCAGGACTCGTGCGCGTGATCCGGGGGCCGACCCAGGCCGACCGGGTGGTGGCGGCTCAGCTCTTCGGCACCACCGGTGTAGCCATCCTCCTGGTGCTCTCGGTGGCGGCGGACGCCCGGCCCCTGCGGGATGTGGCCCTCATCTTCGCCTTGCTGGCGGTGGTGATCACGGTGGCGTTCGTGAAGCGGGGCTGGGTACGGGCGCCGGAGCGATCTTCCAGCGCGGAGGACCAATGAGCGTCGAGGTCATCCTGAACACCCTCACCGTGGTCCTTCTCCTGACGGGCTGCGTCTTCTTCCTGGCCGGAACCGTGGGGCTTCTCCGATTCCCCGATCTCTACTGTCGCCTCCACGCCCTCACCAAGGCCGACACCCTGGGTCTCGGCTTCGTGGCGGCGGGGGTGGCCCTCCAGATGGGCACCTGGCACGAAGTCCTTCTCCTGGCGGTCCTGTGGCTCCTTGTGCTCAGCGCCGCCGCCACGGTGTGTCACCTGCTGGCCTCGGAGGCGCTGGCCCAGGGCGTTGAACCCATGCAGGGCGGGGCGGACCGGACCGGATCCGACCGGTCCCACCCGGTGGGATCCGCGGAGGGGGTATCGCCGTGACGGACTCCCTCACCATGGGCCTCGCCCTGGACGGCGTGGTCGCCCTCCTGCTGGTGGCACTCGTGTTTCGGCTCCTCAGTACCCGAAATCTCTTCGAGGCCATCATGCTGTTCGTCGCCTACGGCCTCACCCTGGCCGTGGCATGGGTCCGCCTGGGCGCGCCCGACATCGCCCTGGCCGAGGCCGCACTGGGCGCCGGGGTCACCGGTGCCCTCTTCCTGAACGCCTGGCACCGGATGGGCGTGCGGGCAGGTACCGACGAGCGCCTTCCCATGGAGGCGGACCCATGACGCGCCCGTCCGACCTGAACCGAGGNGNNNGANACCGATCCCNCNNCGGAAACCGACCCCGGGNCGGAAACCGCCACCACCGGGACCACCACCGGCGTGGATGCAGCCGACCTGCGTCCCCTCCTGGAGGACGACGGGAGCAGNGACGGACCCGGGATCCTGCGTTGGATGGTGGGCCTATTCCTGGTGCCGGCCGGACTCCTTCTGGCCCTTGGGCTCAGAGGCGCCGCCGATTCCCGGGATCCGCGGATCCCCGACCTCATCGCGGAGCGCCTCCCCGAGACCGGCGTCTCCAATCCCGTGACCGGAGTGCTCCTGAACTTCCGTGGCTATGACACGCTCCTGGAGGTGGCGGTGCTGGTGGCGGCCATGGTGGCAGTCTGGTCGCTGGATCGGGGGCAGCGCGCCTTCGGCCTCCCGGCGGGGCGGCACGGCGAAGAGCCGGTCCTGGCGGCGGTCCTTCGCCTGGCGGTACCCACGGCCTTCCTCACCGCCGTCTACCTGACATGGCTGGGTTCCAGTGAGCCTGCCGGCGCCTTCCAGGCCGGCGCGCTCCTGGCCGGCGCCGGGGTCCTTCTCTCGGTAGCGGGAGTGCTGCGTCCACCCACCGCCGCCGCCCTTCCGGTGCGGATCATCGCCGGCGGCGGGGTCGCGGGTTTCGTGGTGGTGGGGATCGCCGTCCTTCCCTTCACCGGTGCATTCCTGGCCTATCCGGAGGGGTGGGCGTACCCCCTGATCCTGGGGCTCGAGGCGGCACTGGCCGTGGCGGTGGCCGTGATCCTGGTGGAGTTGTTCGTGGACGTTCCCTCCATCCCGGCCTTCGATGCGTCGCTGGACGCAGTGGACCCCACCGGCGACCCCCTGGGCCGCGCTCTGGCCCCCGATCCGACCCCGAAGGACGACCGGGAGGCCCGGTGACCTCCCTCGACCTCTACGCCTGGGCGGGGGTCGCCATCTTCCTCCTGGCCCTCCACGCCGTGGTGACCCGGGCCCACCTCATCTGGAAGGTGCTGGCCATCAACCTCATGGGCACCGGAGTCTTCCTGATCCTGCTGGCGGCGCCGGCCCGTCGGGATCCCCTGGTGGCCGACCCCCTCCCCCAGGGCATGGTCCTCACCGGGATCGTGGTGGCGGTGGCGGCCACGGCGCTGGCGCTGGGGATGGCGCTCCGGGTCATGGCCCGCACCGGCTCTCCCTTCCTGACGGTGGACCCTGAGACCGCCGATCCGGACCCCGACGCACCGGAGCCGCCGAGTTGACCGGGGCCGAACTCTGGACCACAGCGGCGGTCTTCGGTCCCCTGCTTGCGGCCCTCGTCGCCTTGGGTGGTCGGCCCCGGACCATCAGAGNCGNACTGGCCCTGGGNTCCNCCACCGCCCTGGCCGGGAGCTTTGGACTCTGGGTCGAGGTGAGCCGTCAGGGACCGGTCCGTCATCTCCTGGGAGGATGGGGCGCCCCGCTGGGGATCGAACTCTGGGCCGACGGATTCAGCGTAGTCATGCTGGCCGTCACCGCCGTGGTGGGGGCGGCGGTGAGCCTCTACTCGTTGTCCTACTTCGGCGACCTCTCGGAACTGGACGCCGGAACCTCCCCCGCCGGCCGCGCTGCCCGCTACTTCGCCCCTCTCTGGCTCCTCCTCTGGTCGGCGCTGAACGGCATCTACCTCTCCGCCGACCTCTTCAACCTGTACGTCACGTTGGAGATCCTGGGTCTGGCCGCCGCCGCGCTGGTGACGCTGGCGGTCACCCCCAAGGCCACGGTGGCGGGGATGCGGTACCTGCTGGTGTCACTGGTGGGGTCCATGCTCTTCCTCCTGGGTGTGGCCCTCCTCTACACCGAATTCGGGACCCTCTCCCTGGAGGAGCTGGCCGCCGCCGCTCCGGCCGGCCCCATGGCCGCCGCGAGCCTGGCCCTCATGACCGTGGGAATGGTGGCCAAGACGGCGCTCTTCCCCCTCCACGCCTGGCTCCCTCCGGCCCACGCCGGAGCCCCGGCCCCGGCCAGCGCCCTCCTGTCGGCGGTGGTGGTGAAGGGTTCGTTCTTCATCCTGGTGCGGCTCTGGTTCGCCGTGTACGGAGGTGGCAGCGACGGAGGGCTCCTCCTCATGGGTGGGCTGGGCGCTGCGGCCATCCTTTGGGGTTCGGTGCTGGCCCTTCGCCAGCGAAGCCTGAAGCGGGTCATCGCCTACTCCACCGTGGCCCAACTGGGCTACCTCTTCATCATGTTCCCCCTTCTGGCCCCCGAGGGGGTCGGATCGGCGTCGCCGGCGTGGAGTGACGACGCCTGGACCGGCGGGATCCTCCTGGCCCTGTCCCACGCCCTGGCCAAAGCCGCCATGTTCATGGCCGCTGGGAACATGAGCTACGCCGTGGCCAAGGACGCCCTCCAGGATATTTCGGGGGTGGCCCACCGGCTCCCCATGTCGTTCCTGGCCTTCGGGCTCGGCGGGCTCTCGCTGGCCGGACTTCCTCCCTCGGCAGGCTTCGTGGGAAAGTGGCTCCTTCTTCGGGAAGCGCTGGCGGTGGGCGGCTGGTTCTGGGTGGCCATCATCACTATCGGTGGACTCCTCACCATCGCCTACGTCCTCATGGTGCTCCGCCACGCGCTGGACCGGAAGGCGTCGAGCGGTGACTTCCGCCCCGTCCCCAAGCGGATGGAGTGGGCGGCCCTCCTCCTGGCGCTGGCGGCGGCGACGCTGGGGGTCCGGGCCACCGAGACCTTCCAGATCCTCCTGAACGGGGGAGTGCAGCCATGGTGAGCCCCCTCCTGGCGTGGGACGCGCTTCCCCTGGCGGTGGTGCTGAGTTCCTTCGTGCCGGGCATCGCCATCATGTTCCTGAGGGAGGAGCAGGCCGTCCTGCGCAACACCCTGAACATGGCCGGCGCCCTTGCCAAGGTGGCCCTGGTGGGCCTCATGCTGCAGGGGGTGGCCGCCGGCGCCTCCTATGAGTGGGCGCTGGAGGTGATCCCGGAGCTGAGCCTCACCCTCCGGGGCGATGCCCTGGCTCTCCTCTTCGTCACCCTCTCGGCGGTCCTCTGGCTCGTCACCACCCTGTACGCCATCGCGTACCTGGAGGAGTCGGAGAATCGAACCCGCTTCTTCGCCTTCTTCAGCCTCTGCGTCACCGCCACCACCGGGCTGGCCATGGCCGGGGACCTCTTCACCTTCGTCTTCTTCTACGAGGCGCTCACCTGGGCCACCTATCCCCTGGTGGTGCACAAGGGAACGCCCGAGTCGATCCGGGCGGGGCGCACCTACCTCTTCTACACCCTGGGGGCCGGAGCCATCCTAGTGGTGGGAGCGGTCTGGTTCCAGGTGGAAGCGGGCACGGTGCAGTTCGCCGCCGGGGGGGTGGTGAATGCGGCGGCGGTGGCAGCCGAGCCTGTGACCTGGGCCTTCATCTTCGCCTTCCTCCTCATCGGCATGGGGGTGAAGTCGGCCCTCTTCCCCATCCACGGGTGGCTCCCCACCGCCATGGTGGCGCCGGCTCCGGTGAGCGCCCTGCTTCACGCCGTGGCGGTGGTGAAGGCCGGTGCCTTCGGCGTCACCCGCCTCCTCCACTCTCTCTTCGGGATCGAGGTGGCGTGGGAGATGGGCGCCGCCGTCCTTGTCGCCGCCCTGGCCGCCTTCACCATCGTCTACGCCTCCATCCGCGCCCTCTCCCAGGACGACCTGAAGAAGGTTCTGGCCTTCAGCACCGTGAGCCAGCTCTCGTACATCGCCCTGGGCGTGGCGCTCCTGGATCCCCTGGCCCATGCGGGTGGACTGGTGCACCTGGTCCATCAGGGGATCATGAAGATCACCCTCTTCTTCTGCGCCGGCCTGGTGGCCCAGACGCTGGGGGTCAAGAAGATCAGCGAGATGGGCGGCGTGGCCCGACGGATGCCCCTCACCATGGCGGCGTTCACCGTCGGGGCGCTGGGGATGATCGGCCTTCCACCCGTGGCGGGTTCATCTCCAAGTGGTACCTGGGCCTGGGCGCGCTGGGAGCCGGGCAGCCCTGGGTCATCGGGGTGCTCCTGGCCAGTAGCCTGCTGAACGCCGCGTACTTCCTCCCCATCCTCCGAACCGCCTACTTTGACGATCCTGATCCGTCCTGGGCGGAAGGGGAGAAGGCGCCCCGCCCCCGGTGGGAGGCGGACTGGCGCATGGTGGTGCCGGCGCTGACCACGGCCGGGTTCTCCCTGGCGGCGGGGCTCCTGGCGGCCTCTTCGTGGAGCCCGCTGGGGTGGGTGCTCTTCATCATCGAGCGGGGGGTGCTGTAGATGGACGCCATCCTCCCTCCCCTCCTGGTGCTCTCCTGGGGATTTCCCCTGGCGGTGGCTCTCCTCTGGGTGTTTGCCCGGCTCCGGCCGCTGGGGCTCCAACTGGCGCCGTTCGGGGCGCTACCGGCCCTCCTCCTGGCGCTCCTGGCCCTTCCCATGGGAGGCGGCGGTGCCGCGCCCGAGGTGGGCGACCCGGTGGCAAGCCTGACACTCTCCCTCCTCTTCACCGGGGTCGACCTGACCCTGGATGGGACGGGGCGGGCGTTCCTCCTCTTCACCGCCATCCTCTGGTTGGCCGGGGGACTCTTCGCCCGGGGCTACCACGCCACCGACGGGCGACGGGGGCGGTTCTTCCTCTTCTTCTCCCTCACCCTTGCCGGGAATCTGGGCCTCATCGTCGCCGGCGACATCCTGGGCTTCTACCTCTTCTTCGCCCTCATGACCTTCGCCGCCTACGGCCTCGTGGTTCACACCGCGTCCGCCGAAGCGCTGCGGGCGGGCCGGATCTACATCGTCATGGCGATCCTGGGAGAGGTGGCCCTCCTGGCGGGACTCTTCAGCCTGGGCGGGGCCTTTGGCGGCGTTCCCACCTTCGGCGCGGAGATGGAGGCCACCTGGGTCGAGTTGGTGGCCGGGGAAGGACCCACCTTCGGCGGAACCACTCTGGCCTTGATCCTGGCCGCGGGGTTCGGGGTGAAGGCTGGGCTCATCCCCCTGCACCTCTGGCTCCCCCTGGCACACCCTGTGGCCCCCACCGCCGCCAGCGCCCTCCTGAGCGGGGCCATGATCAAGGCCGGGCTCCTGGGGTGGATGCGCATGCTTCCGGCAGAGACGGCGCTCCCCGAGGTGTCCGTGGTCTTCCTGGTGGTGGGTGGGGTGGCGGCGCTGTACGGGGTGGTGGTGGGGATCCTGCAGGACGACCCCAAGACCGTCCTGGCCTACTCCAGCGTGAGCCAGATGGGATACATGGCCATGGGGACGGGGCTCCTGGTGGCCCGCCCGGATCTGGTGCCCTGGGCCGGCACCGCCCTGGCCCTCTACGCCGTGCACCACGGGATCGCCAAGGGGGCCCTCTTCCTCTCGGTGGGGCTGGCGGACCGCGTCCCACGGATGGCCGGGACGGATCACCCCGATGGCGCAGGCTGGTGGATCCTGGGCGGGACGGCACTCCCGGCGCTGGCCCTGGCAGGGCTTCCCCTCACCACCGGAGCCCTGGCCAAGAACACGCTGAAGGACGGGATCGAAGAGCTGGGGGGAGCAGCCTACGCCGTCCTGGATGTCTACCTTCCCCTGGCTGCACTGGGGACCACACTTGTGCTGGCCCGCTTCCTGGTGACGCTCCGGCGGAGGAGGGAGCGCGCTGAACCAGGTCCGGCCCAGGGGGACAGCCCACTTCCCTTCTCCTACGGGACATGGACGCTGGTGGCGCCGTGGTCGGTGCTGGTTGTGCTGGGCGCCGGGGGAATGGCCTGGCTCCCAAAGGTGGTGGACACGCCTCCTGCCCTGACACTTCCCGGACCCGGCACCGAGATCCTGGTGGGACTCGTGCCCGTGCTCCTGGGGATCGGTCTCGCGGGGCTGGTCATCCGCCTCACCGGAAGCGCCGGACCCACCCACTCGCTCCCGGCACGGCTGGTCCAACTCCGGATCCCGGCGGGGGACCTTCTGATCCCCCTCGAGGCCCTGCTCCGTCGGCTCCCCCGCCCCGACCAGGAACGCTGGGTAGCGGCCCTGGAGGCACGAAGGCGTCGGAGCATCGCCTGGGGCCGGCTCGTTGCCCGCCGCCTCGACCGTCTCGCCGCCCGCGACGTGGAGACGGTGAACGGGCCGCTCCTGGGCATCATCCTGGCACTCCTGGCGGCGGGTCTGGTCCTCCTGGTGGGGTGTACCCCGACGGGGGGAGGATGAGGAGCGCCTCCCACCCTCGGGTCGGCGTCCTCCTCCTGGCCATCCCCATAGCCTTGGGACTGGCCGCCACAGCCTGCGGCGAAACCCAGGAACTACGTGCCCCGGCCCCGGAGATTCGTGGCGAGTCCGATCCCCTCCCCGCCCTTGAACCCTCCCTTCTGGTCGCCCCGGTCCTCTACGACCTGGCCCCCGCCGTGGAGGCGCTGGAGCGCGAGGTCCCCCGGACCTTCGGGAGTCTGGGCGAGCGCCGTGAGCACCCCTCCAACGATCGGATCACCGTAGCCGTGGAGGTGGAGCGCTCCCCCTTCGCCTGGTCCATGGAAGGGGATACGGCCCGCCTCTCGGCGACTCTGCGCTACCGGGTCCGAGCCTGGTACGACGCGCCCCTTGTCCCGGAGGTGAGCGCCTCGTGCGGGACCTCTGACACGGAGGACGATCGCCCCCGTGCCACCGTGACCCTCACCTCGCCCCTGACGGTGGACGCATCGTGGCGACTCCGATCCGAGGCCCGGCTTGCCACCCTCGAGCCCGCCAGCGACGAGGACGAGGACGCCTGCACCGTGACCCTGGTCGGGATCGATGTGACCGATCGGGTCATGGCCGCGGCTGAGGGGTTCATCGAGGATCACCTCCATCGGGTGGACCAGGAGGTGGCGGAGGTGGACCTGAAGAGCCGGCTCCAGGACGTCTGGGAGCGCCTCCTGGAACCTCATGAACTCACCGACGACGTCTGGCTCCAGATCCTCCCCACCTCCGTGGCCCTCGGCGAGATCCAGGGAGATGGGGACCGGGTCCGCCTTGGACTGGCCCTGGGCACCACCCCTCGGATCCGCCTTGGCCCCCGACCCGAGTGGAAAGTCACCTCCCTGCCGGAACTGGGCGAGGGCATACCGGGCGACGGCCTCCGGATCCTCTTGGAGGCCCGGGCCGACTACCCGGAGGCGGGAGAGCGGATCACCGAGGAGCTGGGCGGGACCAGTCGGGAGTTCAGCGGACGCACGCTCCGCTTTCTCGAAGCCAGCCTGCAGGGGATCGGAGAGGGGAAGGTTGCGCTGGGGATCCGCTTCGACGGCGACGCCAGGGGGAAGATCTTCCTGGTAGGCACTCCTGAGCTGGACCTGGACGCCGGGATGATCACCGTGCCCGATCTGGACTTTGATCTGGAGACGGAAAACCTCCTGGCCCGAAGCGCCGCCTGGATCGCACGACCCCAGCTCCGGAGTATACTACGGGAGGCGGTACGGATTCCGGTAACCGACCTTCTGGGATTCGGAGAGGAACAGCTTCACCGAGGCCTGAACCGGGAGCTTTCGGATGAGGCGACTCTGGAGGGAGAGGTCTTGAGTACGGAACTCCTGGGGGTTCGGGCCACCGTGGAGCACCTGGAGGTGCACGCTGCGGCCACGGCGCGTACCATCCTGTCGGTGAGCCACTGATGGACCGGAAGGCCGTGTTCGCCCGGGACGACCATCGGTGCGTCTATTGCGGCGAGGGTCCCCCCGAGGTGGAGCTCACCGTGGACCATGTGGAGCCCCGTCGGAAGGGCGGGGACAACAGTTCGGGCAACCTGGTAACGGCGTGCGCGGGGTGCAATCGGGCCAAGGGGGGCCGGCCGGCTTGGGCCTGGCTCCGAGACCGCAGACCGGAACGCACGCGGTTTTTGGCCCGGGCGCCCTACGTCTGGCCTCGACTC
>SL_3KL_010_SEDDRAFT_10006530_pt1 | contig 10429 bp, 9 predicted proteins | sample SodLakKL_010_SED_2_FD_10381 | JGI IMG/M metagenome (IMG submission 10381)
GGAAAAGTCCTGGCGGGCATCGGCAAACACGGTCAGAGGTGTCGTGACCTGCTCCATCGCCGCGCTCAGCGCCACCGCCTTGCCCGCCGGCTGCTTCAGGGTGATCACACGGACTCGCGAATCAGCAACAGCCCCGATCCGATCGGCGGTGTCATCGCTGCTGCCGTCATCGGCGACAAGAATCTGCAGGGCATCGGGCGGATAGTTGCTGTCGAGCAGGTTGTGAATTCGGGCCTGGATTCGCTCACCCTCATTGCGAGCGGCAATCACCACGGTCACGGCGACGCAGTTGTTGAACGACGCCTCCGGCAATGCGGTGGGTCGCTGGTGACGACGGGCGAGCATGATGGCCAGCAGTGGATAGCCCATGTAGGCCCAGGCAGCCAGCGCCATGACCAGGATGAAGATCGCCAGGGTCATCAGCGCACCCACACCCGGCGCAGCCGGTCAAAACCCCGGTCGCCCAGCACCTGCTTGGGCAGTTGCATGGCCTGGTAGCGCCAGCGAATCCGCCTCACCGCCGCACCACGCCATTGGAGGATCTGACCGAAAGCCCGAGCGCTGATCTCGCGAGTGATCGCAATGCGATCAATGCAATCACCGGCCCGGGTCGTCCGGTTGTCGCCCGGGCGGGAACCCAGAATGCTGAGATAGCCGGCGGCCCGGGCTGCCTGCCGCTCTCGCAAGCCGCCACGTCCACCGGGCAGCGACAACAACACCACTTTCCGACCGATCAATTGCTCGAGGAAATCTCGACTCGTGCCCAGTTCCAGCTTCAGGGCCAGGGGCGAGAGTGTATTGAGAAAGTGGTGACTGGCACCGTGCGAGCCGATGACCATGCCGGCATCTGCCATTTCACGCAGATCGCCGGCCGCAACCATACCGCGCTGGCCGACGAAATGCCGGGTGATGAAAAAGACGGCTCCCATGCCCAGCTCCTGCAGTATCGGCAAGGCCGTATCCATATTGCTGATGTCACCGTCATCGAATGTCACCAGCACCATGGGCTGCCCGTCCGGACCGGGCGATGGCGCCAGCAGCGGCTCGTTGGCGACCGGCAACCAGCCAGCCACGCCGAGGGCTCGCAANTGCATCATCTGCTCCCTGAAGTGCTCGGGATGAACGCTGTAGCGAGGATCATAGTGGCCGCGGTCACCATCACCGGCATGCAGGCCGTGGTACATCAGCACCAGCAGCCGACCCGGGGGCGGCGGAAAGGTGAGCTCACGGTGCATGATGATCCACCTCGGCCAGTTCGGCAGCCCGCAGCTGCAAACCGCGCAGCGCCAGGCCGATATAGAGCCAGAAATGGGCAATCATCGGATAGTGAGTAAAGCGATCCCCGAAGACGTTGCCGATCATCAGTGCCACGAATGCGCCGCTCAGGCCGATCATCATGCCGGCATACCAGCTGCCTTCCTCGGCAAAGCGCACACCACGCCAGAGCAGGCGTCCGATACTCCACAGCAACCCGAACAGAATGATGGCGCCAATCAGCCCTTTCTCGACCAGCTCACGCAGAAAGAAATTATGGACATCCATCTCGTGAGGATTGAATTCCGGATGGTGAAACGTGTGAAAGCCGGTACCCAATAGCGGGCGTTGACTGAACTCGGTGATCGCCAATTCCCAGAACTCGAAACGGTGCTCGGTGCTCAGATCGCGTTCACCCTCCTCGATCGTGATGCTGTCGAAGCGCTCAATCGCGGCCGGCGGCAGGATCAGGGGCAGTGCGGCCATGACCAGCAGGGCTGGCAGCAACAGCTTGTATCGCCACCGGGGCAGCACAATGACAATCAACAGGCCGACCAGAATGGCGATATAGGCCGTTCGCGAATAACTCAGCACCACGGCCACTATCGACAAACCTGCCGCCACACCCAGGACCGTGCGCCATCGCCAGCTCATTCGGGCACCAAACACCAGGCCCAGCACAACCAGTGCCGCGGTGACGAAAAACGCCGCCATTTCATTGGCACCCAGTTCTATGAAAGTGCCGTTGATCCGCATGTCGTCGCTGTAGTGCCAGGACCTGACCAGGGCATTCTGGTCACGCACCACATGAAACATGTAGGGCAAGGGCAACAAGGAGACCAGGAACAGGCGACGAACACCCGACCAGTCGCTGGTGCTCATCTGGGCCAGAAAGAGAAAAGCCACCGCAATGACCTGGTCCTTGAAGAAGCTGCCGTGGCCGGATGGATCGGCCACCGTGGAAAAGCCGATGAACAAGGCCACCGTCAAGCCAGCCAGGTACATCATCACCCAGCCATTGACGCCGGTACCCCGAACCAGGCCACCGCGGCACTGGATCGCCACCATCCAGGACAGCACGAACATGACATTGATGAAGTTGATCCCGCCGGGCAGCGTCGGCAGATGCTGCAAATAGACGCTCTGCAGCGGAATCATGACCACGAACAGACACAGCGCCCAGTTATGAGGTCTGGCCACCGTTTGTTCATGCGGGATCGAACCGGGATGGATACTGGCAACGCTCATGACAGTATGGCTTCGCGATAGATACCGGAATAGCGCGTGGCCATGGACTCGGCCGAGTAACAACGTTCGACTCGCTCGCGGGCAGCAAGCAGCGGCCTGCCCTTCTCAGGCAAAGCCAGCAGCGCTGCAAGCAGTGTCCCGGCATCGCCGGGTAACACAGTCCGGCAGCCAGGCACCCCGTCAAGCAGTTCCGGTATGGCGCCGGTAGCCGAGGCAATCACCGGGCAGCCGCAGGCCAGCGCTTCGAGCACCGACAACGGCATCCCTTCTTTCAGCGACGGCAAGACAAAGGCATCGAGTGTCGGATACCAGGCTTCCAGCCCGGAAACGGCCCCCGGCATGGCGACCTGGGCGGACAGATCCAGTTGCCGGATCAGCCCCTGGAGCGCGGCCCGCTCGGGACCCTCACCCACAATCACCAGATGCATGATGCGACCCCGGTCGCGCAACTCGGCGAGTGTCCGTATCAACAGCCCCAGGTTCTTTTCCGGTGACAGCCGCGCGGCCGTTCCCAGCAGCACCACATCGGCCGCGGGAGCGTCAACTGCCCTTGCACGAGGCCGGAAGCGAAGCGTATCGATACCGTTGTCGACCCGGCGCACCATGCCGGGCTCGAGGCCGAGCTTGATCAATCGCTGGAAAATGGCCTCCGAAACCGCACAAACACGCTGGAAGTGCCGCAGCATTCTTGCTTCCAGCCAGTGATAGAGGCGCAGGCGCCGACTGTCGTCCAGCCAGCCATGCAGGGTGGCAACGCGGGCCACGGGCAGGCCGATTGCCGCCAGGCCACCGTACACCACCGACTTGTAGTCATGGCAATGCAGGATCACCCGATGCGTGCTGATATCGGCACGCAGCAGGCGACGCAGCCTGGCGATGCAGCTGAAATCAAGTGGCCCGCGACATGCCAGCGCGCTGGCCTCGATATCTCTCGACCGGGCCATTGACAACAGCGCACCGCCTGGTGCCCCGCCAGGTGCGAAAACAAGCAATCGTGTCGCGGGGTAATGCACGGACTGCTGCCGGCACAGCTCAAGCACGACCTGTTCGGCACCATACAGGCCGCTGCTGGAACGCAGATGAATGATCGACAGCCTCATGTCTTGCCAGCCGTCCGCTCGGCCTGGTAGAAACTCGAGAATGCCTTGATCATGGCCGGAAGGGAGAACTCCTTCTCGGCACGCAATCTCGCCTCCCGGCCCATCGCACGACCCAGCTCGCGTCGATTCAGCAACTCCAGCATCGCGGCGGCCAGGGGCTCGACAGCCAATGGCGGTACGAGGATGCCGGTGCGATGACTTTCAATCAGTTCGGGATTGCCGCCGACCGCGGTGGCAATGGTCGGCAGGCCGGAAGCCATGGCCTCGAGAATGGCATTGGACATCCCTTCGGTACTCGAAGTCAGCATGCAAACATCGAACAAGGGCAACAGGTGCTCCATGTCCCTGGCTTCACCGAAGAAAATCACCTGGCCGGCGATGTCGAGTGTGGCAACCTGCCGACGCAGCGCATCTTCCAGCAGACCCTCCCCGACCAGGACCAGGCGCGAGTCCGGGTGGGCCCTGGCCACCCGCGCAAAGCCGTCAAGCAGGTCGCAGTGCCGCTTGACCGGCACCATTCTGGCCACACAGACCAACAGGTAGCCATCGACTGGCAGGCCCCGGCTGGCACGCCGGGCACCCCGCTCTGCGGGATTGACCGGCCGGAACCTCTCACAGTCGACGCCGTTGGGCAGACACCGTGTGCGCCGCTGTATCACACCCTCGCTGTTGATCATCTGCCGGAGAATGGCTTGTGCCGGCGCGATGACCAGATCGAATCGGTAATTGATCAGCCTGAAAATGGCGCGCAGGAGGAGGCTTTTCTGAAATCCGGTATCGCGCCGGTTGCTGATGCGAAGGGCCTTGCCGGGGCCACCGGGCAGGAGTGCACACAGCAGATCGGCTTTCTCGTGTTGGGACTGTATGATGTCATACGATCCCTCCCGCACTCGCTTTCCAAGTTCACGCCAGACCTTCCAGGCCCGGAAGCTGTAAATGGCACCCAGCGGCCGATACTCCAGCTTCAGATGCTCACTGTCGTCCGGCAGGACTCGTGGCGCGGCGGGCCCCTTGTCCAACTGGATTACATCAATACTGAAGGCGGACGGATCCAGCCCCTCGAGCAGATGGATCAGGAAACACTCGCTGCCGCCCCTGTAGGCGAGGTCGGTATCCGTGATGACCAGCAAATGCTTGCGCGGACCGGCCGACGGCACATCGGCTCTCAGCAAGGCTTCATGACCGGCTGCTTGCAGTTGAGCTGGCGGTGAACTTGCCATGAGTGGCTCAGCGACCGGCATGAAAGGTCAGATAGACTGCAACAATCATCTCGCGATTGTCGGCAGCGGGGATACTGCTGTCGCGCTCGAAGCGAACCGCGCCGACCCGGCCGGACCAGCGCGGAGCAAATCGGTGCGCCAGGAACAAGCTCGCCAACAGATCGGTATCGCGCCGCTGATCGAGCTGGAATCTGCGCCGATCGCCCCCCAATGACGCCAGTAGCGTGGTCCGGGGGCGGATACGCAAGCTGCCACGCAGATTCACGCCAAACTGGTCGAAACTGGCCTCCGGAGCAAATTCGAAATCGAAATCACCATAGGACGGCCGGACTCTCAGTTCACCCCGTGAATAACGATACTGCCAGCTCGTTTCGATGGTGGTCACACGATAGATATCGGCTCCGATNGGCAGCCGGCTGTCGCCTGCAAAGTGCCGTCCGATATGATCGATCTCGCCGGTCAGCTGGCGCGTACTGTCGGATAATTCGTGCAGGGCCAGCAAGCGAAAGCCGTGGATGCCATCCCGGTTCCAGTCCAGCTGGATTCGCGCCAGCGGTGCTGAAATATTCTCGCGTTGATCAGGCTCGATCCAGGTATGGCCCACGGCCAGTTCCAGCTCGGTTTGCGCCGCGCGGGTGCCATAGTGGGCCAACAGATCGAGACGCTGGTGATCGGCATCGGCAAACTCGTCGGCACGAAATTGCACATCGGTCACTTCGGCACCGACAGACATCTGCCGGTTGGCATCAATGCGGCGAAGCAACCGGCCTGAAGCACTGACACGGTCGCTGTCGAAGGCTTCACTTTCCTCGGCATGGCTGTGGATGTAGCGTGCGTCAACCAGTCCGCCCCAGGAACCCGTCGGCCGGATCTGCCAGGCAGGACCGGTCATCAAGACATTGGTCTGCTGAAGATTGTCCGACGAGTCGACGGCCAGAAAGTCAATCGGTTCGACACTGGCAACATTCCGAACGGTCCATTCCAGGCCCGGCAGAAGCGTCCAGTCCACAACCGCTGCCAGGTTGGCGCGAAACTCGTCATCAATGACGTCTTCCAGTGCCATGCGATATTCCATGTGCCCGCTGGCATGTGCCTGCCAACGACTGCCCCCGCGATGAACATCGAACTGGGCGCGAGGCACCAGCAAAGTGTCGCCCGGCCCGGCGGGACTGTTGCCAAGCGGGTTGTCACTATGGAGCAAGCCCAGTTCCAGATCGAGCTGGTAACCCGATTCAACGTTTTCCTGGGCCGGAAGGACCGATACATTGGCCAGCGAAACGACCGCAACCACGACAATGCCGATGGATCTGATTTTCAACATGATGCGCCTCCCGTGAACTGCCTATGGCAGATGATTGAAAACCACTCCGGCCAGGCGCTCGGGCGGTATGACTGCAGCAGCACGACGGATCGTTTCGGCGCGATGACAGGCTTCACCAACCACCAGAATGACCTGGTCGGCATGACCGGCCAGAATGCGTGCATCGGGTGAACCCAGTGCAGGCGGCGCGTCAATGACCAGGCAGCGATCGTCATAGCGGTTGCGAAGCTCCTGCATCATGAGACACATGCGCATCGAAGCGAAAAACTCGATCCAGCGACCACTCCCCTGACCGGCGGGAATCAGGCGCAGACGTGGAACTCCGGTGGCATGAATCACGTGGGCCAGGTTGGCTTCCTTGCCACCAAAGATGTCGATCAACCCGGGCGCATCGGCGGAAAGAGAGAACTCCGCTGCCAGCGAGGGGCGACGAAGATTGCAATCGATCAGCAAGGCCGTGCGTTCTTCGTCCAGTGCGATCGATGCCGCCAGGTTGCGCGCCATGAAACTGGCGCCGCAACCGCTGCTCACGCCGGTCACCATCAACACCGGATTCGGGTTGCCGGCGCGGGTCAGTACATTGGTTCGCAGTTCCCTGACCTGATCGATCTGGCGGTGATCACGCAATCTTGCGTGAATCAAGCGACGATGATCCAGTCCATCGGGCGCCAGCAGTTTCCCTTCCTGCATTCGGGCAATGGCCTTGCCGGAGCTGCCTGCTTGCCGTTCGTCCCGCTGCTGATCCTCTTCCGGATCTGCCGGCTTGCGCTCAAGGGCACCATCCAGACTCATGTCGCCAGCCCCAGTCGGAACCAGCCCGCAATCGCGTAGGCAACAAAAGTCAGGCTCACCAGCAGCAACGCGATACCTGCATGAACACGAAATCGCCGACGATCGTTGTCGTTCCAGTAACGCGGTGCCTCGGCCAGAATCGGAATCTGCGTGACCCGCTCCACTGCCTGGGCCGAGCGGATGCGCGGATCGAGCCGCACCAGCAAAAGCAGAAGACCCAGTGGCGTGGCAACGGCTGCCAACATGCCGCCCAGGGCCAGGTGAGCAAACCGCGGACCGACCGCCTGGGCCGACTCCATGGCCGGCTCGTGAATGCTGAAAGTCAGTCCACGACCGACTTCATCCAGACGCATGGAGAGCCGGGCACTTTCAAGCCGGTCCAACAGATCCTCGTATATCCGCCGGTTGACCTCGTAATCACGGCTCAACTCAGCCAGTTCCGTATCAGTGGCACCGACCCGGCGACGACGCTCCATTTCCTCGTTCAGCAAGCGCTCGGCTTCGGCGATTCGCGCATTCAGGCCGGCCATTTCCTGGCTTGTACGGGCCAGGGAACTGATCATTTCCTGATGCAACTGGCCCTGCTGGAAACCGGCACCATCCAACGGGGGAGCGCTGCGCTCACCGGAGGAAGCGGCCAATTGAGCCCGCAGGTCGTCGAGCTGCAGACGAACGCGCACCACGTCGGGATGACGCGGGGTCAGTTCGCGCAGCAGCGTGTCGTATTCGTCCTGGGCCGAGGCAATCCGCTGGCGTAACTGCGCCTGGTAACTCGGGCTGCCGGCCCCCGTGCCCAGCCCACTGAGCTGGGCCTCCAGGGAATCATGCCTGGACTGCAGTTCCATACGCTCCAGGCGCCAGTTGTCGATATCGTGACGCAACTCGGTGACCCGTCGGCTGACTTCATCTCCCGATCCCGGTCGGGCATCCTCGCTGGAGTCGAGAAACTGCTTGAGGCGCTGCTCGGCCTCCATCAGTATGGCGTGGTACTGATTGACCTGGTCAGCGACGAACTCATAGGCTTCGTGGCTCTCCCGCCGCTTGGCTTCCGTGCTTTCGGCAATGAACAGCTCGGCAAGGCGTTCGGTCACCAGTCGTGCACGCCGAGGGTCCTTGTCCCAGTAGGAAATGATGATCAGATGATCACGCGGTGTCGTCAGATCCTCGCGTGGCGTGGTGCTGATGCTGGTGCGCCCCTCGATCATCTGGGCCATGAGCTCACGTTTGGCCGGGCCTGGCGAATCGTCCAGCCAACCGCCGGCGGCCAGGACCTCGTCCATGACCCTGCGGCTGAGTATCACTTCGCGGGCGATCTCGGCACGGTTTTGTACACTGGTGGCCACGGCACGTCCATCCAGTAGCTGCAAAACGATGTTGTCTTCGGAAACCAGAATCGATGTCGACGAGTAATACTGCTTCGGCCAGGTATAGGCCACAACGAGCGCGACCAGGGCGATCAAGACAAACACAATCACCATGATCATGAACCGCCGTCGCGCTTCACGCCATGCGGCCGGCAGCAACTCGGCCAGCGGCAGAATGGCCGGATCGGGGGCAAGTGGATTCATGGCCGCCTACCGCTAGAAGTTTCGCAGCGGTATGGTGATGACATCCCCAGGCATCAGTTCATGATTGGCACTCAGGTCACCGTCGTTCAACAGACGCCCGAGTGGCAATGCGTAGGTACTGACGTCACCATTGTCGAGATGCCGATGCAGGCTGGATCGGTTGGCGGCGGCAAACTCGGTCGGTCCACCGGCAGCCAGAACGGCATCCAGTACCGTCATGCCCTGCCGATGCGGGATGGATACCGGTGTGCGAACGGCACCGGTCACTCGCACCCTGGACAGGTATTCATGGCTGCGCAGCTCGGTTACAACCACTGTGACATGCGGATCACGGACGAAGTCGGACAATGCCTCCTGCGCCGATCTGCTGACGTCCATGGGACGCCGCCCACCCGCCTGGATATCACCGATCAGGGGAATGGTGATCCGCCCGTCGGACCGAACCGGTGCAGTAACACCAAGCTCCGGGTAACGCCAGACACTGACCTCGACGACATCGTCGACCCCGATCAGGTAGTCGTCAACGGCGATGGCCGAATCGGCCAACGGAGCCACTGATTGCCTGTCCGGCCCCGATGCACAGCCGGAAACCAGCAGCAAACCGGGCACTGCACACATCAAGATGAAATGGCGAATGGGAANATTGAACATTGAAACCCTCCTGGAGCGGGTACCGGATCAAGATTGGGCGGTGCCAGACGACCGAGATGGACGCTGGTCCTCCTATGACGACAATCTAGTGCCCCCGCCAGAAAAGGTCTGTGCGACAGCGAACACTACCTTGTGCAGATCACCGGATAGACGAACTTTACTGCTCCGACTCGCATTCGGGGTACAATGAGACGACCTCAAATTTCACAGAGGTCTCAGGAGGTAACGTGTCCTTTTCCCCCGATGCACCGAGACGATCGCAGCTATTGCGTGACGAAGCTGAAGGTCGGCTGAAAAGTGGTTTAGCACCAGCCGCCAACGGATGGACCATCAGCCCCGAGACTCTGTCCCTGTTGTACCGTCTCGCCAGCGACCCGGACAGCTCTGCCGATGCCCTGAAGCTGCTGCACGAGTTGCAAACCCACCAGGTTGAGCTGGATCTGCAACATGCACAGCTTGAAGAGAATGAAAGCGAACTGAATGCGCAACTGGCGCATTATCAGACCCTTTACGACATGGCGCCGGCAGGCTATCTGGTACTGGACCGAGACGGCCGGATACTTCACTCCAATCAGGCTGCAGACCGGCTGTTCGGAGTGGAGATCGGTGGACTCCAGGATCATTCCCTGGCCAGCATGCTGAGTCCCGAAAGCAGACCGGCGCTCATGGCGTTGTTCAAGTCACCGGAGCAATCCACCGGCGAACACATCGTCCATGTCAAGGCACTGGACTCGCGCCCGTTTCGCCTGGTGTCAGACCTCGCTCCGCAAGCCGATGCCATTCTGCTGCTGATCTTCCCGGAAGACATGACTCCGGGGGGTTGAAGTGCCTCTGGCCACAATGACAGAGGGCCGCCATCAGCGTGACTGACCAGTCAAATGTCCGGATCGTCGCCATCGGCGCATCGGCCGGCGGGCTGGCGGCGCTGGAACAGTTCCTTGCGCATGCACCGGCTGACGGCGGTCTGGCCTACGTGGTCGTTCAGCATCTCGCTCCCACCGGCAAGGCCCTGTTGTCGGAGTTGCTGCAGCGGGCTACCGCCATGAGCGTCCATGAGGCGCGGCATGGCGAACTCATCAAGCCGAACAGCGTTTACGTGATTCCACCGAATACCGAGATTCGCGTGATCAGAAACCGCCTGCAACTGGCCAATCCTGCCGAGCGCAGAGGATTGCGACTTCCCGTCAACGTACTGTTTTCTTCCCTGGCCAGCGCCCGGGGGGAAAATGCCATTGGCGTCGTCTTGTCCGGCATGGGCTCGGACGGCACCCTGGG
>SL_3KL_010_SEDDRAFT_10006531_pt1 | contig 10426 bp, 7 predicted proteins | sample SodLakKL_010_SED_2_FD_10381 | JGI IMG/M metagenome (IMG submission 10381)
TTAAATAAGTTATTGAACACGCTGGCTTTACAATCAAACCAAAGATAGAACCCAAGTATTTCTAGACTAATTATTGGAGATTGATCTATCTTCAAATTTTCATTAATTTTTTCATGTAATAAACAAAACAAAAGGTAACACATCCTCTCACTACAATAAAGGATAATGTATGACCATCGAGCTCAACTCCCTTTTAACCAGCTCAATGAACCTCAATCCCAAGACCTTTTCTGATCAAGTCATTGTGGTCACAGGTGCGGGTCGCGGCATAGGATTCTATACAGCACGTGCCTTTGCTCGCTTGGGCGGCAGGGTTGTCTTAGCAGAACTCTCTGATGAAGGCGTATCTGCACAAAAAGCCATTCAAGAAGAAGGCGGAAATGCGCTGTTTATCAGAACGGATGTAAGCAGTCAGGAATCAATCCAGAACCTCGCCAACCAAACCCATAAATCCTTTGGACCTGTGGATGTGCTGGTGAACAATGCCATTTACATCCAGCAAGCTAATGTTGTAGACATGTCTCCTGAAGTTTGGGATCAAACCATAGCCGTAAACCTCCGAGGAACATTTCTAACGTGTCGCGAGTTTCTCCCTGAGATGATAGAGAGGAACCGTGGTGTGATCATCAACATGATCTCTACCGATGCCATGCCCGGCCTTTCAGCTTATATTGCCAGCAAGCAAGCCATCACCGGTTTCACACAATCACTGGCTTTGGAGCTGGATCAAACTGGAATAAAAGCAATCCCCTTTGCGCCTGGTATGGTTGATACGCCTGGAATACGCAGTGTTGCCAGCAGTCTAGCGCCACAATTAGGTCTGACAGCAGAACAATTCCTCAATTTATCCCTGCATGCTGCTTATGAAGGGTTGATGCCGCCCGAACATGCCGCTGCCGCGACTGTCTTCCTGGTAGCCCACCTGGCAGAAGAATTTAATGGACAGGTTGTTAATGGGTATGAGATTCTCGAACGAGCCGGTGTTCTTAAGACAGAAGAGATCAAACTACCTAATCTCGGCATCACCCAACGAAAAAAACACATGGATGTTCAAGACCTTTTGCAAGAACTGGCTCAAATTCTAGTTGAGACTGAAGCTGAGTTCAATAAGTTGCCAATCTTCGTCCGACCATTGGCCAAAAATGGTTTTAAAACAAAAGCGGGGATGAGCCTTCCTGGTTGGCAGCAATTATTGGCAGCTCTGATCTCAGGTGAATCCACCATTCCTGAGAACATGTCCCAGCGCCTANAAGCTTTGGCTAAGTATTTCCGCGAGGTGCCTAAAGAAACAGCACGCTTCACAAAAGATGAAGCGACTTTGAAGATGGTNACAGAAACTGCCGAATCCCGGATGGAAATCATAGCAGACCTCATATCAAGATTATCTTGATTTGACAAACTCACACACATCAAACGAATAATACATGGCGAGATTCCATCGGATTAAAAACAAGTCCCCACTATTAAGCCGTTAATTGCATCTAAATATCCATCGCTTCAGTAAATAAATGGGATCAAAGCCCATGTGCGCTCCTTGTATTCGCCGTAATCGGGGATATGCTGCTGCATAAAACTTTCTTCAATTGATATACGGAACATAAAACCAAACACACCGATCAGCGCTGGTATCCATGACGGGCCAGAAGCCAGGAAAAGTGGACAAGATATGCAAAAAAGAATATTACCAAGCGTGATCGGATGCCGAAGGGTTTTATACAGGCCGGTTACCACCAGGTTGGTTTCCTCTAATTCAAGCGCTTGGGTGAATCCACGCTTAAGATCGACGAATCCTTTGATTGAAAAAATACCAGAAGCAGCAAACAACACACCTCCCAAAATCATTTCCCACAGTTGTGGTCGCCGATTTAGAATTACAAACTCCAATACTGGACCAATAAAAGACAACCACAACGGCACAAGTATTATCCACACCGTCCAATCACCCCAGCTTTTAAGGATCGTTTTGCCTGGTTTAGTAATCACCAGACGCTGACTGAACTTCAAACCTCCAAAAAACAAGGCGTAGATTATAAGTGGTAAATTCTCAAGAAATGTGTTCATAAAATACTACCTATTAATCGTGTGAAATTAAATGCTGATCATATGCCGACATTTTTCTATTTAACAAATTCAACTATATCACATCCAGAACAATCAGATAATAGCTGATTCTCAAAATCCGATCATGACCCTTGTTAACTGTACCATCCTACGATATGATCATACTGTAAGGAAAAGGATATTCCCAAATTCCAACACCCCTAATTTTTGAATCGGTCATCGCCTGTCTCCTTACAAAATGAGCCGAACAAAGTGATATCCGATTCTCAAGACGCCTCAAAAAGGTTGCTTCGGCAACAGCCATCCATTTGGAAACCACCAAATCCTTACTACATCAATTTATCTTGTGGTGAAATAATTCCTGGAAACAATCAAATGAAGACAATGACCTCTCGTGAACGTCTTTTAACCGCAATAACCCAGGGTGTGCCGGATCGACTCCCGGTGACCACCCACCACCTCATGCCATATTTCTTAGAAAAGCAAATGGGGGGGATTTCAGAGAGTGCCTTTTTCGATCAATTTGGACTGGATGGCATTACCTGGTTTTTTGGCACTACCANNATTCCGGCTGATGGTTCCTATTTAAGTTCAAGTGGATTTGTTCAAACTGNAAATTGGANGATCAATGTTGAAGATCTTCCCACTACAAAACATTCAACCAATCGCTACAAAATCANAACACCTGGGGGAATTTTAACCATGGCATTAGCGTCTGATCAATATACGACCTGGATTGTCGAGCATCTNATCAAAGAGAAAAGGGATATCGACTTACTGGCTGAATATATGCCAGCTGTAGCCTGTGACCATGATGGACTCAACCAAGCAGTCGCAAAAAGTGGGGATCGCGCGATAGTGCGAGGTGCTATTCCTGGATTTCAATTATATGGTCAGCCTGGTTGCTGGCAGGACGCTGCTTGTCTGGTCGGTATTGAGGAGCTGATTCTATCGACATACGACGACCCGGCCTGGACACATACCTTGCTCAATATCTTAAAAAACAGGAAAAAGCGTTTTATCAAATCACTTAAAGGTGCTCCTTTCGACCTGATTGAGCTGGGCGGTGGAGATGCGTCTTCAACCGTGATCTCTCCCCATCTTTTCAATACATTCGTCGCCCCATATGACTGCGAACTGATAAGCCTTGCACATGAAAACAGGCAAAGGATCGTTTATCACACCTGCGGGGGAATGATGCCAATTCTAGAGGCGATTGCAGACATGAAGCCGGACGCAATGGAAACCTTCACACCTCCAGCTATAGGCGGTGATACACACTTGGCAGAAGCCAAAGCACGTATTGGTCAGCGGGTATGCATGATTGGTGGCTTCGACCAATACAATTACCTGGCAGGGTGCTCACCTGATCAGACTCGCCAGGCTGTGAAAGATTGTTTCCATGCAGCCGGTCAGGGTGGTGCTTATATCCTCTGCCCATCAGATCATTTTTTTGCTGCAAATATCGACTTACTCCATGCTTATGCTGACGAAGCTCATCAATGCTGCTACAGCAATGGTTGATCCATAATTTATCTGAAATCCGCAATAATACCGGTTATAATAAAGTCAATTATTATAATCAAATAAATTTTATCCCAATCAGCGATTGTATCAAATTTTTCTGATAATAAAAACCATGTTCATAAACAAGCGCTCAACAAAAATATTATTTTATCTTGGGCCTGTATCTTGTTTATTGCTTGCTTGTGCGCTCACGGCTCGCTTCAACCAACAAGAAAGCCAACCCACACCAGAAACAACCATGGCCCCTTCAACTGCCCAACAGGATTTGTTTTCTTTACCAGCACCCCTTTATTACCTCCAGGATGGTCAGATTTGGCGGCTTGATCCCGACGCCCAGACCAAACGGCAAATCACATCTGAAGGTACACCTGTCGAGATGTTTGACATCTCCCCTGTGGATGGGAGCCTGGCTTACATCAGCAACAACAGCCTGATCAAATCAAATCCAGATGGCGGTAGTCGAGAGATCCTTCTAGTAGGGTCGGAATTGTCCCCCCACACTGATGAACTTACCCGCCTGAACGAGACCGACCAGATTACATCCGCCATTCGCTCACCACACTGGTCGCCAAATGGTCAAAAAATCGCCATCATCAATAATGGTCTGCAAGTTTACGATTTAGAGAAAAACCAGGTTGAGCCAATTTACTTTTATACAAACGCCCCTGATGAGCCAAACCTTTTGGCAAACCTGTTGTCTTGGTCACCGGATGGTCAACACTTCCTAGTCAGTCACTATACCTACCCAATTGAAACAACACATCAACTCAAGCTCGGGCTTTTCACACCCGACAAGTACCTTTACGACCTTTGCGAAAGTTATTTAACCACCTTCACCTGGAATCCCGACTCGACCAAGCTCTTCCTGGCAAACGCTGCTTATGGGGCACCACAATCTTTACAGGTCTGTGAACTGGTAAACATAGAATGCACACTGATCGCAGAGTATGAACCGGCACGCTGGTATTACTACTACGCTTATCCATTCTTGACTGCTGAAGATCGGTTGTTGGTTTTTATGGGTTCTTCCGATGATGATTTCAAAATCCCAGAAACCTTCAAGCTGATCAGCCTTAACACAGATGGAACGAACAGGCAAAACTTGCGCAATGATGGTTACAGCCTAGCAGCGGCTTTATGGTCGCCGGAGGGAGATGGCGTGGTGATTGTTCTCGCTGAAGGAACTACCGATCTTCTTGGCGGTTCAATGTTGTGGTTAGCTGCCACTGATCAGCCAGCCGTCCCATTACACATCATGCATGCTGAAAACTTGCGCTGGGATCTATCTAATAAGTGATAAGACAGCCAACAGCACTTGATTCGGTAAGCGATTGTCATCAACTGTTATGGAGGTCAATCAGTTATTAACATGATTAACAAACCGTTAACATAAATGCAATCAATGGGTCACAAAAAGCGGTAAACTTATGGGTGAAATTCTATCAAATTTGTAATATTTGACTGTGAGGAAAACATGAAGGAAACCGAACACTGGCATAATCTTACCATTCAGGAGACTTACACCAATCTTAATGCTTCTTATGAGGGGTTGTCCGTTTCAGAAGCAGAAAACAGGCTCTTGAAATACGGTCCTAATGAAATTGATAAAGGCAAAGGAATAAGTAAACTTGAAATTCTTTTAGCGCAGGTTAAGAACCCTCTGGTTTACATTCTACTGATTGCAGCAGCGATCTCACTAGTCTCAGCCCATTATTTTGACGCAATTGTTATTGGTGTCATCATCATTGTTAATTCACTGATCGGTTTTACCCAAGAATACCGCGCAGAAGAAGCATTAGAAGCATTAATGTCTGCGGCTGCCCCAGAAGCAGAGGTCGTCCGTCAACCAGAAGGAAAACAGGACTTTATCGAAATGCGGGTACCCACATCCGCACTAGTACCCGGTGACATCATTTTACTCAATGAAGGCAGCAAGGTCCCCGCCGACTCCCGCCTAATTGAAGCCTTCAATCTCGAAGTAGACGAAGCTATGCTCACTGGGGAAAGCTTTAGCGTTGGCAAAACCACGGAACCAATTACCGGGGAACAAGCCGTAGCTGATCGGAAGAACCTGGTTTACAGCGGTACCGTCGTCACCCGCGGCCGGGGCAGAGCCATCGTGTACGCCACCGGAACAGACACTGAAATGGGTGAGATCGCCACCTTGATCCGGGATACAGAGAAAGCTGTATCACCCCTGCGGATCCAAACCGAAATCCTGGGCAAGAACCTGGGTTTGCTTGCCCTAAGCGTAGCGATCCTAACAATTGTCATCGGGTTAATCACTGCGCTGGGCTTTCAAGAAATCTTCATGTTCGCGCTTGCTTCTGCCGTCTCCAGCATTCCCGAAGGACTGCCCGCTGTGATGAGCATCACCCTGGCACTCGGTGTCAGCCACATGGCAAAGCGTAACGCCATCATCCGTCGCCTGCCCGCCGTCGACACACTGGGCGTCGCCAGCGTGATCTGCTCTGACAAAACTGGCACGCTCACCACCAACAAAATGACCGTGGAGGAAATTCATACTGGGAACAAAGACTTCACGGTAACAGGCACGGGCTTCCGTCCTAATGGAGAATTCCTTATTGATAACAACCCCATCGATCCTTGCTCTAACCCTGATCTAACCATGGCCTTAACCATCGGGGCACTTTGCAATAATGCCCGCTTATTCCAACTGGATGGCACAGATGACTGGGAGATTCGGGGTGATCCCACAGAAGCAGCCCTGATTGTTGCCGCCACCAAAGCAGATTGTTTTAAAGAAACGCTGGAAAAACAATTTGAGCGGATCGACGAGATTCCCTTCAGCTCAAATAGCAAGTATATGGTTACCTTCAACCGGGAAGATGCTGAAACCGTCAACACCTTGGTCAAAGGCGCACCCGAAATAATCCTCTCACAATGCAAGTACATCCAAATCAGTGGTGAAATCATTGTACTGACACCTGAAAAGCGAGATGCCATCGTTGAGATGAATCACCAATTGGCCGAGAAGGCTTTACGCGTTTTGGGTATGGCCTATAAGACTATCCCTGAAGAACAAATCGAGGCTATGAAAGAAAAACTCGAAAAAGCTCAGGATCCCGAACTGGTGTTTGTTGGGTTAACGGGCATGATGGACCCACCCCGACCTGAAGTCTTTGAAGCAATCGAACGCTGCAACAAAGCAGGTGTTCGGGTGATGATGGCCACAGGCGATCATCAGATCACCGCACGCGCCATCGCCGAGGAAATTGGTCTTCTGTCAGAGCGTGGCAGGGTCGTAACTGGCGCTGAAATGGACAAGTTGGATGATCAGGGTTTGGATGCGATACTGGAAGAGACTTCTGTGTTTGCCAGGGTCGCCCCTGAGCATAAACATCGCCTGGTGGGGAGCTTACAGCGCCATGGTTATGTGGTTGCCATGACAGGCGACGGTGTCAATGACGCACCAGCCCTGCAAGCCGCAGAAATCGGCGTCGCCATGGGTATCTCCGGCACAGATGTAACCAAGGAAACTGCCGAGATGATCCTGACAGATGACAACTTTGCCAGCATTGTCAATGCTGTTGAAGAAGGACGGTACATTTTCACCAATGTTCGCAAAGTGATTAAATTCTTACTTTCGACCAATGTCGGCGAAGATCTTACCCTGCTGACATCATTAATCCTATTCGCAGGACAGGGTTTGATCATCTCCCCAGTGCAGATCCTGTGGGTCAACCTGGTTACAGATGGTATTCTGGACATCACCCTTGCCATGGAACCTAAGGAAAAAGAACTGATGGATGAACCCCCACGGGCAAAAAATGCCCGGATCATCAACAGAGAAATCCTGTTCAACATCCTCATTGTCGCTCTGGTCATGGCTGCCGGAACATTGTTTATGTACCATCTATCTGCAGGCAGGATCCAAGCCTACCGTCAAACAATTGTCTTCACCACGATGGCAATGTTCCAGGTGTTCAATGCCTTCAATTGTCGATCACGCACCCAATCATTCTTCTCAATGCCATTTTTCTCTAATCCCTACCTGATCATAGCCATTTTTACATCCGTTTTTCTTCAGTTCTTAGCTGTCCATGTTCCATTGATGCAAAGCTTGCTCGGAACAGCACCCCTCTCCTTAGGTGATTGGGCAATGGTTTTCTTGGTAGCCAGCAGCATATTTTTCGTCGATGAAATCAGGAAATTGATTCAGAGAAAGAACAAAGTAAGCCACAGGCTGTAAGAACTGATGCATATACACAAAAGGAACACAGCACGGCGAATTAATCACAAATTTGAATAACAGGCAACTACAAGCTGAATAAGGTGAGGTGCCAACATGGAATTTAAAGTATTTATTGCCTCCGGTGAAGCCACATGCAGTGAATGCGGCGAAGATTTAGGACGCCACGCCTGGATCACGCTTGTAGAAGACAAAGGCGCAGTTTGTCTGAGCTGTGCCGACCTGGATCATCTGGTTTTTCTACCCTCTGGCGATGCTGCCCTGACCCGGCGCTCTGGCAGATACTCAACCCTCAGGGCAATCGTTCTCCAATGGAGCAAAGCCCGCAATCGCTATGAACGGCAGGGTCAGCTGATTGAAGAGGCTGCCCTGCTGAGAGCCGAAGAGGAATGCCTGGCAGATGCCGATGTGCGCGCCAGACGGCGGGAACGTGAAGCCGAACGCCGTGAGTTCCTGGACCAGGCATACATCGCCCGTTTCGCAGAACGAATCCGTGAAATCTACCCACATTGCCCACCCGACGTTGAAAAAATCATTGCAGAACACGCCTGCGAGAAATACAGCGGTCGTGTAGGGCGTTCAGCCAGTGCCAAGGCATTCGATGAGGCGGCAATCACCCTGGCGGTAACGGCCTATATCAGGCATACCAACACCAACTATGATACATTGCTTGCCCAGGGCTATGACCGCTTTGCCGCCCGCGACATGGTCCGTGGTGAGATTGTCGAGATCCTCAACGCCTGGAAGGAGGGGTAAGATCCCAATACGCCTCAATGATGAAGTTAGGAACAAGACTATTCTCTTGATTGATAGATTGGAATTTTTAGCTGTCAATACGATGGCTTAAAAATCATATCAATTGGATACATATCGCGATATTTGGGTTAATCACTCGATCATAGAATAGAAAGGGCTTGAAATCATGAATACACAACGGTTTACCATCTTACACTCAAATGATATTCACGGCAATTTTCATGCTGAAGTCTGTGGAGAAGAGGGCGATTTGATCGGTGGCCTCTCTCTACTCTCTGGCTACATCAACCAGGTTCGCCAGGAAGAGGAAAATGTCATTTATGCCATCGCCGGTGACATGGTCCAGGGGTCGATTATTGACACCGAATATAAAGGCATCTCCACCATGTCGATCATGAACTACCTGGCGCCAGATGTGGTTACGCTGGGCAACCACGAGTTTGATTACGGCCTCCCCCATTTACTATTCCTTGAAAAGGTTGGCAACTTCCCTATTGTGAATGCCAACCTCTACATGCGCCAGCATAACAAACGTCTCATGCAGCCATATCACATCCTCCACATGGCGGACTTTGACATCCTCTTTATCGGGATCATCACCGAAATGGTCATCAACACCATCAAAGCTGATCAAAATATCAGCAGCTTTATCACCCTCGAAGAAGCAGCTGACGAAGTAGGTAAAATCATCAATGCCTACAAAAACGAAGACATTGACCTGACTGTTCTATTGACTCATATCGGCTTTGATGCGGACTGTGAGCTAGCAACCCTGTTAGACCCCGATTGGGGCGTAGATATGATCATCGGCGGTCACTCCCATACCATCCTGGAAAAGCCTGCTGAGATTAATGGGATACTGATCACCCAGGCCGGTGAGGGCACCAAGCAGATCGGTAGATACGACATTGTGGTGGATGATGACACCAACAGCATCGTTGAATATGACTGGGAGCTGGTACCCATAACAAAGAATACCATCAAACCAGATCAGGATTTGCAGAAATATATCGACTCTTATAGCGAGGTTGTTGACGCCAAGTACAACAGCATCGTCTGCAAACTTGCCACCGAACTCACCCACCCAACCCGCACCGAAGAAACCTCATTGGGCAACCTGTTCGCCGACGCGATGGCTGATTGGGGTGAACTCGATGTGATGCTGCTCGGGTCTGGTTCGATTCGCCTCCCATCTCTGGGACCTGTGGTCACCCTGGCTGATTTCCTAGCTTGCTTTCCCTACACAGATGAATTGATCCGTTACACTGTCACTGGTGAAACCCTATGGCACATGTTTAATCACTGGATGCGCACTGAGAATCGCACCGGTCGTGGTGAATGCTACCAGGTCAACAGCGGGGTACAGGCAACCTACAACAACGAAACCCGTCAGCTTGAGCATTTAACAATCAATCATAAACCCATCCAGCCTGAACAGCACTATACAGTTGGACTGCAAGGTTACCATGCCAGAAACAGCAAAGCTCACCTGGACGTTACGATGGACGAGCTCAGGCAAGCCGGTCGCCGCCGGGTTGTGGCGACTTGTGTCCAGGATTTGGTGGTGGAATACCTGCGTGAACATCAAAACTTCAAAGAGAAAATCGAAGGCAGATTGGTATATATCCCTTAACAGTATGAATTGTTGTACGCTGATCCTTTGATTAATCAGGGATTCCAGGCAAGAAGCCTCGCAATAAAAAAAGCAAATTCTTCTCTCTGATCCGTTATGATGCCTGCATCATTATCAGTTTTCACGCTCATTGGTTAAAAACCTGTGATACACTTAAGTTCAACGAACACAAATAGAATCGGAGGATTAATGACGGAACAACCAGAACCCATCCAAACCACACCCCCACCTCAAAC
>SL_3KL_010_SEDDRAFT_10006532_pt1 | contig 10426 bp, 8 predicted proteins | sample SodLakKL_010_SED_2_FD_10381 | JGI IMG/M metagenome (IMG submission 10381)
TGATTTTTTTCAAATTATTCATATTCAGGAGATTGATAGGTTTTGCAAAGTTATTAAAAAGTTGCATAAAAATATTGCATCTGCCCATAAAATGGCAGATTAAATTATATTTTTATTTATTCTATCACTTTTAAAGAAACATGCCTGCCTTTCTAACGATTTTTTTCATTTGTCTGATTGTAATTGTTTTGCCAAAAAAAAGCTAAATTTGTAAATTCAGCTACATAAAAATGTTAATATTTATAAAACTTTTCAGGGAGAGTCTTTTGTTTGCCTACAGTTCGGTTTTGGCGAATAAGCTCCGTACATTTTTATCATTGCTGGGAATTACAATCGGAATATTTGCCATTATATCGGTTTTCACTATAGTTGATTCGCTGGAGGGTAATATTCGTGAAAGCCTGGCATCGCTTGGCGATGATGTTGTTTACATTCAAAAATTCCCCTGGGATTTTGACCCCGACTATGAATGGTGGACATATATGAGGCGTCCTGTTCCTGACCTCAGGGATTACCAGGGAATAGTAAGGCGTTCCCGAACAGCATCAGCTGTTGTTTTTTCTGTTTCTACATCGGCTTCCCTGACTGCCGACGGTAATACAGCTGACAGGGTAGGGATTTGGGCCAATTCCCATGATTTTGATCAGGTAAGGCACCTGGGACTGGAAAGGGGGCGTTATTTTACCAGGTTTGAGTCGGAAACAGGGCGGAATGTTGCTATAATTGGGCATGAAATTGCTGAACAACTTTACCCGGGCAGGGATCCTGTCGGAATGACTTTTCGATTGAGAGGAAGGCCTGTTACTGTTATCGGGGTTGCTGAACCCGAAGGCACCGATCTTTTCGGAGGAGACAGTATTGATGAAATAGTTCTTTTGCCCCTGAATTTTACCAGGAACATTTACAATATAAGAAGCGACAGGTTAAATCCAATGATTATGGTAAAGGCAAAACCCGGTATTCCCAACCAGGAGCTTGTTGATGAACTGAGGACTATAATCAGGTCGGTCAGACGTCTTAAACCAGCCGAAAATGACGATTTTGCCCTGAATCAGGCAACACTTATAACCCAGAATGTGATCGAACCTATTTTCAGTATGATCAATCTCGGAGGATGGATAATAGGAGGGTTCTCAATACTGGTCGGAGGATTTGGAATAGCCAATATAATGTTCGTTTCAGTTAAAGAGAGAACTAAAATTATTGGTATTCAAAAAGCTCTTGGAGCAAAGAACTATTTTATACTGTTGCAGTTTCTTTACGAGTCGGTACTTCTTGCAATTGCAGGCGGATTCCTTGGATTGTTGCTGATTTTTACAGGCACGCAGGTTATCAGCAATTTAACCGATTTTTCAATTAATCTCACATTGGGTAATATTTTGCTTGGAATGACGGTTTCTGCAATAATTGGAGTAGTTTCAGGTTATGCCCCGGCTTATTCCGCTTCAAGGCTTAATCCTGTAGAAGCTATTACAACAACTTTTTAAAAATATAATGAAATAGTTGCCGGGATATCAATGTTTGCCGCCCTCAGCCATTCTTGCAAGATGTATAAACTCATTTACCTCCAATTGTTCCGGCCTTTTGTTTAAGATGGGGTTTTGAGTTGCTTCCGCTGGTAATAAACCTTTCAGTGAATTACGCAAAGTTTTGCGTCTTTTGTTAAATGCTGTTTTAACAATTGAGAAGAAAATTTTTTCGTTGCAGTCAAGTTTTTCAGTATCGTTCCTGACAAGTTTTATAACTGCTGATTTTACAGCCGGAGATGGGTAAAATGATTTTTCACTGACACTGAAAAGGTATTCAATATTGTAAAATGCCTGCAGCAAGACGCTGGTAATGCCGTATATCCGGCTTCCGGGAGGCTCCGCGATCCTCAGGGCAACCTCCTTTTGCACCATTCCAACCGCTTCCTTTACTATACTTCTGTTTTCAAGAATCTTGAAGAAGATCTGGCTGGAAATGTTATACGGGAAATTCCCTATTAACCCGACAGGTGTTTTAAATATTCCGCTTAAAGGAAAATCAAGGAAATCCGCATGAAATATTTTACTGTTAAGGGAGGGGAAACGCTTTTCGATATAGCTGAAAGCCTCAGGATCTATTTCAACCGGATAAACATCCAGGCCCCTTTCTACCATTATTTCTGTCAATATACCCGTACCCGGCCCGACTTCAATTAATTTCGTATAACCATCAAGACTTAAGCTGTCAACTATTTTACGGGCAATATTCTTATCCCATAAGAAATGCTGTCCAAGTCTTTTTTTGGGGGTTACATACATTGCAGAGTAAAATTTGTTATTTCCTTGAAAAATCCGGTTGACGTTTTGAAGTTGAAAACCTGGGTGTTACTTTACTGAAATCAGGCAACTTTGAGTTTTTTAATATTGATTTTCTCAATTTTTTTACGGGCAAATTTGAGATCAATTGTCAGTTCCTTTGACTTACCGGAAGGCATTTCAAACATAGGGTCAATCATAATGACTTCACAAATTGACCTGAGCCCTCTTGCACCAAGCTTGAATTCAATCGCTTTATCCACTATGTATTCAAGCACTTCTTCTTCAAAATGGAGCTTGATTCCGTCCATTTTAAACAATTTGATGTATTGCTTTATAATAGAGTTTTTTGGTTCGGTAAGTATTGCCCTGAGAGCAATTCTGTCCAGGGGGTTAAGATAAGTCAGCACCGGCAGCCTGCCGATAATTTCAGGTATGAGCCCGTAAGACTTAAGATCTTGTGGGGCTATGTACTGAAGAAGGTTGTCGCGGTCAACATTTTCAGTATTTGCTGATGCTGTATAACCCACAACCTTTGTATTCAAGCGCTGTGCAATTTTTTTCTCAATCCCGTCAAATGCGCCACCACATATAAAAAGTATGTTTTTTGTATTTACGGAGATCATTTTCTGGTCCGGGTGCTTACGCCCTCCCTGCGGGGGAACGTTTACCGCCGAACCCTCCAGCAATTTGAGCAGGCCCTGCTGTACCCCTTCACCGCTTACATCTCTTGTAATAGATGGGTTGTCGCTTTTTCGTGCTATTTTATCTATTTCATCAATGAATACGATTCCACGCTCGGCTGCCTCAAGGTTGTAATCCGAAGCCTGCAACAAACGGGTGAGAATGCTTTCTATATCTTCGCCAACGTACCCTGCCTCAGTCAGAACAGTAGCGTCAACAATAGTGAAGGGGACCTGCAGCATTATTGCAATTGTGCGGGCAAGTAAAGTTTTCCCGGTTCCGGTTTCTCCCACAAGAATGATATTTGATTTTTCAATTTCAATATCATCTTTTCCGCTTTTCTGTTTCTTTTGTGTAAGCCTTTTATAATGGTTGTAAACTGCAACAGAAAGGAATTTTTTTGCCTCTTCCTGACCTATAACGTATTGATCCAGAAAGGATTTAATTTCAAATGGCTTTAGAAGCTTGATATGCTCAAGGTTAAATTCACTTTTCGATTTTATCTCCTCGAGAACGATGTTATAAGCCTGTTCGGCACAACTGTCGCATATTTGCCCGGAAATTCCGGCAATTAAAAGCTTGGATTCCTTTTTGCTTTTACCGCAAAATGAACATTTTTCCATTTAATAATTGTTTTTCTGGATTCAACCGGGTGAAAAACGGAAAAGTGACATATTTTAGTTTCCTTTTCAAAATATTCTTCATTTTTCCAGCCGGAACGCAAATATCGCAAATATTCCTTTAAAACAGAAATTCAATAATATTAAAATGCAAATGATAAATAACTCCGGTAACAGATATTAAAATTCCCTTAGTATTTCATGTGCACCTTTATGAATCTCATACCAGAATTCGAATGCCGCTTCTTTTTTGTTTTTTTCAAACATACCGATCCATTTTTCAAGGGCCGGACTGCTTTCGCCTTCCTCTTTTTTCTTTTTCAGGAAGGACATTACAAAGTCTATGTTTCTTTCAGATTCCCAGAATACGGATGCATTTCTGCTGTGTATACGGCCTGCAGAAAGTTTTATTGAACGGAGAAATTTTTCTTTATTTCCAAACAACTTGTCCACTATATCGGGCAGGATTTCTTCCGCCCATGCCCTGTGGAATCTGCAAAACCCCATGTTGTCAATCATAAGTTCCTTCAGCATCCGGCGTGCATTATCACGGCCCAATTCACGCGGCTCAATGAAATCCTTTCCGTAATTCATATAATATTTACCCATTATGCTCATTGGAGACAGCACACCTGGTGTCCAGTACTGGTTGGGGACCATCCAGCCGTGTCTTGCAAAACCGTTGTGAACAAAAATATCCATGATTTTTCTATTCCGGTAACGGGCCATTGTACGAGCAAGTTTACGGGCACCTTCTTTGAGGTTTATCTTTCCTTTGTCAGCAGCTATTTCCTCCAGCAGGTCAATGGCCAGCCGGGCATTGTGCATTGAGTCCCTTTCCAGGTCAAAATTTTCAGTTGAAAAGACAGGTTTTGATTTTACTCCAATCTCTTCCGGATCAAGCAGGTTTTCATGAAGACACTCCATTAGCCACGACAGCACTCCTCCAATACTTATAGCATCAAATCCGAGAGTGTCAGCCCTGCGATTAAGCACTTCTGCTGCTCTCTGGTCAAATATGCCGCACAATGGCCCCATTGTCTGATAGGGTTCAAAATCCTTTTTAAACTCATTGTTTAATTTCTTGCAGACTGCCACACACGGCTCACCACAGTTTTTTTGCTGCTTTTTCTTAATTGTCTCTTCATTAAATTGTTTCAGGTAGTGACCTTCGATAAATTTTTCGTGCAGCTCCGCCCGTTGTTTGCTGGTCCAGTAAATAGTGCGGTAATTGAATGCCAGCAAATTATCTTTTACAGTAGCATAATTAACACCAAATGTCCCGCCTGTGTTGAAAGCGGGATCAAATCTGTATTTTGTAGTTGCCTCAATATCTTTGGCAGCCATTTTTTTCTGGTAGTGGTCCTGAAACCAGGAATCTGCTACGCTTCGGTCACGGAAATCCTCATCAACAAAGGTGCCTCCATAAATTATTGCCGCAATTCCATGAATTTTCAGCATTTTTGTTCCAAAACCGCCTCTGCCTGCCCATGTATCTGCATGAGTCAGCTTGCCCCTGATAACAGGTGCAGAGCCTATTGCTCCAAGATCACTGTAAAGTGAAGCAGGACCGGTTGCAATTACCCTTGGATCCTTTTCGTATCTGTGAGAAAAAACAGACAGGCAATGATTCATCAATCCGTAAACCCCCTTTTCTCCTTCTTCCCAAACCTTTGATAATTCAACAGGATGAAGTTCAATCTCTACCTCTTCGCCGTGATTCCTGTTAAGATACAGGATAGAAGGAGTATTTGCCCTGCCTGTGATCGAGAGCAGATTAATGCCCAGATTATCAAAAACAAGGCCTGCTCCGCCCATTGATGATATGAAGAAGCCGTGCCAGCATGGGCTGAAGCCGGTAAAAAAGAGCCGGTTTGAACCCGGAAATATACTGCCCGCGAGAACACCTGTTCCTATATTCAGACTGTTATACTTTTTTGAGAGATGGGCACCAAGATCAACCGGCCCCCAAAAATCACCCAGTTCATAACGGGCAATTTTGTAAAAACCGTTGCCGGCATCTACAAATAGAGTTTTCAGGTGAGATTTTTTCATTTGCATGGGCTACAGTTTTTTAATGGCCAGAGCCATGAAACCCTGCTTGATTATTTTTTTGGCTTTCTTGTAAGCACTTCATCTATCATACCATACTCTTTAGCTTCTTCAGCGGTCATCCAGAAATCCCTGTCGGCGTCTTTTTCAACTTTTTTGAAGGTATTGCCTGTGTGCAGTGATATGATTTCGTAAAGCTCCTTTTTTAGTTTTTGGATTTCGCGTACGGTTATCTCTATATCCGTTACCGGACCCTGCGCTCCACCCATCGGCTGATGGATCATTATCCTTGAATGTTTCAGCCCTGACCTTTTGCCTTTTGATCCGGCACTAAGCAGAACGGCCGACATTGATGCAGCAATACCTGTGCAGATTGTTGTTATGTCGGAGCTGATATATTCCATTGTGTCATAAATTCCAAGTCCGGCATGAACTGATCCGCCGGGACTGTTAATGTAGATCTGGATATCCTTTGAAGGGTCGGATGATTCAAGGAATAACAGTTGTGCCTGCACTATATTGGCAACATAATCGTCTATGGGCAGTCCAAGAAAAATAATCCTGTCCATCATCAGCCTTGAGAAAACATCCATCGTAGCAATATTAAGCTGGCGCTCCTCAATAATTGTGGGAGATATGTAACTGTTTATTAATGATTTGTAGCTGTCTATCCTGGATCCGCTCAGTCCCTTGGATGTTGCATATTTGCGGAATTCGTCATTTGATTGCATTATTATTCTGTTTGGTTAAATATTTGTAAATTTAGGAAATAATACCCAATTGAATAAATCAAATTGCCTGAAATTCTTTTTTCTGCCCCCTGCTATGCACAGTTATTCATTCTTGAACATTTTTGCAAACTCTTCTTCCTTCAATTCTTTGGTAATGAGATTCGCTTTCTCCTTAACCAGCTCAATGATCTTCTCCTGATATTTCTGCTCGTAGAGATTCCTCCTTTCATCCTCTTTTTTAAGAAGTTCAGAAGCATAGTTTTCAAGATGCTCTTCTCCTATGTCACCCATTCCATATTGTCTGAACTGCATTTTGATATGGTTTTTTGCCAGCTCTTCAACTTCTTCTTTTTCGACTTTCAGTTCGAACTTGTTGATTATCCTGTCCTGTATAAGCTGCCATCTCAATCCCTTTAAGAATTCCGGAAACTCCTTTTCCAGTTGTTCTTCTGTAATTTTTTTCTCATTTGACTCAAGGAGCCAACGTTTTAGAAAATCTTCCGGAAGGTCGAATTCAGACTTTTTCATCAGTTTATCCCGCATATCCATTAGCAGCTTATAGTCACTCTGGCGTCTGTAATGAAAGGATATCTCTTTTGCTATCCTTTCCCTGAACTCCTCTTCCGATTTTACTTCGCCTTCTCCAAATGCTTTGTCAAACAGCTCCTGGTTAATTTCAGCTTTTTCCCATCTTGAAATTGATTCTATAGTAATCTGAAAATGCAATGGCTTATTCTCAATTATTTCTTTTTCCGTTTTAAGTATTTTTGACAGCTCGGTGTCATTTGGATATGCTTTTCTCAGGTCGATTGTAAAAATATCGCCCGGTTTGGATCCCAGAAATGCCTTTTTAATTTCTTCGTCCTTTATTACAGAAATTGACAGGGTTGAATCCTGAACAGTTATCCCATCCTCAATTAAATCACCTCCTTCGTTTACCTGTGTGAGATCTGCTCGGATAATATCGTTTTCTTCAACTTCCTGAACTTCTACTGATTCGCCGAAACGGCCTGCATAGCTCTCCGCATATTTGTCAAGCATTTCATCATCAACATCGATTTCGTAATATGGGAGTTTATCGCTTTTGGTAATATCGACATCAGGTTCAGGAGCAATGGCTATGTCAAAAACAAATTCAAAATCTTCCTGGTTATCAAAATCGGGAGTTTCCTGCATTTCTTTGTTTGGAAGAGGTTCTCCCAGAATGTTCAATTCCTGCTCCCTTATGTATTTTGTTAGAGATTCAGAAACCAGCTTATTGATCTCCTCCAGCAGCAGAGGTTTTCGGTACATACGCCTGATCATCCCCATCGGGACCATTCCGGGCCTGAATCCGTCAATTCTTGCATTCTTTTTATACTCTTTCAGCTTATCATCAAGCTGCTGTTTATAATCGTCTTTTTTAACCTCTACCTTAAGTATGGCATTGAGGTCGCCTTTCATTTCTTTTGTTATGTTCATTGGTAAAAAAGGGTTTGTCAGGTTTTTAACTAACTTATTATCAGCTTCAGAGACATTCTCTGATATGACCGGAGAACAGTGAAACCTGTGTTCAAAATTTCAAAAAACCGCAAAACTGCCGGTTTTCCTATCCGAAAGTTCAGCGGTCTGTTTATTGTGTGCGGATGGAGGGACTCGAACCCCCACGCCGTGAGGCACCAGATCCTAAGTCTGGCGCGGCTACCAATTACGCCACATCCGCCCTGAAATTCTGCGCAAAGATATTAAAAATTTCCAGAAACCCGGCTGCTGGATAAAAAAAATTCAGAAACGGTTCTTCTTGATTTTTAGCGCCTCAGCTCAAAGCTTTGACCAAGATATAACTTTCTTACCTGTTCGTCCTGTGCAAGCTCTTCCGCATTTCCGTATTTGAGTATTTTGCCTTCAAAGAGAAGGTAAGCCCGGTCTGTTATGGAAAGTGTCTCATGAACATTATGGTCGGTTATGATAATTCCGATATTCTTCTTTTTAAGTGCAAGCACTATTTGTTGAATATCTTCTACTGCTATGGGGTCAACCCCGGCAAAAGGTTCATCGAGCAAAATGAATTTTGGTTTCAGTGCAAGGGAACGCGCAATTTCGGTTCTTCTTCTTTCACCTCCTGAAAGTTGTATTCCCTTGCTTTTCCTGATCTGCTGCAAACCAAATTCATCCAGTAACTGTTCAAGCCTTTCCTTTTGTTCATTTTTTGGCATACCGGACATTTCCAGGATAGCCATAATATTGTCTTCAACGCTTAACTGCCTGAAAATTGAAGGTTCCTGCGGAAGATAACCTATTCCCCTCTGTGCCCTTTTGTAAACAGGTTCATTGGTTATGTCTGCATCATCCAGAAAGATTTTTCCTTCATTTGGTCTGATTAGCCCGACTATCATGTAAAATGAAGTTGTTTTACCTGCACCGTTGGGTCCCAAAAGACCCGCTATTTCACCTTCTCCTACCCTGAAAGAGACATTGTTCACTACTGTACGCTTGCGATATTTCTTGACAAGATTCTCTGTTCTAAGTATCATTTTATTATCTGTGTCTCCCATTATATGAGGTTCTCTATTTTACAAGGTTTCATTTGTTCCCAATTAAAGGCTTATATCCCAAAATTATTGTTCCCTTTCGCTTTTCTGAATTACAGTATTTTGCTCCATAACAATTTTCCTTGAAATCCTTATTCCTATCTCGTAAAGAAACATAAGCGGAAATGCAACCAGTATCTGGCTGAACACGTCCGGAGGTGTAATAATCGCTGAAAGAGCCAGCACAATGACGAGTGCATGCCGCCGGTATTTTTTAAGGAACTCGGGTGTGACCAGTCCCAGCTTTGAGAGTATAAATATGAGTACAGGAAGTTCAAATATGAGTCCTGCAGCAAGGGCTATAGAACTTACTGTTGTTATGTATGAGAGAAGGTTTATCTGGTTGATTACTTCGTGACTAACAGAATATGAGCCGAGAAAATGCACAGACAGGGGAATTATAACAAAATATGCGAAAACTATTCCAAGGAGGAAAAGAAGAGAAACATAAAACACCCCTCCGCGGGCATAATTTTTCTCCTTATCGTAAAGAGCCGGACTTATAAATCTCCACATTTCAAATACCAGATAAGGGAAGGCCAGTATTATTCCAACAAAAAAGGAGACCATTATGTGTGTGGTGAACTGTCCTGCCATATTGATGTTAATAAGCTGGAACGGCTCTGAATTTATACAGAGAGCTCTTATGCCTATCAGATTTCCAAGACTGCACAATGTGCGGTTAGTGATAAAATCGGGTGTTTTTGGAGCTATCAGTATATGATTGAAAATAATATCTTTAAAAATGAATGCTCCGGCTGCAATAACAGCAACTGCAAGAATTGAGCGCACCAGGTGCCAGCGAAGTGCCTCAAGATGTTCCAGAAATGTCATTTCCTGTTGTTCTGTTGCCGGCATAACAAATTATTAATTATAATAATTATCCGTTTTTAAACAATTCCTTCCTTTAAAATATCGTGAATATGGATTATTCCGATATATCTGCGATTTTTTAAAACGAGTAGTTGAGTAATATTGTTTTGTTTCATTATGTCAAAAGCATCAACAGCCAGTGCATCATAATCTATAGTTTTTGGATTGGGTGACATGATATGCCTGGCAGTAAGATTTTCAAGGGAAACCTGCTTTTCCAGCATACGGCGTAAATCACCATCAGTTACAATACCTGTAAGTTGACCATTTTCATCAAGTACGGCAGTTGCACCAAGTCTTTTTGAAGAAATTTCAAGAATTACATTCTGTATGCTGTCGTGAATACCAACTTTTGGCAATCTGCCCTCCAGATAAAAGTCGCCAACACGCATATAGAGCTTTTTCCCTAACTGTCCGCCAGGATGGAATTTTGCGAAATCCTTTTCGGAAAACCCCCTGCACTGAAGAAGCGCTACGGCAAGGGCATCGCCAATAACCATCTGGGCGGTTGTGCTGGAAGTTGGGGCAAGATTGTATGGACAAGCTTCCATTTCCACATGCGCTTTCAGAATCAGATCTGCTTTTTTTGCCAGATAGGAGCTTGTGTCGGATAC
>SL_3KL_010_SEDDRAFT_10006533_pt1 | contig 10425 bp, 5 predicted proteins | sample SodLakKL_010_SED_2_FD_10381 | JGI IMG/M metagenome (IMG submission 10381)
ACATATTCCCGGCTGCCCCTGCCAATAAAAGTTCTTCTGTAACAAATTCCTGGCTGCCACTACCAACTCCCTCGTTGTTGTAGCTTTCAAGCAGCGTCCACTCTGTTTGATCAAACAACTTATACTCCACAGAGATCTCCTCAAGCGAGTTATTGTTATAGTTATTAAGGAACAAAACAAAGTCCAGGTAAACCGGTTCTTGTGCATTAACAGACTCGATTAAGGGACTTTTGAAAGAGTAAGAATAGCCGGTGATGCTGGGGCTCCAATTGAATGTAGCATGTGGGGTTCCACTTTCAGAAGAAGGAGGAGGATATGTAGAACCCACTCCCCAGTTGCCTTGACCATCAGGATATGACCAGCAATCCAGCGATGAGCCGTCAAAATACTCAGCAAATGGCAATGTGAAAATATCACAGGTTGTGGTAAAGTTGACGGGCCCTACCCAAAGACTTAGGTCATCTTCCTGGCAGTATGCTCGCACATACACATCATAGGAGGTTACTCCCTCCAGGTTTGTTAACTCATACTCCGTCACATGCAGGTCATCAACCCATGTACCATCGGTTTCAGGATTAAAACCCACGGGTCCCCAAACAAGTTGCCAGATGGTTTCCTGGCCAACAGGCTCCCAGCTCACCATCGCAGAACCTGAGTTCACCTGGCTAACAACTACGTCACCAGGAGCGGGACATGTGGCCAGTGTGGAAAACTCCAGCGGGCCTGTCCACAAACTTAAATCACCTTCACCACAATCAGCCCGCACATAAACCTGGTAAGAGGTAAAAACAGACAACTCTTCCAAGGTATAGGCAGAAGTGGTAATTCCTGTAACAAGTGTCCCATCCACGTCGGGATCAAAACCAGGGGTTCCGTAAACCATCTCCCATTCCATCTCGTCACCAACGGGCTCCCAGGTAATATCGACACTCTCTGAGGTAATATGTTCTGCCACTAAATCAACAGGTTGAGGACAGGAAAAAGAATAAACCATGAAGTTATCTATCACCCAATGATTAATGTTATAGGAATTTTCGCCTGTTGCATTGAAACGAACTTTAAAAACATTATCCAGGGCATAAGATGTGATATCAACAAAGTAAGTATCCCAATCTATATCACCCTGGGAGTTGTCAAAAGTCATTACTACATGCCACTCTTGGCCGTCATAAACCTCAACCTGTAACTCTTCAAGGGTAGATGTAGCATAGTTATCCAGCATCAAATCAAACTCCAGGGCGATAGCATCACCCGCAATGGTTCCTTCAAGGGGTGGACTTTGCAAAGCATAAGTATAATCATTTACCTGGGGGTTCCAGCTAAACTGCATGGCAGGAGCCGGATTGCCATTGCTTGTGGTAACCTCCCAGTTTCCCTGAGATGGCTCAAAATCCCAGCAATAAGGAATACCTGAACTATCAAACGCTTCCATAACCGGCAAAAGCGTAACACCACACTGGGTGAATTCGCTTGCGGTACGGCCTAAGGAGAAGTTATTTTCGTCATCCACAGACCATAATTTATAATAATAGGGGGTTGCTGCATTTAATTCCAGATGGCTGAAACTTTCATCATCACCCCAAAGCAATACAGTCCCGCCTCCCGGGATATTGTCTCCAACCTGGTAGGCCTCACCCTCTTCAGGAATTCCAAAATTGCCATTGGTGCTCCAGGCAAGCATCACCGGCTGGTTATCATCATTAAGATCCCAGCTAAGATCAATTTGTTCATCACTTACACTAAAGGTTTGGAAATTACTGGGGTTGGAAGGCATTTCCAGGTATAGTTGTGAAAGGGCTACAGCAAGATAGGCGTTAAGGCGACCCGCACCCAGCTGGCCCAGATAGCCTGGGTTTGCCCCATAATGATTATCAACGGTATTTACCAGGATATCCTCCACATCCTGTGGAGCAAACTCACCATAAACACTTGACAGCATCAATGCCACGACCCCCGACACATGCGGACATGCCATCGAGGTACCCTGGTAATAGCCGTATTGGTTATCATTAAGGGTGCTTAAAACACCTCTTTCCGTTACCGTGCTTGTTTCACCCCCGGGGGCAGATATATCAATCCAGTCACCATAATTGGAGTACCACGATTTGGCATCCTGGTTATTGGTGGCTGCCACAGAAAAACAACCTTCATAATACCCAGGGTAATAATCAGCTGAAGAATCGCTGTTACCAGCAGCAAAGATGGTAATTCCACCATCCATGGCCTCACCACCACCATGTTCATTAAAATAATCAATGGCATCCAGCACATCCTGCTCATAAAAACCTGAGGATGTATACCCCCATGAGTTTTGTGAAATGGCAGCACCATTGTCAGCTGCATATACAGGTGCAATGTGAAAACCACCACTTGAGTTTTGTGTAAAAACCTGGCATGACATGAGCCTAACACCATCATCGGCTCCAGACCCACCGGCCACACCTGAAACACCCAGATTGTTATTGTTAAGTGCAGAAATGGTTCCTGCTACGTGGGTACCGTGATTATGTGGTTCTATGCTGGGGCTGTCGAATACAAAATTGTACCCTATTTCCTCCCACATATTTCCGGCCAAATCATTGTGATTATGATCAATGCCTCCGTCTATTATTGCAACAATTACATCCGGGTTGCCTTTTTCAAGCCCCCATGCAGCAGGCAAGCTGATATCAGCACCGGGTGTTCCTCCCTGTTGGCCGGTGTTATGATAATGCCATTGGTTAGAAAACTGGGGATCGTTGGGTGTCCAATGATCATCTTCTTTTATTCCCTGCTGATCTATAAAATGAAATTCCTCCTCATCATGGCTACCAATGAGCTTTTTAGTCAGCTCGGGCACTACATGCTCAATTTCCCTGACCCTGCTGAATTCATCTATTATAGTTGGAATATGAGCTTTCTCATCCAGCTCAAGTTGATACCACAAATGGAAACCCCAGGCTTTATGACGATCAGTAAAACCGTTTTTTAAAGCGGGTGTGGCAAAGTGAAGTCGGGCAGATTTTACACCATATTGCTCATTTAGCCGATCCAGGTGTGAAAGGTTAAACCTCACAATTCCATTTTTATCTACTTCAACAGGATTTTTTTCCAGGTGCCTTTCATAAGCGGCATGGAACTTTATTTTCAATACGCCGTTGTGATAATCAGTCTCCTTTAGTTGGCTGAAATCAATAGGTGGACGCTCACCCCGGTTAACATTTGCAAAATTGCCACCAATAACAAATGAACTGGTGGCAATAAATAAACAAACAAAGTAAATTACTCTCATAAGCATAAAGAAATAGTTTTTAGATTTTAGGGTGGTAAAAATAAATAAATAATATGGTAAAAAAAAAAAATACCTTTAAAGCACTTTATCCAGTAAATCTCCGCTGATACGGTATAAATCAATTTCAACAGATTTAATACGGTACTGTAATTCAACAACTTGCACTTCAACCATGAGTGCAGTGATTTGGGCCTGGCGAAAATCAAAACCACTTATGGAGCCTGCCTCCAATTGCTCGCTGGCAATGGAAAGGGTTTGGCGAGCAGCCTCAAGACTTTCCTGCAACAGCTCTTTTTGACCGAGGTAAGCGTTATAACGATTTTTCAATCGGGCAATTTCTGATTCCAAATGAGCATGGGTATCTTGTTTATCCAGAGACATATTGCGTTGCTCAAGCTGTAAATTCCTAAGCTGGATTCGTTCGCGCCCCCCATCATAAAGGTTAAACCTTACCCGTATCCCAAATTGCCCGCCATATTGCAGCGATGACTCCACAAAACCGAGCTCACTGGTTTGCTCTGTAAAAGCATAGTTTCCAAAAACACTAACTTGCGGATACTGCCTTCCACGTTGGATACGATAATCCGCATCAGCTAACATTTCCTCAAGGTGGGCCCTTTCCAGGTTCATATTGTTTTCAAGGGCTCTTTCCAGTAAAACATCGCTGCTTTCAACACCCAGCAGTTCAATATGCTCATCCATTGGATGCACTTCATAGGAGGGAGGTTCATTGATGTTACGGTTGATTTGGATCTGGAGTTCTTTAACAAGCATCTGCTGGTCGCTAAGCAGCACACTATCAGAGTTAAAATCCATGAGAGCCTGGTTGTAGAGGAGTGTACTACCTGCACCTACCTGCCGTTTTCTGCTTTCCAGGTTAAGCCGAAAAGAAGAAAACTCTGCTGACTGCCTGTAAATTTGCAGCAATTGCTTTTCTTTGATGAGTTGATTATAAACGTGGGCAATATCCGTGATGGTTTGTTCAATAAAAAACCTGGTTTCCATTTTTCCCAACCGGGCAAGATGACCAAGACGATCCTTGCGGGCAAACATGCTGAAGCCATCAAAAACCGTCCAGTCCACCTCTGCCATGGCATTAAACCGGGTGTTGAGGGCATTATCACCACTTCGGACTTCCCCGGTAAAAAAGCTTTGCTCTGTATTCTGAATACCCCAAACCTGTTCGCCTGTTACATTTACCGAGGGAAGGAAACCCGCAAAACCATAGGTATTCCTGTTTTGAGCCATTTGCTCATAGTTTCTGGCTATTTGCAACTGGTAATTCTCCTCCAGGGCTTTCTGCACCAATTCAGTTAGCGTATATGATTGGCCCAAAAACTGTAAAGGAAAAAGCACCATGGCCAAAACCAACATATTAATCTTCTTCCACAACATAGGACTTTGTTTTTCCGGCAATAAAGCTATAAATGGCCGGGATGATAAATAATGTGAGTGCGAGTGAAAACAGCAGCCCGCCAATGATGGCAACCCCCATGGGTACACGGCTGTTGGAGGTGCCCCCTAGAGAGATTACAAGCGGCAATGCCCCCAGTGCAGTAGCCAGGCTGGTCATAATAATGGGCCTTACCCTCTCTGCTGCCGCTAATATTACAGCTTCCATGCGTTCTACCCCTTGCAGGCGTTTCTGGTTGGCAAACTCCACAATGAGAATTCCGTTTTTGGTTACTATACCCACCAATACAATCATTCCTATCTGGCTGAATATATTCAGTGTCTGCCCAAAAAACCAAAGTGCCATCAGGGCACCCGCCAGGGCAAGCGGCACAGTGAACATAATCGTTAGAGGGTCGCGAAAACTTTCGAACTGGGCTGACAAGGTTAAGTAAATCAATAAAAGAGCAAAAACAAATATTAAAAAAAGGTTTCCCGCACTTTCCACATAGTCAGCGGATGTTCCGGTAAGTGCGGTTAAAAATGTATCATCCAAAACCGACGCAGCGATTTCATCCATGGCTTCGATACCATCTCCCAGGGTATATCCCTGAGCTGTGGAGGCTGATATGGTAGCAGAGGAGTAGCGGTTAAACCGAAGCAACTGGGGGGGCAAACTCTCTTCACGTATCTCCACAAGATTGTCAAGAGATACCATTTGTCCTGATGCTGCTCTTAACCTCATATTGGTAATATCCCGTGGAGTTTGCCTTTGTCTTCTTTCGGCCTGCGCAATCACAAAGTATTGTTTGCCATCGCGAATAAAATACCCAACTCTCTGCTCACTGAAATACACCTGCAAGGTTTCGGCAATATCCCTGACGGAAATTCCCAGGTCAAATGCCTTTTCCCTGTCAATATCCAGGATAAGTTCGGGCCGGGTAAAACGTAAATCGATATCTACCACATCTAATGCAGGGTGAGCTCTGGCTTGTTGCATGAAATCAGGAATCTTTTCCTCCAAAGCCTGAAGGTTGGGCGCCTGCAAGACATATTGCACGGGGAGCCCTCTTCCACCGCCGCTACCGGCTATGGTGGGCTGTTGTACAACATAGGTTTGTGCCATGTTGTATTGAGCAAGCCGGGGCCTTAACTCATCGGCCAGTTGCATTTGGGTTTTGCTGCGCTGCGAAGGGTTCGTTAGCATCAACCTTACAAACCCGCTATTAACAGCTACCGAGGCACCAAATCCCGGAGAGGTTACTGAAAGGAGATATTCCTTTTCAGGCAAGGTATCAATAAGTTCAATAAGCTGCATCTGATAGGCATCCATCATTTCATAAGATGTACCTTCAGGAGCTGTAGAAACCAGGGTCAGCGCACTTTTATCATCCAGGGGAGCCAGCTCTGACTGCAGGTTCATAAACAAATATACGATAATCACAGCCATCAAAACCACAACAGGCACAGCAAGGATTCTCATTTTCATAAATCCCCGCAACCAGGACGGGTAGTTATTCAACACGTAGTCAACCGGCATTTTGATAGTATGGAGGAACCTGTACTCATTTTGCGAGGGCCTTAACAACCGGGAGCTTAACATAACCGTAAAAGAGAGGGAAATGAATGTGGAAACAACAATGGCTCCTGCCACTACCATGGCAAACTCACGAAACAGCCTTCCTGTAAGCCCTTCGATAAAAAAGATGGGTAAGAAAACACTGATAAGGGTGATGGAAGTAGAAACAATGGCAAAAAAAACCTGCCTGGCCCCTTTAAAAGCTGCCTGGATGGGTTTCATCCCCTGTTCAATCTTTGCATAAATATTTTCCATCATTACAATGGCATCATCCACCACCATTCCAGTGGCCAACAAAAGCCCTAATAAGGTAAGCACATTGATGGAAAAGCCAGACAAGTAGAGAAAAATAAAACTTCCCAAAAGGGATATTGGAATGGTAATAATGGGAATGAAAGTGGTTCTGAAGCTTCGCAGAAAAATAAAGATGATAATCAACACCAGCACAAATGCGGCAAAAATAGTATACTGAACATCCCTGATAGACTGGCGGATACTGCCGGTTACATCCAACCCAACCCCTATGGTGATATCCTGTGGCATATCGCGGCTGAGCATATCTACTCTGCGCTTTGCTTCATCCACTATTTCAATAAAATTGGAACCAGGCTGGGGCTGCATAGCTACGCCAACCATAGGGATACCTCTGTTCCCACGCAAAATGGATTTTTCATTTTGCGCCGCCAGGCGGGCATTTCCTACATCCTTTAAGCGAATTAGGGTATTATCCTTTTGGGTGATAATCAGGTTATTGAACTCTTCCTCGGTATTGAGGCGGCCGTAAGTTTGAATGGTTAAATACCTGCGGTCGCCTTCCACCCGGCCGGATGGGAGTTCAATATTTTGCTCATTGAGCGCATTACGTATATCAATGGGGCTTACATTCAGGGCCTCCATCTTTTCCATGTCAAGGATTAGGCGCATGGCATATTGCTTTCGCCCCCAAATATTTACCTGGCTAACCCCTTCGATGGTTTGCAATCTTTCGGCAAAAACATTTTCTGCCAAATCGGTGAGCTCAAGCAAACTCCGGTTGTTACTGGATAAGGTTACAGTAAAGATGGTTTGCGCATCAGCATCCGCCTTGGACACAATGGGGGGATCAGCATCGGGCGGCAGGTTACGCACTGCTTGAGACACCCTGTCTCTCACATCATTAGCAGCATTATCCAAATCCATTCCCAGTTCAAACTCGACTCTGATGGTGCTGCGCCCGGTTGAACTGATGGAGCTGAGGGTTTTTATACCATCTACCCGGTTTACTGCCTCCTCCAGGGGCTCGGTAATCTGAGACTCCATAATCTGGGCATTGGCTCCCGTATAATCGGTCCTGACAGTAATAATGGGAGGATCCACACTGGGGTATTCTCTTACACCCAAAGAATAAAACGCCACCAGCCCAAATATTATAATGGCGATAGCAAAAACGGTGGAAAGTACCGGCCTCTTTATACTTAGGTCCGAAAGTGTCATAGGCTTTCCTCCCCTTTCAATGCTGTGATTTCAACATGGGTACCATCCCGTATTTCCATCAGACCAGTAACCAGGATCGTATCTCCCGGTGTGAGTCCCTGCAACACATGCACCTTGTCGCGGGTGCGGGTGCCGGTCTCAATTTCCCGACGTTGAGCTTTGCCGTTTTCCACTCTGTAAACAACCTGTGAATCCATCTCTGGAATAACCGATTCTGCAGGAATCAACAGAGCCTGATCGTCATACCCCACTTCAAAAACAATCCGGGCAAAATCTCCCGGTATATACTTGTAAAGAGGATTATCAAGTTTGGCCCTGACATGCATACTCCTGCTTGAAGTATTAATAGCGGGCTCCAGGGCGTAAACCTCAGCCGTAACAGTATCACCGCTGGAGGAAGGAATCACCTGTACCTCCATACCCTCTTTTGCAAATGGCGCATAACGCGATGGGATGCTGAAATCAACCCTGATTTTATCGGCTTGAACAAGATGGGTAACAATGTCACCCTGTGCCAGGTAAGCCCCTCTGCTAAAGTTGCGCATGCCCAGCCTCCCTGTAAAGGGTGCATGTATTCGTGCCAAATCAATTCTTACTTTCAGTTCATCTATTTGTGCTTTCAGATGGTTGGCCCGTGCTTCAGACTGGTCAAATTCTTCTCGGCTGACACCTTCAACGGCCAGCAATTGACGTTTGCGTTCCAACTCATTTTCAGCAGAAAACAACTGGGCCTCCAATCCCTTCTTTTGGGCTTTCCAGGTTCTGTCATCTATTTGCACCAGCAGTTCGCCCTCGTTAACATGCTGCCCCTCTTGAAAATGGATAGCTAAAACGTTTCCTGCCACCGGAGCTTTGAGTTCTACCCTTTCCCAGGATAACAAATCACCGGTAGATCTGATATTTACACGGTACTCCGAAGTACGAACCTGGAAACCTTCAGCATGAGTAACAGATGTATGCTGCCCACTGGGAGAGTCAGCAGAACCACAAGACAAAAACAATGATAAAAAAGAAGGTAGTAACAGCACATGGAAATTGAAAAAACGGACCCTTGTTTGTGTTTGGTTTTTCATCCTCAAGCTTTTAATTTATTAAAATCCGGCAATGCCAAAAACAGGCCGGCGGAAAAGTCTTTTGAAACAACAGGAAAAGGAGTATTTACATGATTTTGGAAAAAACAAAACAAATCAAGTTTGACACCTTATTTATAATGATTTTAATATTTTAGCATCACAAATATAAACCTTACATCAAGCAAATCGACACTATTTTTTCACCGAACCAATGGGTTACAAAATCATTTGTTTGAATTAACAGCTTTATTAAGATATGGTTTGCGCTATTTATGGTTTTTTAACCCGACCCGGTCGTGATAAAAATTATCCGGGATGCAAATCGTTCTAAAAACATCTGATGATTTGGCAAGCTGTTATAACCTGAAACTGGTGTACTTGAAAAATAAGAATATGGACAAGGTGAGGATAACAGTTGTGCCTGCAATGGCAACAACAGCAATGGATAAGTGATCGTTATGCCGATTCAGAGCTATTCCGGCGTAAGCCCAGGCTACTGCCAGGCCGGCAAAAGGGTTTTGCAACTTTATGGAGCTTATGGCGATGATGGCAAATCCTGCTCCTATCATAACCATGGCCCAAACCGATTCAGAAATACCCCATCCTCCCCAGTTATAATAAACAAGGGCGGCTGTAACATTGGCTATGGTAGCCACACAAATCCAACCCAGGTAAAGGCCAAAAACCAGCTTGAAAAATCCAGCCGGCAAATCCTGGATCTTTTCTCCAATATAAACCAGGGAGATCAAAAGCCCCAGCATAACAAGTAAAGATGCCGGAATATGCTGATAATGCCAGGCAACAATCCATGCAGCGTTAAACAAACAGCTAATTGCAAAAGCCCAGCCCACGGCCTCCAGGATATCCCGGTTGCTTTCCCTGAACTGCACTATCACAAACACAAGCAGCAACAAATAGATAACACCCCAGATGGAAAAAGTAACACCTGCAGGAACAAAGAGGTTGGGGTATTCTGCCGAAAGCTCACCGGTGGTTTTTCCATTGAGGGGAAGGGCATTGGCCAGGTAGTTCAAAAAGACCATCAGCACAAACAGCAGCAAGTTAATCCACTTTAAGGCCATAACAACATAATTTGATGTTCAACAGTATAAAAATATGCAAAATTCTGGCAAAAAATAAAAGCTCCCTAATATTTAATTCAGGAGAGGGTGCAACTGCCCACCTGTAATTAGATGCAGACAATCCTGTTATAGAGTCAAAAAGCTTTACACTCATTGTCAAAAGCTCAATTTCTTTAGAAAACGGGGTATATCTGATTCAGCCCAAAGGCAAGCCTCAAACAAAGAAAAGTCAGGCAGCCAGGATAAAGTCTTTGCCTTCCACAAAACCCCTTCCCGAGAAAAACGCTCTTATTTGCTGGCCAACGCCCCGGGTAGCGATCAAATTGATCAAAAACCATGCGCCCGGCTCTTTAATTTGTTCATAAGGGATAAAATGCACAGGTAAGCCGTGACGCTTTTTTACGTCCGTAAATCCAAAAACATCAACACCTTTGTCAGAAAGCATGGCAGCCCTTCTTCGGGCGGTTTTACTGCTGCCACAAACAACAATCTTTTTATCCTTTGGTACAAACTTTTTAATCCAGCGGGCCAGGTAATGGCTCTTTACGGTAAAAA
>SL_3KL_010_SEDDRAFT_10006534_pt1 | contig 10424 bp, 10 predicted proteins | sample SodLakKL_010_SED_2_FD_10381 | JGI IMG/M metagenome (IMG submission 10381)
CTCGCACACGCCGTCGGCGGCAGCGGCCCAACCCGCAGCCCCCGCCGCCAGGGCGAGGACCACGACCAGGGCCGCGAGCCGCCGCACGGTCAGAACAACGCCGCTACGTCGACCTCGTCGCCGGGCTGCACGTAGGCGGTGTCCATCTGCGCCAACTGCAGCCGCCCGGAGACGTCGTCGTTGACGGCGTGCCAGTACGTGTAGGCCTCGAGCACCCAGATGCCCGACTCGCGCGTGCCGTTGCCGGAGCCCTTCACGCCGCCGAACGGCAGGTGCGCCTCGGCGCCGTTGGTGGTGTTGTTGATCGAACTCATGCCGGCCTGGATGCGGCTCTTGAAGCGGTACGCCCAGTCGCGGTCCATGGTGTAGATCGCGCTCGAGAGGCCGTAGTCGACGGCGTTGGCGGCGTCGATCGCGGCGTCGACCCCGTCGACCTTCACCAGGTTGATGGTCGGCCCGAACACTTCCTCCTGGAACAGTCGCATTCCGGGCTGCACGCCCGTCCACACGGTCGGCCAGCCGTAGAATCCGGCCTCAGGGTCGCCGCCGGTCCAGCCGGTCGGGGCGTTGCCCTCGGCGATGCGCCCCTGGCCGTACGCGAGCGTGGCGCCCTCCTCGCCGCCCCACGCCAAGTGCTCCTGCCAGCGCTCGAAGAAGCGCTCGTTGATGAAGGGCCCGTAGAAGACGTCGTCGTGCGCGACGGGGTCACCGATGCGCAACTCGGCGACGCGCGCCAGGAAGCGCTCGACGAAGGCGTCGTAGATCGGCGCGTCGACGATCACGTTGCCCGCCGAGGTGCAGCGCTGGCCACCGGTCGCGAAGGCGCTGAAGAGCGCTCCCTGCACCGCGTTGTCGAGGTCGGCGTCGCGCAACACGATCAGCGGGTTCTTGCCGCCGAGCTCGAGCGTCGGGTGCAGCAGGTTGCGCCCGGCCGCCTCGCCCACCATCCGCCCGACGGCGGTGGAGCCGGTGAAGGCGAACTTGTCCAACCGGCCCTCGTCCATCATGTCGATCAGGAACGCGCCCGCGGCGTCCTTGCCGCCGCCGAACACCACGTTCAGCACACCGGGCGGCAGGCCGGCCTCCTCGAACAGCTTCGCGAACGCATACGACACCGCCGGAGCGTCCTCGGAGGGCTTCCACACGATGGTGTTGCCGGTCACGAGCGCCGGCACGATCTTCCACGACGGCACCGCCACCGGGAAGTTGCCCGCGGTGACGATCCCAACCACGCCCAGTGGGCGTCGGTACGTGGTCAGTTCCTTGTTCGGCATCTCGGAGGGGACCGTCTGCCCGTACAGCCGCCGCCCCTCGCTCTGGAAGAAGCGGCAGGTGTCGATCGCCTCCTGCACGCTGCCACGCGCCTCCTTCAGGGTCTTGCCCATCTCGCGCGTCACGAGCTTCGAGAGCGACTCCTTCTCGCGCTCGATGGCGTCGCCGACCTTGCCGAGCAGCTCGCCGCGGATCGGCGCGGGCGTCGTCGACCAGGCCGGGAACGCCTCACGGGCCTTGACGCAGGCGTCACGCACCTGCTCGCGCGTCGCCTCGGCGAAGACGCCGACGAGGTCGGCACGGTTGCCGCTCGAGCGGCTCTCGAACGTGGTGGGGCTGGCGACGACGGCGCCGCCGATCAAGTGACCGTGGGTGGTGGGCATGGCGACTCCTCCGGAGCGGGTGTAGGGCGGTGCGAACACGTTCAGGACGCGGTTCGCCTGCTGTCCTCGAGACACGCGCAGGCTACCACGGGCGCGTCGCCGGCGCGGTCGCGGTACGGCTGGGACGACGGCACGAACGGCCGATCCTGGCGGCACGTGCCGCGGTCGCGCATCAGCGCACACGACGACCGTCTACANTGCCGCCATGGACGAGCTTGTGTTCCTGGTGGAAGACGCCCCAGAAGGTGGCTTCACGGCGCGGGCCCTCGGAACCGCCATCTTCACCGAGGCAGACGACTGGGACGAGCTCCAGGTGAACGTTCGTGACGCCGTCGACGTTCACTTCGAACACGACGCTCGCCCCGCGCTCGTACGACTCCATCATGTTCGTGACACCCTGATCGCGCTCTAGGCGTGTGACGCCTCGACTCCCACGCGACGTCTCGGGGCGGACCGTCATCGCGGCCCTCGAGCGCTTCGAACATCGCGTCGTTCGGCGCAGCGGTAGCCACGTGCGGCTCGAACACGAGGGCCCTCCTCGGCACGCCATCACGGTGCCGGATCATCCTGCGCTTCGCCTCGGCACGCTCGCAGCGATCGTCGCCGAGGTGGCTCGGGCACGCTCGCTCACGCGCGACGAGATCGTCGCAGCGCTGAGGCGAGGTTGACGAACGCTTGCGCGGCCCGCATCACGCCGCCGGCCGCGACCGAACCGGGACGCCCGTCCCGTACCGATGCCACGTACGATCACGCGAGACCCACGCGCGCGACGCGCGAAGGAGACCGCCGTGACCGAGACGCCTCGCAACGCTCTCACGCCCCGCACCTTCATCCTCGGCGCCCAGATGCTGTTCGTCGCGTTCGGTGCGCTGGTGTTGGTACCGCTCCTCACCGGTCTCGACCCGAACGTCGCGCTGTTCACGGCCGGCGCGGGCACGCTCGCGTTCCAGATCATCACCGGCTTCAGCGTGCCGGTCTTCCTGGCATCGTCGTTCGCGTTCATCGCGCCGATCGCCTTCGGCGTCGCCGAGTACGGCATGTCGGCGACGCTGTCGGGCCTCGTCGCCGCTGGCGCCTTGTACATCGTGCTCGCAGCGCTGGTGCGCGCCCGGGGCGTCGCGATCGTCCACCGCGTGCTGCCGCCGATCGTGACGGGCCCCGTGATCATGGTCATCGGTCTCGCACTCGCCCCCGTGGCCGTCGACATGGCGACGGGCACGGCGGTGGGCGACTACAGCGGCCGCGCCCTGGCCATCGCGTTCGTGTCGCTGCTGGCGACCGTGATCACGTCGATCTTCGCGCGCGGCCTCCTCAAGCTGGTCCCGATCCTGGTCGGCATCACCGTCGGCTACGTGGCCGCTGCGGCCCTCGGCATGGTCGACCTCACGCCCGTGCACGACGCGGCCTGGTTCGCGATCCCCTCGTTCGTGCTGCCCACCTTCTCGCTCCCAGCGATCCTGTTCATCCTCCCCGTCGCGATCGCGCCGGCGATCGAGCACGTGGGCGACCTCGTCGCGATCCGCGGCGTCACCGGCCAGGACTACCTGAAGAAGCCCGGCCTGCACCGCACGCTCTTCGGCGACGGCATCGCCACGAGCATCGCCGGCTTCCTCGGCGGGCCGCCGAACACCACCTACTCCGAGGTGACCGGCGCCGTCGCGCTCACCAAGGCGTTCAACCCGCTGATCATGACCGTTGCCGCTGTCCTGGCGATGGTGCTGGCGTTCGTCGGCAAGCTCGGCGCGGTGCTCGCCACCATCCCGACGCCGGTGATGGGCGGCATCCTCGTCATCTTGTTCGGCTCGATCGTCGTCGTCGGCATCTCGACGCTGGTGCGCGCCCAGGTCGACGTCACCGAGACGCGCAACCTGATCATCGCCGCCGTGGTGCTGGTCTTCGGCGTCGGCGGCATGGCGTTCCACTTGGGCGAGTTCAGCGTCGAGGGCATCGGCCTGGCCGGGATCGCCGGCGTCGTCCTGAACCTGGTGCTGCCCAAGACGCTCGGAACGAAGGTGACGGACGACGTCGCCTGATCCACGAACGCGACGACTCGGCGCGTTCCACTGGGCCGTCCGGCGCGTTCGCCGCGATCAAAGCTCGGGCGCAGCCTCGGCCGTACCCTGATCGACCGCGAGCATGCGCTCCAGGCTGGGCAACGTCACGGTGAAGCGTGTCGCGCCTGGCCGTGAGCGCGCGGTGACACGACCTCCCATGGCGCCGACCAAGCGGTGGACGACCGCCAACCCGACGCCCGCACCGCCCGGCCTACCCGAGTAGTAGCGCTCGAACGCGGACCGCGTCGCCTCGGGGCTCAGACCCGGGCCGTCGTCCTCGACGGTGACGCGCACCAGGTCACGCTCGCCAGCGATCATGAGCACCACCCCATCGCCGCCTCCGGAGGCCTGGACNGCGTTGCGCACCAGGTTGCGGACCACCTGGCGCAACCGTTCGCGGTCGGCGAGCACGCGGGCGTCACCCGGTGTGCGTGCCACCCGAACACCGGGGTGCTCATCAGCCACCTCGACCGCCACCACGCCCGCGTCCACGACGGCAAGCGCGAGCGGGGCCTCGAGTTCGCCGCGCGCCAACGTCAGCAGGTCGCGCGAGGTATGCAACAGCTCGTCGGCGGCCGCGCGTGCGGCGCGGACGCGCGGGTCGTCGGGGTGGCGCCGCGTCAGGTCGCGCAGCTCGCCGGCCACCAGCGTCAGGGGCGCCGCGAGCTCGTGAGCGACCTCGGCCAGGGCGTCGCGTTCGGCGCGTTGGCGCTCACGGATCGCGGCGAGCGCGCGCTGCAGGGCGGCGGCGAGATCTGCCACCTCGTCGTCCGGGCCCTCGTAGGCACGTAGGCTCGGCGCGACCGGGTCGAGGTCACGCGTCTGCGCCGCCAGGTGCGCGAGCGGCCGCAGGGCACGTCGCATCTGCACGAGGGCGACGATGCCCGCCAGCACCAAAGACGTGAGCGCGCTGGCGAACAGGCTGATCTGCAGCGCTCTGCGCGAGGCCTCTGACTCGCGCAAGTCGAGCGCCATGCGGATGGTGCCGATGACGAGGCCGGAGGGGAGCACCCACGGCTCCGACGCCACCAGCCAGGGCACGCCGTCGATTCGAGCCGGCGTCATCTCCGTCGCCATCGGCAACGCGACCGCACCGGGCTCCGGCAGCTGCACCCGGCCATCCGACGAGACGAACTGCAGCCTGACGGCCCCCGCATCGTCGGCCACGAAGGCCTGACCGAGCGCACCGGTGCGCACGAGGGCCTCGACGCGTTCGAGGTCGCGCTCCAGGAGGGCCTCGAGCTGCGATCGCTGCAGACGGCCGTAGATGGCGTCGGTGAGCACGATCATGGCGGCCAAGGCCACGACGAGTGCCACGACCAGGAGCGCGGCGAGGCGCGTCCGCAACGGCAGGGCCAGGCGCAGGCGGTTCACACCACCAGGTAGCCTTTTCCGCGCACCGTGACGATCAGGTCGTCGATGCCGAGCAGCTGCAGTCGTCTCCGCAGCTGATAGACGTAGACCTCGATCGTGTTGGAACCCGGACCGTCGGAACCGTAGAGGCGCCGCTCGAGGTCGTCCTTCGAGAAGACCCTGCCGCGGTTCGCGAGCAAGAGCCGCAGCACCTCGCACTCTCGCGTTGGCAGGACGATCACGCGCTCGCCGAGGCGCACGGTCGCCGACGAAGGCTGCAGCACGAGCGCGCCGTGCCGTAGCTCGTCGGGCGTGTCACGCTCACGTAGCCGGACGTGCACGCGCGCCAGGAGCTCTTGCACCTCGAACGGCTTGGTGAGGTAGTCGCTGGCCCCGGCGTAGAGGCCCTCGACCTTGCTGTTGACGTCGCCTCGGGCCGTGAGCATGAGGATGGGAACGTCGTCGCCGTCGGACCGCAGCCGCTCCGCCACCTCGAGACCGTCGACGTCGGGCAGGTTCAGGTCGAGCACCACGAGGTCGAAGTCGCATGCAAGGGCGCGCGCCAGGCCATCGCCCCCCGTGGCCGCCTCCACCACGGCGTACCCGGCTGCCGCGAGCTCGCGCCGCACGAGCTCGCGGAGCCGTGGGTCGTCCTCGACGACGAGGACCCGGCCGCGGCTCACCCCGCCCGCTCGCATTCCGGGTCGCAGGGCGTCAACCGTCGTCATCGTCATCCCGCTCGTCATCCCCCTCGTCGTCCCGGTCGCCGTCCCGGTCGCCGTCCCGGTCGTCGTCCAGGGCGTCGTCCACGGTCGCTTCTCGAGAACCACCGAACTGCGCCGTCGGCTCCCTGCCTTCGACCGGCACGAGCACCCGCCGGCCGTCTGGGAGGACGAACACCAGGTCGTGGTCACCGTGTGCCAGATGGTCTGCAACGTCGAGCGTGGCGCCATCCGCGAGCATCAACACGAGGCGGCCCTCCGCGAACGTGCCGAGGAACGGCGCTACCGACCCATCGGGCGCGACGACGAGCACGCGGACGTTCGCGCTGACCGCGGCCAGGCGCAACTCGAGCGCGTGCTCACCGACGGTGCCGTAGCCGACGAGCCGCGCCGCTGCGACGTCGGTCACGAGGAGTTCGGTGCCCACCTCGAACGTCGGTGCTCCGTTGGACGCACCGACCGCCCCTGCCCCACCATGCGCGAGGCAGGCGAGGGTGAGGGCGATGATCGCCACGACGTAACGTCTGGGACGGTTCGGTGCCATGGCGTCAGCGGTCGCGTCGTGGCTCACTCGTCGTCATCGTCGTCATCGCCCCAGTCGCCATCCTCGCCGAGGTCGCCGCGCGCCGGAAGGATCGAGAAGCGCGGCGCCACGGACTCGCGGAGCGCTGACGCCAGAGGCGTACGCAGCACGGGGCCCGAGTCTGCCTCGGGGAGCGCCTCGTGCAGCAGCAACGCGTCCCATTCGTCGCTGCCGGCGTCGTCGCCGAAACCCGCCTCGATGGTGACGGTGAGCGTGGCGTACGTGAAGCGACCGACGAACACCTCCAAGGGCTCGAAGTCTTCCTCGCTCACGACCATCAACGAGCCGTCGAACGACACGAACGCGTCGTAGAAGGCGGCGCCCCCCTCAGGAAGGACGACCACGAACGTGAGGAAGCCAGTCAGGTCGGAGCGAACGCGCAGGTCGGCGCTCGCCTCGGTGAGGTAGCCGCTGCCCACCGTCGCGCCACGACTATCGAACAACGCCATCCTCACGTCGCCGACGGGCGACGCGGCAGCGGCCGTGGTGAGAACGGCCAGGACCGCGAACGCGGCGAGCGTCGTACCCAGGCGGACGAAGCGAGGAGACGCGGGGCGGGGCAAGGCGGTGGACAGCGCACGGCGCGCGAGATCGAGCATCAACGAACCTCCGCGCCCATGACACAACACGATCCTGAGGTGGGTCTGAAGCGGCTGCCTCGCTGCGCCGCGGGCGGCCCGACGCGACGCCCGGCCGCCCGCGATACGATGCCGGTAACGCCGGAGCCCCGGCGCCACCGTCCTTTAATCCGGTCCCGTGAGACCGAGAAGGAGCCCGCATGACGCTGACCCCCAAAGCCACCCTCATGGACGAGCAGGAGCTCGGGCGGGCGCTGACGCGCATCGCACACGAGATCGTCGAGCGTGCCAAGGGCGTCGACGGCCTGGCCCTCGTCGGCATCCACACCCGCGGCGTGCCGATCGCGGAGCGCCTCGCAGACCTGATCGAGCGCTTCGAGGGGCGCCGCCCGATGAGCGGCAAGCTCGACATCACCCTCTACCGCGACGACCTCACCGAGATCGCGCTGCAGCCGGTGGTGCGCAAGACCGAGGTCCCCTTCGACGTGAGCGGCACCACCATCGTGTTGTGCGACGACGTCCTGTACACCGGCCGCACCGCGCGCGCGGCGCTCGACGCGCTGGTCGACATGGGCCGGCCGGCGGTGATCCAGTACGCGGTGCTGGTCGACCGGGGGCACCGCGAGCTGCCGATCCGCGCGGACTACGTCGGCAAGAACGTCCCCACCAGCCGTGCCGAGGTCGTCAAGGTCAAGCTGCGCGAGGTCGACGGCGAAGACGGCGTTCAACTCCTCGAGCACGCGGACGCGTGAGGGCGCCACGATGATCCCCGGCAGCACACCGGTCGACCTGGCCGCGACCCCGGCGAAGGCCCGGCGTCGCCACCTGCTCGACCTCGAGGGTTGGAGCCGAGAGGCGCTCCTGGCGCTGTTCGACACGACCGACGTGATGGCGCAGGTGATGCAGCGCACCATCAAGAAGGTGCCGGCCCTGCAAGGCTTCACGGTCGGCACGCTCTTCTTCGAGAACTCGACGCGCACGCGGCTGTCGTTCGAGCGCGCCGCGCGGGCGCAGTCGGCGGACGTGATCAGCTTCGCTGCCGGCGGCAGCAGCGTCAGCAAGGGGGAGTCGCTTCGCGACACCTTGCGCACCATCGACGCGATGCAGGCCGACCTCTACGTGGTGCGCCACCACGCCGCTGGCGCGCCGCACCAGATCGCGAACTGGACCGACGCGGCCGTCGTGAACGCCGGCGACGGTCGTCGCTCCCACCCCACCCAGGCGCTGCTCGACGCCTACACGTTCCGCGAGCGCTTCGAGGGCTTCGACGGCTTCGAAGGGAAGCGCCTGGCGATCGTCGGCGACGTGCTGCACTCGCGCGTGGCGCGCTCGAACGTCAGCGCTTGGACCACGCTCGGCGCCGAGGTGGTGCTGTGTGGACCGCGCACGCTGCTGCCCGCCGAACTCGCGGAGCAGCCCGGCGTCACGCTCACGCACCGCGTCGAGGAGGCCGTCGAGGGCGCCCACGCCGTCATGGCGCTGCGGCTCCAACACGAGCGCATGGCCAGCGGCCTGCTGCCCTCGCAGGCGGAGTACCGGCAGCGCTACCAGGTGAACCGCGAACGCATGCGGCTGGCGCATCCTGACGCGCTCGTGATGCACCCCGGCCCCATGAACCGCGACGTCGAGATCGAAGGCGTGCTCGCCGACGAACCGCGCAGCGTGATCGAGGCGCAGGTCGCCAATGGCGTGCCCGTGCGCATGGCCGTCCTCTACACCCTCCTCGTCGGCTCACGCTGAGCCGGGACCCCCGGAGCACCACATGAGTGACACGACGCGCGCGCCACACGGCGCCGACGCCCCGATCCCCCGCACCGTCCTGCGCGGCGCGCACCTGATCGACGCCCGCGGCGACCACGGCGTCCACGACCTGTGGCTCGCCAGCGGCCGCATCGAAGGGACCGATCTCGCCGGCGACGCCGAGCGCGAGCTCGACGCCACGGGCCTGCTGGTCACGCCCGCGTTCATCGACCCGCACGTCCACCTGCGCGTCCCCGGTCAGGAGGAGAAGGAAGACCTCGCCAGCGGCCTGGCCGCCGCGGCTGCGGGAGGCTACGGCACGGTCATATCGATGGCCAACACCAGTCCCACCGTCGACGACCCGGCGATCGTGCGCTCGCTGGTCGAGGAGGCCGCCCGCCTCGGCCTGGCCAGGCTGCGCCCGGCCGCTGCGCTGTCGCTAGGGCTCGCGGGCGAGCGCCTCGCGGACTACGCCGCGCTCCAAGCGGCCGGCGCCGTGATGATCACCGACGACGGCATCCCCGTGGTCGACTCGCACCTGCAGCGCCGCGCCTGCGAGTACGCTCGCGAGCTCGGCCTGGTGATCCAGACCCACTCCGAGGACCCCAGCCTGCGCCAAGACGGCGTGATGCACGAGGGGCGCGTCTCGCAGCGGCTCGGCCTGCCCGGCAACCCGGCCGAGGCCGAGGCGATCATGGTCTTCCGCGACTGCGAGATCGCCCTGATGACCGGCGCGCGTGTCCACATCGCGCACGTCTCGAGCGAGCGCGGCATGCGCGTGGTCGAGTGGTTCAAGGAGCAGGGCGCGCCGGTGACGTGCGAGGTCACGCCGCACCACCTCACGCTCACGGACGAGGTGTGGGAACGCTTCGACCCGGTCTTCAAGGTGGCGCCACCGCTGCGCACCGAGCGCGACGTCGCGCACCTGCGCGCGGCGCTCACGCGCGGTGTCGTCGATTGCATCGGCACCGATCACGCGCCGCACACGCGCGCCGAGAAGGACCGCGACGCGCTGGCGGCGCCGTTCGGGCTGCCCAACATCGAGGTGGCCTTCCCGGTGCTCTACAGCGAGCTGGTGCGCGCCGGCGCCCTCGAGCTCGGCACCCTGCTCGAGTTGATGCAGGGCGGTCCGGCGCGCGTGATGGGCTGGCCCGCGCCGACCCTCGAGCCGGGAGCCCCCGCCGACGTGGTGGCGCTCGACCTGGAGACCGAGCGCCCGGTCGATGCCGCGTCGTTCAAGAGCAAGGCGCGCTTCTCGCCGTGGCAGGGCGCGACCCTGCGCGGCTGGCCGACGGCGACGATCGTCGCAGGCCGGGTGGTGTTCGAGCGCGACGTCAGGGGTTGATCCGTGCGGCGTTCGGAGCCCGCACCGCCTCGGCCAACAGCACCACCACCACGCCGGCGAACGCGGTGACGACCGCCGCCAACACCGCGATCAGGGCGGCGCGCGTCGGTTCGGGTCGAGTNGGAACCGTCGGCTGGCTCAGGACGCGCACGCCCGAGGGCGCCATCTGCGCGACGAGCGCCACGTTCGGATCGATGGCGGTGAGCACGCCGACGCCCTGCAGCGCCTCGCTCACCTCGCGCTCGAGCGCCGCGATGCGCACCGTGGCCTCCGCCCGGCTACGGGCCAACCTCGAGCGCTCGCCGACGATCTCGACGCGCTGCTCGGCGGCGCGCTCGCGCCGCACCTCGAGCGCGGCGATGCGAGCGTCGAGCGAGGCCAACGCGCCCGCCAC
>SL_3KL_010_SEDDRAFT_10006535_pt1 | contig 10424 bp, 9 predicted proteins | sample SodLakKL_010_SED_2_FD_10381 | JGI IMG/M metagenome (IMG submission 10381)
CAAGGCGTTCGCTAGCCGATTTATCTGCGTCGTCCAAGTTTCCTGGCTCGTTTGCGTTTCTGGATCTGGCGAGGGGTCAGCTTGTTGCGCCGCCCGGCATAGGGATTGTCCGATTCCTTGAACAACAGGTGAATCGGCACGCCGGTGAAATCAAAGCGCTTGCGGAAGCTGTTGATCAGGTAGCGACGATAGGATTCCGGCACCTGGGCGGTGCGATTGCCGTGGATAATCACGCGCAGCGGGAAACTGCCTCCGCCATGGGCATAACGCAGCTTGGGAGTAGCCCGTTTGCCGCCCGGGGGCGGATGCATCTCGACGGCCTTTCTGAGCACCCGGGTCAGGGCCGATGTGGACAGGTCCTGGCTTGCGCAGGCATGGACATGCCTGACCGCATCGGTCAGCTCTCCCAGGCCACTGCCGTGCAGAGCCGAGGCCGTGACCACCGGCGCAAAGGTTGCAAAATCCAGACGCTCGGCCACTTGCACGAGAACCTTCTCGCGCCGCCTCTCGTCCATGCTGTCCCACTTGTTCAGTACCAGCACCAGGGCTCGCCCGGCATCCATGACATGGCCGGCCAGGCGCGCATCCTGTTCGGTCACGCCTTCGGACGCATCCACCAACAGGGCGACCACTTCAGCCTGTTCCATGGCTTGCAAGGCCTTGATGGTACCCAGGCCTTCGATGCCGGTGTGTGATCCACGTCGGCGCCGGATTCCAGCGGTATCAACCAGGTGAAAGGCCTGTCCGTCGCGCTCGATCCGGGCATGGACCGGGTCGCGGGTGGTACCGGCCCGCGGTGTGGCCAGGGCCCTTTCCTCCCCCAGCAATCGGTTGAGCAAGGTGGATTTGCCAACGTTCGGACGGCCGATCAGCGCCAGGCGGATCCCTTCCTCTGCATCGGGCACATCTTCGACGACCGGCGGAAGGGCTTCGAGCAGCTCGCGTCCCAGACGGTCCAGTCCGCGCTTGTGACTGGCGGCGATCAGGCACTGGGGTGCAATTCCCAGTTCGGCGAACTCGCTCACCAGTTGGTCCTCGTCCAATCCGTCGGTCTTGTTGATCGCATGCAACAGGGGCTTGTTCTGCTTGCGCAGCCAGCCCGCTATGTCACGATCGGAAGGCAGCAAGCCGGCTCGTGCATCGGTGACCAGCAAAACCACATCGGCCTCATCGACCGCAAGGCGGGTCTGGGAGCGGGCGGCACTGATGATCTCGTCATCGCTGTCATCCAGACCACCCGTATCGACCACAATGACACTACGCCCGCCGATGCGGGCGCGACCGTGGATTCGGTCACGGGTGACCCCGGGCGTATCGGCGACCAGCGCGTCCCGGGTTTGTGTCAGGGCATTGAAAAGTGTGGACTTGCCCACATTGGGCCGGCCCACAATGGCAACCACGGGAAGCCTGGACATGTCCGCGAAAGCCGGGGCACCGGGCTCAGTTACGAGCCCGCCAGGCAGTTAGCCGGCCATCTTCGTCAAGCACGTAGGCCACGTTACCCACAACGGTGGGCGCTTCGGTCGGTCGACTGCGGCCGATACGAGTCCGGGCGGCGAAATTGCCATCCCGAACATTCAGCCAATGCATGTATCCACTTTCATCAATCGTCACCAGGTAGTCACCGATGAACACCGGACGGGTCAGATTCCGTCTGGCCATTTCGTCGTTGTCCCACTCGGTCGAGCCATTGCGACGATCCAGGATTTGCACGGTATCGTTGCGGTCGGCAACTGCCAACTGAGTTCTATCTACCTCAAGGCCGCTCGGTGAAGCGATATCGCGGACCCACAGTATCCGTCCGGATTCCAGCGCCAGGCCGGCCAGGCGACCCCGGTAGGTCACCACGTAGAGCTCGGAACCCACGATGACCAGCGGGCCGTCGATGTCAGCCAGTCGATCGAGTTCCGTTCGTCCCTCCGGAACGCTCACCCGCTGCTCCCACACCACACTGCCATCATTGACTCTCAGGGCCGATACCATGCCATCATCATGGCCAATGTAGACTCGACCCGCCCGCACCAGCGGATCACTGACGCCACGCAGGGTCAACAGCGGCACGCTGCGATCGTAGATCCACAAGCGCGCACCATCATTGACATCAATACCAAAGGTGCGGCCGTCGATGCAGCGGGCGATGACAATTCCGTCATGTACGACCGGATAGGACAGGATTTCCGAAGACAACTGGGCCCGCCAGCGGGTCTCGCCACTTTCCGGATCCATGGCGACCAGTTCGCCATCAAATGTACCGGCCAGCAGCACCCCTTCCTGAACCGTCGGTCCGGCCGAGAGCTCCAGATCCGTCCTGAACCGCCGGGTCACACGGCCACGCTCAGCATCCACGGCCACGATCCGACCGCGGTGATCTCCGACCCAGATCAGGCCGTTGTCATGATAGGGGCGAAAATTGGGCCGAGCGCGGCCCAGGCCGCCGCCGGCGTTGGTCGACCAGATTCGATTGACACTGATGGTCGGGTCAAAATCGACCAATGCCGCCGGCGCATCGTCGTCCGGCGTGCTGCTGAACCACCCTGAAACGGTCTGGCAACCGACCAGAACGAAGGTCAGAATCAATACGGCAAGAACTCGAATGGCTGTCCTCACGAGGTCTCCTCGGACAGACCCGGACCGGTGGCATCAATTTTGATTTCCAGCACGCCACGACCCGCGGCCCGACCGGTCAGATTCTCGAGCGCTTCCCGGTAGGCCAGGCGTGCCTGGTCCAGGTCTCCCCTGGCCATGTAGATATCGCCTCGCAGCTCGGCCCATTCGGCCTTGAATCCGACCGGCGGCGTTCCGGAGATCAGGCCCCGGGCATCCTCGAGATCACCCTGGGCCACAAGCACCCGCGCCAGGCGCAGGGTGGCGATCGGCCAAAGGTTTTCGAATCGACGTTGCTCGAGAATCTCTCGATAGATCCGTGCCGCCGGGGCTAGCTGGCCATCTTCGACATAGGCAGCGGCCATGTTCAAACCGGCCAGACCCACGTAGGCACTGCGTGGCACGGAGTCCCGCATCTGCTCGAACTGTTCCTGGGCAAATTGCAGCGAGCGGGCATCCAGTTCGCTCTGGATAACATCGAAATACTCAGCCGCCAACTGGCGCTGGCCCGCCTGGTGATCCTGCCAGTAGCGAAAACCGAAAATTCCACTGAATGCCAGAACCAAGCCCAGTACCAGCGAAAACCCGTACTCCTTGATCCATTTTCGTACGCGTTCGCTTTGTTCGTGTTCGTCGTAAAGCTCAACGGCCATAAGAATATTTTCCATCCCCTTGGCAGGGGGTCAATGAGAATACAAATGTCTATGATAAATCAGTCGCTGTCGTTGCGGCCAATCAATTGGGCGAGTCGCTTGGACAATTCAGCGATAGCGAGGGTTTCCTGGTCGGCATGAGCGGCACGCAAATCCTTGAGTTGGACCACGCCTTCAGCCATTTCACTTTCACCGAGTATCAGCGCAAACCGGGCGCCACTGCGGTCGGCGCGCTTGAACTGTGCCTTGAATTTACCACCGGAAACCGCTGTCGCCAGACGCAGGGCCGGTAACTCGTCGCGCAGTCGCTCAGCCAGGGCCAGCGTGTCATCCGACGAAACCTGGCTCACCAGAAAGGCATGCGGCGGCCGGCTGAATTCGACGCCAGCTTCTTCGGCAAGCGCCAACAGACGTTCAACGCCCATGGCAAAACCAATTCCGGGCGTGGGTTTTCCGCCCTGGATGGCGACCAGGTCGTCGTAGCGTCCACCCGCGCAGACGGTTCCCTGGGCGCCCAGATCGTTGGTGATCCACTCGAATACCGTTCGGCAGTAATAATCCAGACCCCGAACCAGCCCGGTATTGATCTGGTATTTCACGCCCAGCTTGTCCAGCATCCGGCAGACCGCATCGAAATGGGCGCGCGCCTGATCACCCAGGGCATCAGACAGGCGCGGCGCACCGCTCATCAAGGCCTGAGTGTCGGGGTGCTTGCTGTCGAAAATTCTCAGGGGGTTGGTTTCAAGCCGTCGCTGACTGTCCGCATCCAGCCGATCGCGATGCGGCTCAAGGTATTCAACCAGCTGCCGCCGGTAACGCTCGCGATCGGCTTTGTCTCCCAGACTGTTGATTTCGAGTCGAATGCGATCTGACAAGCCCAGTGTTGCCCAGAGTCGCTCGACCATCAGAATCAACTCGACATCGACGCCCGGCTGATCGATCCCGAACACCTCGGCGCCGAACTGATGAAACTGACGCTGGCGACCCTTTTGCGGCCGCTCGTGACGAAACATCGGGCCCTGGTACCAAACTTTGAGTCCGGGAGGGTGGGTCAAGCCATGCTGAATGGCCGAACGGACCACACCGGCCGTGCCCTCCGGGCGCAGGCTCAGAAGATCGCCGTTGCGGTCCTCAAAGACATACATTTCCTTTTCCACCACATCGGTGGTCTGCCCGATGGCGCGGGTAAACAACTCGGCCTTTTCCACGATGGGCGTACGGATCTCCTGGAAATCATAGGCCGCGAAAATCGCGGAGACACGACTTTCCAGCCAATGCCAGAGCGCGGACTGCTCGGGCAGAATGTCGTGCATACCGCGAATGGATTGAATGCTGTTCATGGTCAAATGCCAACGAAGTTCTCAAACAGCAAACCCGCCTGCCGGCGGGTTTGCACCAGACCAAAGGCTCGGCGACTCACCTGAAATCAGCGCACCACCTGGCCATCGGCCAGAAGCTTCAATTGAATCACATCGCCGCGATCGTGGCCTTCGTATTCAACGAGTTCACCTCCGGCATGAAGTTCCACAGAGTTCGCTCGTCCAAGCAATATCCTGAACGGCGGCTCTCCCCGATAATGGCGCTCCTGTCCAGTACGCAGCAAGTCATATTCCAGACGCTGACCATCGGCCGAAAAGATCTCGACCCAGCTGTCGTCACGTAGCCTGACCATCAGTTCCAGGACCGGATCCTCGGCCACGCCCTCAACATCGGGAACCGGCGGCCCCATGACCGTGGCCTGCTCGTCGCCGAGAGCGGGCTCCATAACACTGCGGACGGCACTCGATGGCAATACTGCAGCGGTAATGTGACGAGGTCCGGTAGAACCTTCGGTCTCATCGTCCGACCCCAGCGCCCTTGAAAGGCGACCGCTACGAGTCCGCTCACTGTCAGGCTCGGCCTGCTCCATGACTGTTTCCGTGGCGGCCGGCTCGCGATCAACCATTCGTGATCCGCTCTGGATGTACATGATGATTAGCGGTGGCACGATTACCGTGGTGACCAGGGCATAGGTGGCGATCTTGAGGAACCGATCCATGCGGCCGGTATGTTTGCCCGTCGGCAGAACCTCGCGCAATTCAGGCAACTGGTCAGGCTCCAGCTCAGCCAGCAATTCGGCCGGCTCCAGACCCACGACTCGGGCATAATTGTTGATGTAGCCACGCCGGTAGATTCCGGCAAGGCGGTCCACCTGACCACTCTCGATCTCGTTGATCGTCGCGCCGGAAAGATTCAATCGGGCGGAAATCTCACTCAGGCTCAGACCCTGGCGTCGACGCTCGGTCGCAAGTTGTTCTCCGATCCGGGTGTAAGCCGCGGCCTTGGCCTCGATATTTTCACTTGGCAATTGAACTGAATGGGTTTCGTCGCTGGTATTTTCAGTCATCTTCTTGCAATTCCCTCCGTAATTCGCGCGCTTGGCTGGAATCGGGAAATTCCCGTTCCAGACGGTCTGCGTACTGGTATGCATCGGCATGGTTGTCGAGCTGACGCTCGATTCTGTAGCCCAGTAGCAACGCGCCGGGTTCCGGATTGGCCACTGACTCGAAGCGCTGCAGAAAAGCACGCGCACGGAAGGCCTCTCCTTGCTGGTAATGAATATCGGCCAGGTGATACAGGGGGTCCGGGTACTGTGGATCGATTTCGATCGCACGCCGCAAATGCTGGTCGGCGGTTTCAAGATCGCCATTGCGACGGGCACAGGCTCCGGCATTTGCCCAGGCCACCTCAGGAGTATCATAAAACGGATCACGCACCGCTGCCATGAATTGTTCATCCGCCGAGCCGAAATCGCCCTGTCGGCAGAGGAAAACCCCATAGCTGTTGAGTGTGCCACCGTCATTTGGCGCCAGGCGAATGGCGCGTCTGTAATGCTGGCCAGCGCGCGAAGAGTCACCGATCTGCTCATAGATCAATGCCGCACCCAGATGAGCGGGCACATGGTCCGGATCATGATTGAGCGCTGTCTGCAGCTTCTCCAGCGCAGTCCTGAAGTCACCCCGCTCGAGATATCCAATTCCCAATCGGGTATTGACCTCGGCGCCGCGCACGGGACTGACTCTATCCATACCCGACCGCGTCTCGGTGGGCTCCGGCGTTGTCGCGCACCCAGCCAGGATCAGGAGGGCGACCAGAGCGAGGAATGGGAACCGACAAGTCATCATGCGCTGACCGCCTGGCGTGCCAGTTGCTGTTGCACCACCATTCGGCGCTGGCTCGGACTCAGCAATTTGCCGACCAGCTGGCCGCAGGCTGCATCGATGTCCTCGCCGCGCGTTTTCCGGACCGTGGTAATGATGCCGGCCGCCCGGGTGATCTTCTGAAACTCGTAGATCGCCTCATCGCTGGACGGGCTGAATGGTGTACCGGGAAACGGGTTGAAGGGAATCAGATTGATCTTGCATGGGAGGCCGTTAAGCAATCGCACCAGACCCTTGGCCTGGGCTGGCCCGTCATTGACTCCATCGATCATGGTGTATTCAAAGGTAATCGAACGCCGCGATCGCATTCTCACAAAGCGCTTGCAGGCCGCCATGAGTTCGCTCAGGGGATATTTACGATTGAGCGGGACGAGACGACTGCGCAGTTCATCATCCGGGGCGTGCAGGGAAACCGCCAGGGCGAACTCATCGCCATCGGCAAGCTGGTCGATTCCAGGCACCACTCCGGCGGTGGATATGGTGACCCGGCGCGAAGCCAGGCCATAGGCCAGGTCATCACGCAACAGCGACAGGGAGGCACGAACGGCATCCAGGTTCAGCAGTGGCTCGCCCATCCCCATGTAAACCACATTGGTCACTCGACGACCACCCAGGCGCTCATCGGCCAGGGCTTTGACCGCGTGCCAGACCTGTCCGGCAATTTCGGCCGCACCGAGATTGCGCTTGAAACCCTGGGTCGCGGTCGAGCAGAAGGTGCAATTGAGCATGCATCCGACCTGCGATGAAATGCACAGAGTGCCGCGACTGGTTTCGGGAATGAATACCGCCTCGACCGCGCTGCCGCCCTCGACCGCCAGCAGCCATTTGACCGTACCGTCATCCGACAACTGCTCGCGAATGACCCGGGGTGGCGTGATCTCGGCAACTTCGGCAAGTCGCTCCCGCAACTTGCGCGACAAATCGGTCATCTCATCGAAGTCGGTGACCTGGCGCTGGTGAATCCACTGCAGAATTTGCCGGGCACGATAAGGCTTCTCGCCGAGACCGGCGAAGAAGCGCTCCAGCCCCGATCGGTCAAGGCCGATCAGGTTGATCTTTTTTGCTGGCCCTGCGGGCATTTGCAGTGTTTCTTTACGAATTACCTTGAGTATATCTCATCTGCACCAAAAAAGAACTCGATCTCGGTGCGGGCAGTGTCTTCGGCATCTGACCCATGAACCGCGTTGGCATCGATACTGGTAGCGAAATCGGCGCGAATGGTGCCCGGGGCAGCCTGGCGTGGATCGGTGGCCCCCATCAGCTCACGGTTGCGCGCAATGGCATCCTGACCCTCCAGCACCTGGATCATCACGGGGCCGGAAGTCATGAACTTGACCAGATCGGCGAAAAACGGACGTTCGCGGTGGACCGCATAGAATCCTTCAGCTTCCTCGGTACTGAGATGCTTCATCCGGGCCGCGACGACTTTCAACCCGGCGCGCTCGAAACGGGTGTAGATCTCGCCGATGACGTTCTTGGCCACGGCATCGGGCTTGATGATGGAAAGGGTGCGTTGCATGCTTTCTCCAGGGTTCAATGACAAGGTTTGAAAAACAGGCGGCATTGTAGCCGCCCTGCCCCCTTGATGCAGCATTTTTGATGGCTTCGATGGCACAATGGCGGGGATCGAAAGCGTTGTGGCGGCCACTTGAATCGCCGGTAAGGAGAGATGGATGGAATTTTTTGCAGAGTACGGCATGTTTCTGGCCAAGGTCCTGACCCTGGTCATCGCGACTCTGATCGTGGCAACCACCCTGGTCAACCTGATTCGCAGCCAACGCGTTGAGCCCGGGCAGCCGGGCGCACTGGAAGTCCGGCACCTGAATGCCGATTTTGAACAGGCGGCCCTGACCATCCGCTCTGCGATGCTGCCGGCCAAGGCACTCAAGGCGGCTCGCAAGAAGTTGAGCGCTCGCCGCAAAAGTGGCCCGGACGAATCTCGCCGGCGCATATTCGTGATCGACTTTCATGGCGATCTGCGCGCCACCGCACTGAACAGCCTGCGCCAGGAAATCAGCGCTGTTCTGACGGTTGCACGGGATCAGGATGAAGTGCTGGTTCGCCTGGAAAGCGGTGGCGGCCAGGTGCATGCCTACGGCCTGGCTGCGGCGCAGTTGAAGCGGATCACCGATCGGAAAGTGAGCTTGACGGTCGCAGTCGACAAGATCGCCGCCAGCGGCGGTTACCTGATGGCTTGCGTCGCTGATCGTATCTTGGCCGCGCCGTTTGCCATCGTCGGGTCAATCGGAGTCATTGCGCAACTCCCCAATTTCAACCGCCTGTTGAAAAGGCACGACGTGGACTTCGAGCAGTTCATGGCCGGTGAGCACAAACGCACCGTTACCCTTTTCGGCGAAAACACCGATGCCGGCCGTGACAAGTTCCAGCAGGAAATCGAGGAAGTTCATGATCTTTTCAAGGACTTCGTCAAGACCCATCGTCCGAAAATCGACCTTGGGCCGGTGGCGACCGGCGAATACTGGTACGGGACGCGCGCCCTTGATCGGGGCCTGGTGGACGAGCTGATCACCAGCGATGACTACCTGATGAAAGCCAGCGAAGATGCCGAATTGTTCCAGGTCCGCCACGCCGGCCGAAAACCGCTGCTGGCCCGCCTGATGCGACAGGGTGGAGACAGCCTGGCAAGAATTCTGGATTGAAACAAGAGGAAATCCTGATCTGGGCGATACGTGTCTGGATCGGCAAGGCCAATCCAAACGGCATTTTCGATGACTGTAATCCGGGCCCAGTGCCCGGGCATCTTCATTCGCTGACCCGATGTTGAACATTGAGCTGAATATTGATATTGCCGCGCCAGCGATTGACTTCCAGGCGATAGGTCAGGTGGAGTGGATCGGGAAGCTCTTGGTGAAACAGCTCGCCGGCACGAAATGCAATGGCATCCAGTTCGGGCCCGCCACCGCTGGGCCGCAAGCGCATCTTGAGATGGCTTTGCCCGACTATGCGCCGCTCGAGCACATGGAATTGTCCATCGAACAGCGGCTCCGGCCAGGACTGCCCCCAGGGACCGGCACGGTGCAGCGCCTCGGCCACAGTGACCTCGAACTCGTCCGGTTTCAGTTCGCCGTCGGTGGCGACGGTTTCCGAGACAAACTCCAGTGACTCCAGTTGCTGCTCGAATGCCGCCCTGAATGCCTCGAAATCGCCCCGATCCAGACTCAGCCCGGCAGCCCGGGCATGGCCGCCGAAACGTTCGACCAGCCCGGGATTGGCCTGGCTGACATCGATCAGCAGGTCACGCATGTGCACACCCTCGGGGCTGCGAGCCGATCCCTTCAGCTCCTGGCCGCCGGTCTCGGCCGGGGCAAACGCGATCACCGGGCGCTGCAATCGCTCCATCAGGCGGCCAGCCACCAATCCGACCACTCCTTGATGCCAGCCGGGATCGTAGACACACAGGCCATCGAGCCGACCGTCAATGTCCGCGGCCAGCTTGTCAGCCTGTTGCTCGGCCATCATTTGCATATCCGCCTGAATGGCCTGGCGTTCGGCATTGAGCCGGTCCAGTTCAGCGGCCAGCTTGCGCGCCTCGTGCTCCGACTGCGCCAGCAGACAGCGAATGCCGACACTCATGTCATCCAGTCGTCCGGCGGCGTTCAATCGCGGTGCTGCGGCAAAACCCAGGTCAGCGGAACTGATATGCGCCAGATTTCGGCCGGCGATCTCCAGCAAGGCCTGTACTCCGGGAGTGCACTGGCGGGCGCGAATGCGTTCCAGTCCCTGAAACACCAGGCAGCGATTGTTGGCATCCAGGGGCACCAGGTCAGCCACGGTACCCAGCGCTACCAGGTCCAGCCACTGAGCCAGCGATGGTTGTGTTTTCGACTGGAATCGACCGCGCTCGCGCAATTCGGCGCGCAAGGCCATGACCAGATAAAACATGACGCCGACACCGGCCAGGGCCCGTGAGGGGAAAGTCTCGCTGGTCAGATTGGGGTTGACGATG
>SL_3KL_010_SEDDRAFT_10006536_pt1 | contig 10423 bp, 16 predicted proteins | sample SodLakKL_010_SED_2_FD_10381 | JGI IMG/M metagenome (IMG submission 10381)
GCCCAGATGCGCGAGAACCTCGGCGTTCTGCTCGCTGTTCAGCTCATGGGTCCTGCGGTGGCCGGTCAGCGCGCGACGCGATCGGCGAAGCCGGCGATGGTCCGGCTCAGCGTGCCGGGGCGCTCAGATGCATGCCGTGTCCCCACGCTTGACGATGACCATCGAGTCCACGTGCGGTAGCGCCGTGGCCAGCACCTCCAGCCGCCCTCGGAGCTGCGATGGACCGAGCAGGCCGCCGACCAACAACGCCGGCACGTCCAGTGACCCGTTTCGGTCCAAGCCCACTACCAGGGTCTCGATCGCTCCGTGTCGGCGATCTGCGCCCGGGCGCACCCGTGTTGGTGGCGCCACAGGAACGGGACCCGTCGCAGCAGGGTTACCACCAGGGGCGGGACGGCCACGTCGCTGGCAGGCCGTCGTGGGTCGCGGGCGGTCGTTGGCGCCGGCGTCGTCGCTGGGTCGAGCCCTCTGGAGACGTTGGCTTCACGGGGACGGGATCGGTGCCGGCGGTGAAGATCTTGAGGATGTCGTGCGCCGGGGTGTGCAGCCGACACTCCCCTGCGGCGGTGTCGAGNCCTCGGAGACGGACCTNNCAACCTCCACCCNCCTCCTGACCCCATCTGGAGCACGTTGCGAACGGGGCTCCCTAGCCCGCCGGTGGTGGGGTGAGGTTGTAGCGGGCGATGACGTCGGGCAGCCAGTCGGGTTGCGCCAACTCGAGCCGGGCCCTCTCCGCGAGCTCGGGGAGCTGCGAAGGGTCGTCCGCGGCCTGCCGGAAGAAGTCCTCGAATCCGGGGGGTGAGATCACCTCGATCATCCGCGCCGGCGCGTTCCCCGCGTTCCACATCGCGTGGACCTCGCCGTGGGGCTTGACGATGTACCCGCCCGGTCCGAGGACCACCTCTTCATCCTCCGAACGGAACCCGATCTCGCCCTCGAGCACGATCGAGAACTCGTCCTCGAGGTGGTGGACGTGGGGCGGCACGAGCGCGCCCACCTCGAAGGGATGCTCCACGATCGACAGGGCGCCACCGGTGTCGTCGCCGTGGATCTTGAACACCACGTCCACGCCGGGCATCAGGGTCCCCCGGCGTCCCTCATCGGGCTGCACCACCGTCAGGCCCGGGGCGCTGGGTGTGCGTGTCGCGATGCTCATGCACCCTCCTCTGTTCTGGTAGTGAACACATACGTACACTGAAACAGACGGATCCTGGGATGTCAATATTGGGTGAACGACAGCGTCCTGTGGAAATGAGGCCGGACCGGATGCGTCAGCGTGCCGAGCAGGTCGAGGAGGCCCGGCTGACCGTCTACCGCCACTTCCCCGATCTCGCGCCCCTGTTCGCGGCCTGCAGCCAGCGCTGGATCGAGCTGCACCCACCGCCAGATCCCGCCGCCTGACGGGAGATCCCAGATCTGCGGCCAGAAGCCGGCACACGCTGAGCGAGCTGGACGTCTGGTTCGGGGCCTCCGGCGACGAGCTCCTGCCGATCGTGGGCGACCGCGAGGCGATGCCCCCGTCCGCACAGCAGGAGCCGGCCGAGCACCTCCAGGCGTTTGCACATGCTCTGGTGACGGGATCGGGGGTGCGAGGGCGTGCCCGTCGACGTCGGCTCGCAACGTCGGGGCTCGTGGTTGACTTCTGGACCTGGCACTCCCTCGTGGTCGAGCACGGCCTCGACACCACCGAGGCGGTCGACCTCCCCGGGACCTTGTTCACCTGCGCGGTCGGCCGACACGGCTCGCCCTGAGCCTCGCTCGACGACCAGGCGACGAGCCGACCGGTCAGACAGCGTGTTCGCGCTGCCACGGAGGCCACGCCGGCCAGCTCCGGCAACGGCGAGCACCTGCTCGTCGGCCGGGCGCTCGCGACGATCGCGACGAAACGCTGGTGGAAGTCAGGATCCTGGCGTAGCAGCGTCCACTCCCCGCTGCCGAAGGTCATGTCGATCCCGCGGACGACGGCACGGCCGTGCTGGCGGACCTCCGTGCTCTCCAGGAACTACGCACCGGTCAGGGTGAGGGCCCACTGTCCGACGAGCACGTCGAGTGCCTCCAGGGCGGTGTTGCGCATCACCTTCTCCTCACCTCGCACGTTCACCGTCTCGACGTTGGACCGGTGCCTGGCTATCCGACAGGGCGAAGACGTTGCGGCACTCCGATCCATCCGAGTCGCCCTCGAGTGATCCGCGTCACGTGGCAGCGGCTGTGGATCCCACGCCTGGAGCAGGGCGCGCTGAAGCCATGATGATGGACGGTAGTCCCGGGCCTGTGCCGTGCCCATACCGAGCGGACGTGAACGGTTGTCGGCCGGCCGAGGGGCGGTTCGGGCGGTGACCCTTGCCTCTGGTGCAGTGGTGCCGGTCTGAGGAAGCTGGAGGTTGGCCACTGGCGGAAGCGATCCCATGTCGTCGCGTACAGATCCGATCCGGGCGGTCTCGGTGATCACGACCGGGGACGGCGAGGTCCACCACGAGCACGTCTACGGCACCCGCAAGCCCGAGCTGGTCTGGATCTTCTTCGGCCGTCGTTGGGTACGCCTGCCGATCAACGTCTACGTCGTCGACCATACGGACGGTCTGGTGCTGTTCGACACCGGCCAGGACCGCGCCGTGGTCACCGATCCCGACTACTGGCCCGACCGGATCACCGCGTTCTTCTACCGCCACATCTTCCGTGACATCCGCATCGGGCCCGACGACACCCTGCCGGTCCAGCTCGAGCGAGCCGGCTACTCGGCCACGCAGGTGGACAAGGCGGTGATCTCCCACCTGCACTGCGACCATGTCGGTGGGATCGCCGACATCCCTCAGGCGCAGCTGTACGCCGGCGAGGAGGGGTTCGCCTACATGCGCGGCCCTAACCATCCCGAGCGTGCCACGGTCTTCCGCGACCGCATCGAGATCCCCGGCGCGAGATGGCAGGTGATCGCCTTCGAGCCCACCGACGATCCCGCGCTGGCGCCGTTCACCGAGGCGTTCGACCTGATGGGCGACGGGTCGATGATGGTGCTGCCCACCCCCGGTCACCTGCCGGGTTCGGTGTCGATGCTCGTGCGACGCGCCACCGCGCCACCGCTGCTGCTCGTCGGAGACCTCACCTACGACGAACAGCTCCTGAACCGTGACCAGCTCCCGGCCGTGTGCGACGACCCTGAGCAGCTGCTCGCCAGCTACGCGAAGGTGCGCGCCCTCAAGGACCACACCCCCGACCTGATCATCCTGCCCGCCCACGACCCGCACGCGGTCCACAAGCTGGGCACCACCTCGCAGCTGCACGCACGATGAGCACCACGCCCACCAGGGACCTTCGTCGAGGTCTGGCCACGGCAGTTCTGCATGCGGCCGGGGCCGTGGCTGGACTCGCCATCGCGATCGTCGTCACGTTGAACCTCCACATCTTCGCGGGTGTGGAGGACGGCTACATGGCGACGCCGGCCCAGGTGCTCGAGCGTTCTGTGTGGGTCCTGATCGTGGATGTCGTGATCCTCATCGCCGTCCCAGTGCTCGCCGTCGCCCTCGTGCTCCGGCTCCGACGCGCACGTCACGAACCAGATCGCGGCACGTCGCCTTCTCCAGACGTCTAGCCGATGCCCTGGCGTGACGACGCGGCCCGTTGACACCCACAACCGCAGTGACTCGGCGGACGTTGGGATGAGGATGCGATTCCGCGCATAGTTGACCGTTACTCCGCGTCCCCATGGGCATGGTTCTCGGCGTCAGGATTCGTCGATCGGCAGGTGACGGATTCGGTAGCGGTCTTCCTCGATGACCACGACAGCTCCTTGGGAGAGCTCGTCGTCGACTCGAGGCAGCACGGCAGGAAGGGCGGCGGCACGTTCCGGGGTGGAGTCGCCGATACCCCGCAGGAGAAGGACACTCGGGCCGGCGGCTCCTGTCAACGCCAGGCCCGTCCCGAAGTCGGTGTCGGTCGTGACGAGGACGCGGTCCTCCGCCAGGGCGAGTGCCATGACCTCGTCATCAGTGCAGCCGGCTAGTTCGAGAGCCCGGACGTGGCTGGCGTCGTGACCTTCCTCAGCCAGACGATGTGCCACGGCCCCTTGGAGTGCTCCGTCGATCAGGAGTCTCACGCCGTCTGATCGAGCGGCACCACGCGCTGGTCCACGTTGGCCGCGGCGAAGCGCAGGGCCTCCCGGATGTCGTCCTCGTGGAGCTGTGGGTACTCCTCGAGGATGGCCTCAACCGGAGTGCCGGCCGCGACCATCCGCACGAGCATGGCCACCGGGATGCGCGTCCCGGCGATACAGGGAAGACCGCCCATGATCTACTTCCACCCTGGAACTGCCGACGGAGCGGACGACTCCGGCCCGTTGGGCCGCGGGCGCGTTGGTTGCCAGCTACTCGTCCCAGGAACCCGCCAGGCCTACGCCACCCAGCTGCGGCTGTGGTTCGACTGGTGCGCCCAGCATCATCTCGAGCCACTGGCCGACGTCCGCCGCCCACACGTGGAGCTCTACGCACGCGACCTCGAAGCCTGAGGCTCGCTGCGGCCACGAACGCTCTCAAGCTCGTCGTGATCGCCGGCTTCTACCGCTACTGCGTAGAGGAACAACGCCTCGAACACTCCCCAGCGGTGCACGTACGCCGACCGAAGGTCTCCAGGAGTCCACCCGGCTCGGACTCGACCGCTCCGAGCTCGGCGCGTGCCTCGTCCAGGACGGCCTGTCCGGCGGCAACGACCACGCCCTGGCCTGCCTGCTCACCCTCAACGCGCTACGGGTCTCCGAAGCCTGCACTCCCGACCTTGCAGACCTTGCTCTGGCAAACGGACGCCGCGTAGTTCACATCGTGGTAAGGGCAACCAGCCTGCCCTNATCCCGCTGGCACCACGCACCTCGCCAGCGATTGACACCGCGGTTGGCGAGCCCACCGAGGGGCCGCTACTGGCTCGCGCGGACGGCAGCCGTCTGGATCGACACGCTGCCGGGCGGATCGTGCGCAGGCTCGCGAAACGCGCGGGGATCGACAAGCCCATCTCGCCCCACTCTCTCCGACACGCCGCGATCACCACCGCGCTCGATGCCGGCTGCAATCTGCGTGACGTTCAGGACTTCGCACGGCATGCCGACCCTCGCCAGACCCGCCGCTACGACCGCGCCCGCGGCGCACTCGACCGCAACCCCACCTACATCGTCGCCACCTACCTCGCCGGAGCAACCGGCGCCCGATGAACGCGGGATCCCCTCCTGGCTGCCGTGGCAAACGCTCAGCAGCCGCAGTGACTCGCGCGCCACGGCCGGTGACCTCCGCCGCGCACAACGCTCGCGCCTCGAGCGGAACGGGCCCGTCCGCACGCGCAGATCCGGCCGCCAGGCACCGCGTCCACCGCCATCCGGGTGGCTGTCCGGGCGTTGCAGCCCACTGCCGAGGCCAGTGCCCTCTGATCTGACTCTCGCCCGTGATGGCTCGGTCCGGCGGTGGCAGGGACCGGTCGAGCGAAGCAGGGGTCTTTGGGACGGTGACCGCGGACGGGGCTCAGCCGATGAGGCCGAGCTGCATGGCGACGGCGGTGGCGTCGAGGTAGCCGCGGTCCTCGGCGATCAGCCCGTCGTCGTCGAGGGTCACGAAGACCCCGACCTCGACGGAGAGCTCCTTGCCGGTCGGTTCGAGTGCCGTGCCGTCGGGCATCGGCATCGGGCCGTCGTGGGTCATCTGGGCGACGTACTCGTAGGCGGCCTGGTTGCCCGACGCGACGACGGGATGACGCAGCTCCCACCGCACGTCGGAGAAGGGGGTCCACTGCCCAGCGATGACGGCCATGATCGCCTCGCGACCCTTGATGGGTTCGGGATAGAACGGGTCGCACGTGACCGCGTCCTGGGCGTACAGGGCCTCGATCGCGGCGAGGTCGCGCTGGTTGAAGGCGTCGATGAACCGGTGGACGAGTTGCTCTGGGGACATGTGCTGGTCCTTCCCACGGTGTCGTCGAGCGGCCCCTCGAAGGGATCGACAGCAGCATCTCGCCCACACGGGGCTGCGTCCATACCAGAAGTCTGGTATCCCTGGCGTGGGAGAGGTGAAGGACGTTGCTATGCCGGGGCTCCGGGTCGGCGCGTACGCCAGGCAGCAGGTGCTGGAGCGTGTCGAGCGGCTCGCCCGGGAAGGGCTGGACGTCGCCTCGTTCCTGTCGGAGGCGGGTGCCGCGCTCGACCGCGCCGTCCCGTCCGGCATCGAGACCACTCCCGCCCCGACGTGGCTGACCCTGGATCCGGCTTCGCTGCTGTTCACGAGCATGCTCTCCGAGGGATGCACGATGCCGTGGACAGCACAGGACATGGTGTGGTTGGAGTACTCCTCGGAGATGGTGGGCAACCGGGTCGGCGATGTGTTGCGAGATCCTCGGGGTGTGCAGACGCTCCGGCAGCTGGTCGAGACCGATCCCGGTGGCGCCGGGGAGTACGTCGAGTTGCTCCGGTCGATGGGTGCGGAGCACGAGGCGCTGGTGGCGCTGCGGGCACGTGGCGGGGAACACTGGGGTGCGGTGTACCTGGCCCGCGAACCCAGCCGACCAGACTTCTCCTCCGAGGAGCTCGACTTCCTCCGGCTGGTGGCCCCTCACCTGGCCGAGGGGATCCGACGCGGGCTGCTGGCGGGGGAGGCAGCCGAGCCCGAAGCTCCCGACGCCCCCGCGATCGTGGTGCTCGCCGAAGACCTCACCCTCGAGTCGGTCACCCCCGGGGCACAGCAGTGGTTGTCGGACCTGCCCGTGCTGGATCGGGGTCAGCTGCCTGCGGCCGTGCTCTCCGTGGCCCAGGTGGCGCTCGCGGGTCGTGGCCAGGGCCGACACGGGGACGAACCTGCCAGTGCGCGCGTGCGCGCGGAGCGTCGAGGCTGGGTGATGCTGCACGGCCAGACGCTGGCGGGCAGCGGACGACGTGTGGCGGTCACCATCCAGCCGGCAAGCCCGGACCGGATCACCTCGCTGCTGATGGCCGCCTACGGGTTGACCGAGCGGGAGGAGCAGGTCGCCCGCCACGTGCTGCAGGGGCACTCCACCGCCGAGATCGCCGAGGCGTTGTGTGTGTCCCCATACACCGTGCAGGAGCACCTCAAGCACATCTTCGACAAGACTTCAGTCCGTAGCCGCCGCCAGCTCGTTGCTCGGGTGTTCATCCGCCACTACCAGCCGCGCGTCGAGGACAACCACGAACGGGTCCGGGTGGACAGGCCCATCCGCGGTGGCCCCTTCCCCGATCCCTCCACACAGCGGGTCGGCGCCGCGCACGACGAACCCGTCTGACACCCTGAGACATCGTCCGGTAGCGGAGGTTGCTCAGCACCACATCGCAGTGACTGTGTGTGCGGCGCTTCGAGGCTGGTATGCCGCTCGAAACGAGTTCAACCCCAGACGGTGCTGATGGGATCGCGGTCGATCAGGGATCACGAGGGATCCGTGTCGGGTCGCCGGATCCTGACCTTCGATGGCTCGACAACGACCACGTAGCCGCGGAGGTCGTCGAGCAGGTGGGTCCTCATCAGACGCCGGAGGAGGGCCAGGATGCTGTCTGGGTCTTGTGCAACCGGTCGGAGGACGAGGATCCCGGCGTGGCTGCCGCTACGACCACCGGGTCACTCTCGCCGGCGAGGTGCTCCTCGACCACCGTGTGCACGTCATGGCCGTGGCGACGTAGCGCTTCACCCAGATCGTGAGGGAGGTTCTCGTCGAGCTTGACTCTCACGCGGGCAGCGGGTGGATCTCTTCACGCGCGAGCGCCGCACCATATGCCGCAGCGGCGCGGACCCCCTCGACGGTCAAGGTGGCGTATTGCCGGAGGATCTCGTTCTCATCGAGGCCAGCAGCCAGGCAGTCGAGGATGACGCTGACAGGGATGCGGGTACCGCGGACACGTGCTTGGCCATGGACCACGTCGGGGTCCGTCACGATGAGGTCAGCCTGATGATCGGTCATAGCTCCAGTGTAAGCCTCGACGAGTGCGTCGACCATGGTGGCTGTGGATGGAGTGGGATGCTGAGGATGCCGGCATGTCCGGCCGCAACGACCACGCCCTGGCCTGCCTGCTCGCCCTCAACGCACTGCGCGTGTCTGAGGCGTACGGCGCGGACCTCACCGACCTGGCCCTGGCGAACGGTCACCGGGTTGTCCGGATCGTCGGCAAGGGCACCAGCCCACGCTCATTCCCCTCGCGCCACGGACTGCTCGCGCCATCGACGCCGCGGTCGGTGAGAGCACCGGCAGGCCACCGCTGGCTCGCGCGGACGGCAGCCGTCTGGATCGACACGCTGCCAGGCGGATCGTGCGCCGACTGCCGAACACGTCGGGATCGACAAGCCCATCTCGCCCAACTCGTTGCGACACGCCGCGATCACCGCCGCGCAAGTCACGACGCTGGCTGCAGCCTGCGGGACGTGCAGGACTTCGCCCGCCATGCCGACCCGCGCCAAACGCGACGCTACGACCGCGCCCGAGGCGCGCTTGACCGCAACCCCACCTGCATCGTCGCCACCTACCTTGCCGGAGCCACCGGTGCCCGATGATCCCCCTCCACCCACACGGCTGCCGTTGCCCACACGGCTGCCGTGATTGCGGGCGGGTTGGTCGCGGCGCCAAGCCGCCCGTAGCGAGCAGCGAGTTCTCGGTCGCGCCTTGGCAACGGGGACGTCGTTGGGCGGTTCACGCCGCGTGTGCCTCAACCCACTCGATCGTTCGGATCTCGCCGGGACCGGGCTCGTTCTCTCGCAGCAGGCGGGACAACGCGAATCCGACCGTGTCGTCGAACCACTGCTGATCGCACACGTCACAGACCAACGCAGGAACACCAGTCACGACCAGCAGGCCGGGTTGGTCGTCCGTGTGATGGACGACGTAGTCATGGTCCACGCGGCGTTCGGCCAGCTGGCCTTCGTCATGCATGTGGCGGGTCATCGTGGCGTCTCCTCGGGCCCGTCGCCCCGTAGGGTGCGGTCGATCGTGTCGGTTGTCCAGCCATGCTCAGCGTCCGGCTCGTACACCGAGATCAGCACCGTCGCGTCATCGAGTTCGTCGTCGGCGACCACCGCGATCAGCGCACGGCCACGGACGCGGCCTAGCAGGACGCACCGGTTGCGTTCCTCGACGACCTCGACGACAACGTGATCCTCGAGCAGCGCGAGGACCTCGTCCTCACTGATCCGGCGGGCGGCGAGCTTGCTCGGGGCGTCGCGACCCAGCCTGAGCGGCCGGCGCGGGACGAACCGCCCGCCCGGCCAGGGTCTGCTCACCTTCTGCGCGTCTGATCCCATGACACACGAAGCCAAGCAGGCCGCTGCGACAAGAGGTGATGCCCATCACGACCTGTGGACCCTGCCTACCGCCTGAGCCGAGCACGACGCTCACCGTTCTGTTGCGCATCGCCGTGATTCTGCGCTCGCGGTCGATCCGCGGCGGCCCCCCATGGACGTTTCGGCGAATCGACACTTGGCGGACGCGGACACAGGCCAAGCCCTCCATCCCGGAACGGCATTCAGACCAGTGGCGTTTCGTGACGGAACACGGAACGCTGCTTGAGTAGCGGTGAGTGGAGACCAGGAGACGCAGCATGGTGATGGTGCCGCTGTAGTGCCACCTCCAGGTAGCCGTGGGTCACCTGTCAGGACGGTCGGCGGCGGAGATCTCACTCCACGCTCCTAGGCTCAGGAGATGGCCGCCCACATCCGCAACGAAGCAGCCGAGGACCACGATGCGGTCCGCATGCTGCTGCTCGACGCCTTCAACGGCGATGACGTCCCGTCCCGGCTGGTCGAGTTGCTGCGCGACTCGAGCGCGAACGTTCCCGGGATGGCGTTCGTCGCGACCGTCGGTGAGCGCATCGTCGGGTACGCCAAGCTCACCATCCTCGAGATCCACGGTGACCGCTCCTTCGTCGCGCTCAACCTGACCCCCGTCGGGGTCGCGGCGGACCATCAGGGCCGAGGCATCGGCCGGATGCTGGTCGAGCACGCCCTGCGCGCAGCCGAGGAGGAATCCGCCGCCCCGCTGGTCATCGTCGAGGGCGATCCGAGCCACTACCAGCGCTACGGGTTCCGCCGGGCCTCCGCTGCAGACATCGAGCGCCCGTCGCCGAGGATCCCGGACGCCGCGTTCCAGTTCAGGCCGCTGAGCCGCTACCACCCGGACCAGCACCGGGGCAGGGCCGAGTATCCCGCAGCCGTTCCACGAGCTAGACGCCTTCGGCCCCTGACAACTCCACCCCGGCTGAGGTTCCACTTGGCTGGTGCCAAGCTCGTGGGCGAAGCAGCTTCGATGGTCCCGGAGCGGCAGGCGTGGCAACCTGCGTTCCCGCCAACCCTCGATCGAAGGCTGCACCTGATGGGCATGCTCCTGCTCGGTGGCGCGGCGGCAGGACTGCTCCTGGGCTACGTCCTGCAGCGGGGACAGCTGTGCTTCCACGCGGTGTTCCGCGGCC
>SL_3KL_010_SEDDRAFT_10006537_pt1 | contig 10423 bp, 10 predicted proteins | sample SodLakKL_010_SED_2_FD_10381 | JGI IMG/M metagenome (IMG submission 10381)
AACATAGATGTCAAATCCCCGCCAGTCGCGGGCAGTAGGTGCTGTCCGCTTACCGTCCTCCCTGTTAATACCGAAGGCGGCCCACAGCAGGTTTGAGATGGTCTGTATATCCAGTTCCCTGTCAGTGTAATCACGAAGAGTCTGGCGGTTGTCGAGCGCTTCGAAAAGCGGCATTCCCCCTCTCCTTTGGGGTTCAGGAAGTGTTACCGTTTCAATGACCTGTGAAATAACCGGGGCCACTGAAACCAGAAAAACGAGTCCGATAGTTGAAATTCTTGCAAACATAGTTAGCTGGTTTTTGGTGTTGGCAATTATGCCGTTATAGAATCAGAACCTGTCATTAAAACTGTTTTGTCAGCAGATCCTTTACCTCTTTCACACCTGCTATCCTTCCCTTGAGGACCACCTTTCCGTCAACAACAAGAGCCGGAGTCATGGTAACACCATAATTCATTATCTCCATCATGTCCTCAACTTTGGTTACACTGGCTTTTAATTCAAGTTCCCTGACGGCTGCTTTAACTGCATCTTCAAGCCTTTTGCATTTTGCACATCCAGGACCTAAAACTTTGATCTCCATATCCAGATATTTTGATTATTATACAATTTTTACCCCTGTATCCGGATGCCGGTATGCAGGTATGCAAATTCCGGCCGGATAATAAACAGGTTAATTTAATTCGTAAAATTACGAACAATAATTAATATTGTCAAGGGCAGGGGCGCTGGAAAAACCGGGCATCAACTATTGTCAGGGGCGGGGTTAATGCGAAACCCGCTCATCAACTATTGTCAGGGGCGGGGGCACTGGCATCAACTAACCGTTCGACTATCCCGCTGAGCTGTCCGCAGTGGTTTGATCAGGGCATGATAAAATCCCGCAGCAAAGCTTTTGCCTCTTCCCATTTTGCAGTGTTAAGGCAGTATTTGATCCTGGGGGGCATTATCTCGCCCTGGATCAGGCCGGCTCTTTTCAGCTCCTTCAGATGTTGTGATAGTGTTGATTTGGCAATCGGCAATTCCTGGGCCAGGTCGCCGCTGTAACAGCAGGTCTGCTGCCTGAGCAGGTCTATTATGTAGACTCTTACCGGGTGCCCCAGGACCCTGGCATACATTGCCAAATTTTTCTGGTTTTCTGAAATATAATCCTTTTTGTCATCCATCATTCTCGTTTTGCTTTCTCAAACTGCCGTCTGCCTTATACCTAAATCCGGCAATACCGGTCTGTCATTATTAAAAAACCTCTCTCAGTACGGGGAGCGATTTTATCTGTCCCATACCCGGCAGATGGTACCGGTAAAAATCGAGCAGACCGGTTACCAGCTCGTTCCTGAGGTCAGAGTTCAGTTTCAGGCTGTCCATATTTTCAAAAGAACATCCCATAACACCGGCAAAATGCCGGCTTGCAGGGGGAGCAATAAAGCAGGGCTGTAAAGGCTGTTTTTCAATAAACACTGCATTCTCCATATCGAAGTACTCCCTGGTGCGGTTATAATTGTTGCGCGGATAGAACCCCAGGTGCCTGGTCAGCCCCATCAGAAAAAGCAAATGGAAATTTGCATAACCGCTGTCTGAGAGATCAAGTATCTTTATCGCATTTACAAGAAAGGTAAACATAGCCGGGTTGGCCTCCTGCTCCTGCAAAGTCCTGTACAGCACCTCGGCCACAAAGATCGCCACGGCATTCTTAACGGGGTGTCCCGATATCCCTGCAAGAGTCTCATGAAGCCTCATCTCCCTGATCCTCTGCAGCTCCCTGCTCTGCTTGATGTAAACCTCCATCTCAAGGATTGACAGATGGTGAAGGAGATTGATCCTGACTGTTCCCTTCCTGCTCCTTGCCCCGTTCACCATAAAGGCCAGCCTGCCGAACCCCTCGGTATATATATGGGAAATGACACTGTTGTCAGTGTACCTTATGTTATGAATTACTATCCCCCTTGTTTTGTGGATCATATCAGTGAATAAACATCAGCTTTGTCACATGGGACTGCATCCCGTCGGGGGAAGATACAAAGACCAGGTATATACCCGTACTCACCCTCTGTCCCCTGACATTAAGACCGTCCCACACAGCCTGTCCCCCAAGCGACACTGTTTCATAGATCAGGTTTCCGCTTATATCAGTGATCTTGACTATCGAATCTTTAACCAGGCCGGTAATTGTTACCGGTCCGTTATAGTTTTCCCTGACCGGATTGGGGAAAGCATATACATCTCTGAATGAGCCAGGCGATTCTGTAGCTTTTCCCCTGAATGATAGCGTTCCCGCCGAAGTGCCGATAAAGACCTCTCCCGAGGCCGGATCAACTGAGATGTCGGTTACAGAATTTGAGAGCATCGGGCTGTTGCTGCTGGTGAAATGATATATCTGCTCCCTTCCGTCAGACGATACAAGGAAAGCGCCCGACTTTTCGGTCCCGAACCATTTCCTGTTGGCGCCATCAACAGCAATTGCCGTAACCGTTTCGTTATTAAGAAGGTAGCCCCTCTCCTCATCCCTGGAACCCTCAACAATAATGCGGCGGGCAGGGAAGCTGCCCTCCTCAAAGACCCTTTCAGGGATATAATAAACAACGACACCTATGTTGGTCCCTACCCAGATATTACCGTTATGGTCTTCGGCTAATGAAAACACCTCATTGCTTATTCGCCTGTTATCCTCATCAACAATACTCAGCCTGCGGGTCCGGTCGGCCGACCGGTCCTCGCTGTAGGGGTCGGCATCAAACACAAACAGTCCGCCACCCCTTGGCAGCAGCATCCATTTATGTCCGTGCCGGTTGATAATTATCCTGCCCGCCTGGCTGTGGTTTATAATTCCGCCGTAAGGGAAAGACGCCCAACTGCCGTCGTTCCTAAGCACAGAGACCGGATCAGGAACACCTGAGTTTGTTACCCACAGATTATTGTCCTTATCAAAGGCCATTCCTCCTATCCTGATGAAATTATCGCCGGAAATTATCGACCTGAGGGTACTGTTACCCTCGTTGTGTCTTGTATAAAGGTTGCCATCACGGTATTCGGTCAAACCATAACCCCATGAGGCCACATATTTTGTTTCGGGATCGGACGGATGCTCCTTCACAAAAAGAATATCATGGATATCCCAATCAATATTGAATGAATACGATTCATCACTGAAAAAGGTGTATTCACCCCTGAGCCAAAGGTTTGTATGAGCAGCATCGTGCCCTCCGGCAGTAAAATAGGTCCTGCCGGGATATGATTTGATTGAATAGACCCTGTTGGAATATGGACCCGGGGGGACCAGAATTCTGAAATTATCACCCCTGACCCGGATCAGTCCGTGACTCATATCGGCCACCCATAACTCCCCGTCACCGTCGATCTCAACATCCCTCACTGCAAGGCCCCAATACCCGTAGTCATCAATCTCCCTGACGAGGGTGTTTCCCTGGCCGTACAGAAAAAGCCGGTCATTGTCGAACAGGGCAAGATGCCCGCCAGAAACCCTGACCCCCAAAGAAGTGGAGGATGGTGAACCGAATTGCTCATAAGACCCGCCTGTTATCCTGAGGCACTGATAATTCCCCGGTCTGCTCATTGAAACAGCATAGAGCGAACCTTCGAACAGTGCGACTGAAACATACATACCTGTATTGCCGGGAAGAAATGAGAGATTCTCCCAGTATGAAAAATCAAGGAGGTTCGGAGCGTCAACAGAAGCCCTGTATAACCCCGAAGATGTTGCCGCATAAAGAAACTCGCCGTCAAATTCCATGTCATTTATCGACAGCCTCGCGCCGGCACCTCCGAAAAAATATGTGTCCCTTATCTCATGCCGGTCCAAATCCAGCACCACTGCCCCGAAATTACATGAAAGGTAGGCCAGGCTGCCGGCTATCTTAATGCTGTTTATCCTCTTGCTGCCCGAAACAGTGCTCCGCATGATATCAGGAATATTGATGATCCTGTTTTCGACAACCAGATCAACATTCCCGTTTGCATAGCCCACTATCAGGACCCCGTTCTCTTCAGCCCATCTTATGGAGCTGATGTCAACATCTGAAAGGCCATGGATCCGGGAAAGCTTGGAAAGACTGCGGTCATCCTTGTTATATACGGTTATCCCCGCCCCGGCAGAAGCATATACAATATCGCCGGCTACAGCTACATGCGTGGTACGGATATATGAAATATGATCCCTCCAGGCCCCTACCGGGATCTGCGCACCGGCAAGGCAGCCTGCAAGAAAAATTAATGTCGCAGCACTGAATCGCTTCATCAGCCCGAGGTTAATATCATCATGCAAAGTTATCAAATATTGCCCGGCTCTTCAGCCGGTGCCGGTATTATAATCCCAAAACGCCTGAACAGATCACTGCCGGCCGGTTGAGCCAATTGACTTAGGGAGATCTGTCATCCCGTTGTTCTGTGAGAAATGATACCAGCTTCCGGAATGCGATGGCCCGGTGACTTATCCTGTTTTTTTCACCCAGGCTCATTTCAGCGAATGTGCGGGAACTTTCTTCGGGGACAAATACAGGGTCATAGCCAAAACCTTCAGCGCCCCGTCTCTCATCAATGATCATCCCCGGAGCGATACCTTCAAAACGATGTTCAGCACCATCAAGCACCAGCGAAATGACGGTCCGGAACCTCGCTTTCCTGGAATCTTTATCCTTCAGCAGGCGAAGAAGCTTGTCAATGTTGGCCCCGGTAAGCTCCCCGCGACTCCCGAACACCTTATTGCCGTCAAGTTCGGCATACCTTGCAGAGTATACGCCCGGTTCATTATTCAGTGCATCAACCTCCAGTCCGGTATCGTCGGCAAAGCAACTAACTGAATACCTGTTATAAATGTAAAAAGCCTTAGCAGAAGCATTCTCTTCCAGGGTAGGATTAGTTTCGGGTATATCTCCCTCAAAGCCAATATCCTTAAGACTCCTGAGCCTGAAATCTGAACCCAGAAGATCCTCTATCTCCCTTAATTTACCCGGATTGTTTGTGGCAAAAACAAGTTCCATCTGAAAGATCAGCCGCCCATCGCCGCAAATCCACCCGTGGTAAGACCGATACGCGGATTAATACACATAACCGGGATCTTGGCGCTGTTGGCAATGATGTATTGCTCGTCTGCTCCCATCACATAGTCGGCCAGACCAATATTCTTGGTGGTCATTGTGACGATCATGTGAGAATTGATCTTAACTGCATATTCGATCGTCTCCTTTGCAAACGATTTCTTTCCCTCTGCCATTATCATGTCGTACTTAACATGCTTTTGGTCAAGTATTTTTCTGGCGAAAGCAATATTTGCATTCAACCCCTTCACAAGCCTTTTATCGGACTTTTTGGGCTTGATGATATGAATTTTTGAGTTGAAGTGCTTGTACAGGTAAACTATCCAATTGAGTTTCTCTTTATCTTCCTTCCGAAAATCGATTGGCAGCACTATGTCTTCAAAATTGTTGTTTTCAGGAGGCGACTGAACTACAACAAAGGGCACCTTTGAACTTACTATCACTTTCAGGGCCCAGCTGCCGGTCAGCTTCTGCATACCCTTCATGCCGTGAGTTCCCATCACGACCATTTCAGCATCAATTTCATCGGCAATTTCACCAATACTGGTAAATATATTGCCTTGCTTGACGATCACCTTAGGCTTAATGCTGTATTTTTTGAAAGCTTCAATAGCATATACCTCAAGTATCCCCTTAAGTTTCTCCTCCTCTTCTTTCTTCTTTGCTATATGAGCAAGGTAAATAGGGTTGCCGTCGATCTTTGCAATTTTAACGGCGTGTTCAAGGGCATATTCTGCAACCTGGGTAAAATCCCAGGGCACCATTAATGGCTTGACCGTACTTCCCATAATCTGATAAGTTTAATTGGACCTATAAAACTATAAAAATATAAAAAATCAGAAATATGCAACCCTGTTACAGATCCTATTTTAAAACCTTTTTGACAAATCGACGTAAAAGCAGGATAATCAGTCCAGCCCCGGAAAAGATGATGTCATTATTAATCGCTGCAATATACAAAGGTAACACTTTCTTTTTAAGTCTGACGCCTTTTGAACCAGGCGTTGCGGGCAGCGCCCCTTCAACACAGATCGGCTCAGTCCTGCCTGTACCCTTCACCAGCCTCATTTTAATATTTCCCTGGCTGACCCTTCTTGCCGGCATCACCCTTCTTCTGCTGGTTATATTTATTCTGGCACGCAAAGACCTGCGTTTCGCCAGGTTAAGATTTAAACTGGAGGGTATAATTCATAAACGCACCGAAGAGCTTCTGAGCCAAAAGGAAAAAGTTGATGAACTTCTTTCCAATATGCTGCCGAAAGAAACAGCGGCACAGCTTAAATTAACAGGTAAGGCAAGCAGCCGTAAATACAATATGGTAACTATTCTGTTCAGCGACATTGAAGGTTTTACCCGTATTGCCGAGCAGATGAACCCCGAGATACTTGTAGATGAACTTGATAAGTTCTTTTTCCATTTTGACACCCTTGTCGAGGAATTCAACATAGAAAAGATAAAAACCATAGGTGATGCCTATATGGCCGCGGGCGGTATACCCGATGCAAACACTACAAACCCTGTTGACGTTGTTCTTGCCGCCATCAGGATAATGCAGCATATGAAGAGGCTGAAGGAGGAAAAGGAAAACTTCTGGGATCTGCGCATAGGAATTCATACGGGTCCGGTAATTGCGGGAGTGGTAGGACAAAAAAAGCTTTCCTTCGACATTTGGGGCGATTCTGTAAACACCGCCAGCAGGATGGAATCATCAGGTGAGTCGGGCCAGATAAATATATCGGGAAGTACATTCGAGTATATAAAGGATTTCTTCGTGTGCGAGTACCGGGGTAAGATGCCGGTTAAGTATAAGGGCAATATAGATATGTACTTTGTAAAGGGTTTCAGGCCTGAATACTCGGTCGACATGAAAGGTGAAGAGCCCAACCACCGGTTTTTTACAAAGCTGCAGTTCCTGAGGCTCAGAGATCTTGAAGAAGAATACCTTCGGATAATGGAGGATGAGCTGCCAGCCGCTCTTTGCTTTCACAACCACAAGTATTGTGTGGACCTCCTTACACGCTGCGAACTGCTTGCAAGCTCAGAACAGTTATCTGAAGAAGAAAGACTGGCGGTACTTACAGCGGCATTGTTCGACTGCTACAGCTATATCAGGGGGTACGGCGAAAGGGAGGGCTATATTGACCAGCTTTCGCGTGAGGTGTTTATAAAAGACAAATACACCGAAAAACAGGCCAAGGACATTTGCGACCTGCTGAAGACACCCCTGTTCCCACCCACAGCAGACAGTCTGCCGGGGATGGTCCTCTCCGACGCCCGGCTGGCATTTATTGGCAAACCCGGGCTGAAAGAGACTGCAGAAAAGCTTTATGAAGAGATGTGTTCATATGGCATGGTCTCTTCCAAAGAGGATTTTGTTAAAAACATGGCGCGGCAACTTCATAAATTCGAATTTTACACACTGACCGCCCGGAAGCTTTCCGAAGTCACCCCCCACCAGCAATCGGAACATCTTATGCAGTAAAATTGCCGCAAGGCGAAACAGCCGGAAAACCATAATTCCTCCTTCAGGTACCAGGGGTTCCTTTTGCCATTGGCGTTTATTTATATTATGATTAAATTTGGCGGAAAAAACAGGCAACATGGAAAATACTGACTGGAAAAACCTTCCGTTCGGATACGTCAAGACCGATTATAACGTACGTTGTTACTACAGGAACGGCAAATGGGGTGAGCTGGAAATCACTTCTGCCGAACATATTAACATCCATATTGCTGCAACCTGCCTTCATTACGGACAACAGGCCTTTGAGGGCATGAAAGCCTTTATGGGTAAAGACGGGAAGATCAGACTTTTCCGCTGGCAGGAAAATGCAGCCAGGATGGCCGGGTCGGCCGAAGGTATTTATATGGCACAGGTTCCCGTAGAGCTATTCAAAGAAGCGGCAGAAAAAGCAGTACTCATGAACCGGCGTTTTGTTCCCCCGCACGGAACCGGGGCCGCATTATATATTCGTCCCCTCCTGCTCGGCACCGGGGCCCAGGTTGGCGTCAAACCGGCAAACGAGTATATGTTCATGGTTTTTGTGACACCGGTAGGACCATACTTCAAGGAAGGTTTCAACCCGGTCAGAATAGCTGTCGTCAGAGACACCGACAGGGCGGCCCCGCTGGGCACCGGCCATATAAAGGTGGGCGGCAATTATGCGGCCAGCCTGCGTGGGGTTATGCGTGCTATCGATGCGGGTTATGGCTCTCCCATGTATCTGGATGCAAAAGAGAAAAGATATATAGACGAGATAGGCGCCGCCAATTTCTTTGGAATTAAAGACAATACTTACATTACGCCAAAGTCCGACTCAATACTGCCATCAATTACAAATAAAAGCGTAATGACGATTGCAGAAGACATGGGGCTGAAAGTTGAGCGCAGGCCGGTCGCCATCGATGAGCTTGAAACCTTCGAAGAGGCCGGTGCATGCGGAACGGCAGCCATCATTGCACCGATTGGCGAGGTACACGACCTTGATACAGGCAAAACAATAAATTATTGCAAAGACGGGAAGCCGGGGCCAATCTCGACAGCGATATATAAAAGGCTGCTCGGCATACAGTTTGGTGATGAAGAAGACAAGTTCGGATGGACTGAAGTGATAGGATAACAGCAATGAAGAAAGATCCAAAAGTCATCAAGAGGAGGCTGAGAAGCTCCTATTTCATTTCCATAATAAGTATATCATTGCTGCTTTTTATGGTGGGACTTATGGGATTCCTGGTGCTTAACGCACGTAATCTTTCCGAATATGTTAAGGAAAACATCAGCTTTTCAGTAATCCTTGATGAGGAAATAAAGGAGGTTGACATCATCAGAATCCAGAAGAACCTCGATGCGGCCCGGTATGTCAAATCGACAAGATACATCACCAAGGAGAGGGCTGCCAGTGAGCTGGAAGATATGCTGGGAGAGGATTTTATCAGTTTTCTCGGGTATAACCCGCTGTCGCCCTCAATAGAGGTGAACCTTTTTGCAGCCTGGGCTAATCCCGACAGCATAGCAGTTATAGAAAAAGATATCGAACAGTTCCAGGATGTCCAGGAGGTCTATTACCAGAAGTCGCTGGTACACCTCGTCAATGAGAACATCAAACGGATCAGCATCATAATTACGGGGTTCAGCCTGATGCTGCTTCTTATTTCACTGTCGCTCATCAACAATACCATAAGGCTGTCGGTCTACGCAAGAAGGTTCATCATAAACACCATGAGGCTTGTCGGTGCCACCAACGCGTTCATACGAAGGCCCTTCCTTGCAAGGAGTGCCGCCCACGGGCTATATGCAGCAATACTGGCAAATGCGCTCATGTTCGGACTGATCTATACTATACAACAAGAGTTTGCCGACCTTTTCGGGTTCCATGACCTGCAAACAATCGGACTGCTGTTTTTATCAATAGTTATCCTTGGAATTATAATAAACTGGATATCGACCTTTTTTGCTGTAAGCCGGTATCTGCGCATGAAAACTGACGACCTCTATTATTAGAAGGCAAATAATATAAATCAACTATATAATAATTAATGGCAAAGAAAAAGAAAGAACCGGCAAAGTCCTTTGATTTCCCCTTCGCAAGGGAAAATTACAGGCTTCTGATCACAGGAGTGGTTATAATAGCTGCTGGCTTTATCCTGATGATCGGCGGAGGGTCTGACGACCCTGAAGTCTTCAACCCGGAAATATTCAGTTTCCGCCGCATAACGCTGGCCCCACTGGTTGCAGTATTTGGTTTTGTATTCATTGTTTACGCCATAATGAAGAAGCCAAAGGAAGCAGACCATGAGAAAAAAGAATAGCTTCAGCACCAGACAGAGGGCATCGTCCCACTTTCAATGATACAGATCCAAATTTAATACCGGCAGACACCGGCCGGGCCGGCAAATAATTATTATACACTGGCCGAAGATCAAATTTATTTTAACTTTTTAAAGAAATCATCACATGACCTGGTTAGAAGCTTTGATTTTGGGACTGCTGCAGGGACTGACCGAATTCCTGCCCGTAAGCAGCAGCGGCCATCTTGAACTCGGAAAAGTAGTACTTGACATCGAAGCAAAGGAGAACCTTACTTTTTCAATCCTGGTACACGCTGCAACTGTTCTGAGTATAATCGTTGTGTTTTTTAAAGACCTGCGGGCTCTTGCCGAAGGCCTCTTCAGATTCGAATGGAATGAAGAAACAATATATACATTCAAAATAGCCGTTTCAATGATCCCGGTGGCCATAGTCGGCATCTTTTTCATGACCGAGGTCGAAAGCGTATATACAGGCAACATTGTATTTGTCGGCAGCATGCTGCTTGTAACGGCAAGCCTGCTGCTGCTGACATACCTGGCAAGGTCCAAAGACAAGGACGTGACCT
>SL_3KL_010_SEDDRAFT_10006538_pt1 | contig 10422 bp, 12 predicted proteins | sample SodLakKL_010_SED_2_FD_10381 | JGI IMG/M metagenome (IMG submission 10381)
GCCAGCCTGGTCGAGGAAATGGATCTCGACCAGGCCCGGCGGGTCCTGGCGGACGGTCCCTTCAATGACGTGGCTGACTTCATCGCCCACCCGCTTGTCGTCTCCCTGGCCGGACCCGATCTGGCCCTCGATGTCACCGTATTCAGTCCCTGGTACCAGGCCCAGGCGCGAGTGATCATCGACGGGGTCGAACGTGACTACTTCCGACTGATGCACGTCGGGGGTTCGGGTTATGATTTCCGTTTGTTCAGCCAGGGCGTGCCCTGAAGCTCATGTCAGCAAGCGGCAAGGAAAAACTGATCGTGCACGCCGTTGGCCCCGAATGGGCCTGGCGCGTGGTCGATCGTGCCGGGCGCGTGGTCCAGCGTGGACAGTGTCGACCCGAAGAGCCCCGCTGGCCGACCGGGCGGCCCCTGACGGTGCTGGTGGACGCCGCCGCCTGCATCGGCCTTGAAGTCGATCTCCCGGAAATGCCCGCCGCCCGGCTGCAAAAGGCGCTGCGCTGGGCGGCCGAAGAGCACCTGGCCGGCAGTGCCGAGGACCAGCACGTGGTGGCCGGGCCGCGCGGCAGTGACGGCCGGCTTCGCTGCGTGGTCATCGACAACAAAGGCATGGCCGAACTCAACGAACGCTTTGCCGACATGGACCTGGAGGTCCTGGTGCCGGATGCCCTGTGTCTGCCCTTCGAGCCCGGCCAGGTCCATCTGACCCGCGCCGGTCAGCGGGTTCTGGCGCGCTGGGGGGAATGGGATTTCGGCAGTTTCGAGCCCGAGCTGGTCGCCGATATGCTGCCGGAAATCGTCGCTGAAGAGGCCCGCCGTATCTGGCATGGCGATGAGCTGCCTGACGGTCTCGAGCGCGATGATTTTCACACCACCGCAAGCGGTGGCATCGAGGCCTTGCTGGAGCGCGCCGTTCGCCCGCCGGTCAATCTGCTCACCGGCGCCTGGACACCGCGTTCGGCTCATACCGCACGCGCCTACTGGCAATGGGCCGCGGGGCTGGCGGCCAGCGTGGTGGTCCTGCTGCTGGCGTCCATGGCGATCGAGAATCATCAACTCAAGCGCCAGTCCGAGCAATTGCAAAGCGCCATTGATCAGCGCTTCAGCGAAATCTTTCCCGGCATTTCCCCGGTCGGTCGTCACCAGGCGCTGGCCGAGCGCGAACTCAATCGCCTGCGATTCGGAGAAGCCGCCGGATTGCTGGAGCTGCTCAATCGCGCCGCCCCGGTCATCGATGGCCAGTCCGGTCTGATCCTCGACGGCTTGAACTACCGCGGCGGTGAACTGGAGCTGTCGGTGCGCGCCCCCGAGGGCGCCGATCTGGAACAGTTCGAACAACGCCTGCGCGCCCTGGACCTGCAGGCCGAGGTTCGCTCGATCAGCATGCAGGATGACGGAGCGACCGGCCGGGTACGCATCATTGGAGGAGGGCGATGAAAAGCTGGTGGCGACAACTCAACCAGCGTCAGCAACGCCTGCTGGTGATCGCCGGCGCTGTTGTGCTCGGCGTGGTCATCTACGTCGGCCTGTGGGAACCGCTGGCGCTGACTCGCCAGGCCGAGCGTGAACGGGTCGCCGAGCAGCAAGCACTGAACAACTGGCTCAACGCCATCGCCCCGGTCGCCGAGCAGCTCAAGCGCGATGGCGAGCGGGCCTCGGATCTGGGCGGGCGCTCCCTGCTCGGACTGACCGATGCCACCGCGCGCGCCGCGGGACTGGCCGGATCACTGAGTCGCATCGAGCCGGCGGGCGACGGCCAGGTTCGGGTCTGGCTGGACAATGCCGATTTCGTCACCACCATCAACTGGCTGCAGCAACTGTCGCTGGACTATCCCATCGAAGTCAGTCACCTGGGCATGGACCGGGCCGGCAATGATGGTCAGGTCAATGTCCGCCTGACTCTGAGTACGAATGCGTAAGATCCTGATCCTGGCCGTCATCATCGTGCCGGTGATCGTCCTGCTGACCTTGCCGGTGCGAGTGGTGCTGCCGCTGTTCGAGCCACCCGAGGCGATTGCCCAGGTGCGTGGAACACTGTGGTCGGGCCAGGCCAACTGGAACCAGCCCGGTCACGGCCCATTGCGAGTGCAATGGCGCTGGAGTGGCGGGCGCGACTGGTTGATTGAAGTGAGCGATCCGGGGACCCAACTGGAGGGTCGTCTCCGCCCCGGTGGCGGTCTTCATTTCATCGATCTGACCGGGCGCATCGAACTGGACCGCGTCGACCTGGCGCACTGGTTTCCGAATACCCGCCCGGCCGGTCACCTGGAGGTCGACCTGGAGGAAAGCCTGTTGCTGCCCGGCGAGATTCCGCGCCTGCGCGGCCAGGTGATCTGGGCCGATGCGCGCCTGGAAGGCGGCGTGCATGAGCAACTGGGCCGGGTCGCCATCGATCTCGAACCCGGACCCGAACATCAACTTGCCCGCATCCGCTCACTGGACATGGCCCCGGTACAGATCCGCGGCGAGGTGCGAACCGATGAGCACCAGTACCACGCCGACCTGTGGCTGCGCGCCGGCTCCGACCGCCCGGAACTGACCCGCCAACTGGCACCGTTGGGCGAATTGCAACCCGACGGTCAGGTGCGCATCGAACTGCGCGGCAATCTGGGTTGGTAAATGGCGGTGAAAGGTGAAAGGTAAAAGGTAAAAGACAACAACCGTAGGTCGGCCCTACGCGGCCGACGGACAATGTTGAATGGACCCCCACCAAACCGTTCGTACGCCCAACCCCGAACCAACCACCGCAACACATCGACCCCGTGTAGACACCCGAGAGTTCGTCCGTCGGGGATGTAACCCCGACCTACAAACCATGGCATCCGTAGACAACCCCGAACCAACCCGGGCACTGATTTTGGGCGATAATGACCCGTTGAATCCAAACCGGACTCACATCTTGGAGACCATCGAGCAAGTTGACCTCAACCAGGCATTGAAAGTGGCACGCGCGGCTGCCGAAGCCGCTGATGCGGTGGCCATGGATTATTTCCGCGGGGATCTGGCGGTCGAGACCAAGGATGACGCCAGCCCGGTCACCGAGGCCGACCGCGCCTGTGAGCGCATCATTCGCGACACCATTCTGAAAGTCTTTCCCGATCACGCCATCTACGGCGAAGAGTATGGCCAGCGCGGAGAAGGGCGTTACCTGTGGCTGGTCGATCCGATCGACGGCACGCGCAGTTTCATCCGCCATCTACCCTTCTGGTCGGTGCAGATTGCCCTGATGATCGATGGCGAACTGGCACTTGGCGTGTCCTCCGCCCCGGCCTTCGGCGAGACCGCCTGGGCGGTCAGGGGCCAGGGCGCATTTCTCGGCGATCATCGGGCTCGAGTGCGCGAGATTGACGATCTGGCCCGGGCAGATGTCAGCTTCGGCAACCTGCGCAGCCTGGCGCGCGGTGAAGACTGGCCCTGGGTCGGCCGGATTGTGGCCCAGGCGGCGCGATGCCGGGGTTACGGTGATTTCTACTCCTACCATCGGCTCGCCGACGGCAGCCAGGACGCGGTTATCGAAAGCGATGTCAACATTCTTGATATCGCCGCGTTGACCGTCATCGTGCGCGAATCCGGTGGCGTGATGACCGACCTGGCCGGACAGCCCATCGGACTGGAAACCACCTCCGTGCTGGCCGCCTCGGCGCCACTCCACGAGCAACTGCGGGCCTGGCTGCATGAGTGACAAAACACCGCGACCCTTGCCGATCATTCATGACCGGCGCGAACGTCGACCGGCCGACCTGTTCAAGGTCGAGCAGCTGGACCTTGAATTCTCCAATGGGGAAAAACGCACCTATGAGCGCCTGATCAGTCGTGGCCTCGGTGCGGTCATCGTGGCCGCCATGCCCGATCCCGACCATGTCCTGCTGATCCGCGAATATGCCTGTGGCGTGCACCGTTACGAACTGGGCCTGCCCAAGGGTCGCCTGGAGCGCGGCGAGAGCCTGATCGAAGGCGCCAATCGTGAGCTTCAGGAAGAATGCGGCTATGCAGCGCGAGATCTCATCGAACTCGGCCACCTGACCCTGGCGCCGGGCTACATGACCCACGCCACACATGTCATCCTGGCCCGAGACCTTTATCCTTCACGCCTGCCCGGCGATGAACCCGAACAACTCGAAGTCATCCCCTGGCCGCTGGACAACCTCGCCGAACTCATCCAACGCCCCGACTGCACCGAAGGCCGCTCCATCGCCGCGATGTTCATGACCCGCGAGTACGTGCGGCAGTGAGATGAAGTACGGGGAGACGGTGGTCGGTGGTCGGTGGTCGGTGGTCGGTGGTCGGTGGTCGGTGGTCGGTGGTCCAGACTGAAACCTTTCACCTTTCACCTTTCACCTTTCACCTTTCACCTTTCACCTTTCACCTTGATCCTTTCCCGGAAACCGGAAACCGGAAACCGGAAACCGTTAAAAAGGTTTAACTACCACCAACACCACAACCAGAATCAAAAACACCGCCGGCACCTCGTTGAACAGCCGGTACCAGCGCGAACTGCGAGTATTCTCGCTGCGGGCAAATACACCCACCAGGCGCCAGCACCACAGGTGATAGGCCACCAGCCCGGCCACCAGTGCAAGCTTGGCGTGCATCCAGCCCAGGGCCAGGTAATTGGGGTCGGCGATCAGCATGCTGATGCCCAGACCGACCGCCAGCGCGCCGCCGATGTGGGTGATGCCCAGCAGCCTCCGTTGCATGACCAGCAACAGCTCGAATCGCGAACCTTCCGGGTTTTCGGCGGCATAGACAAACAGCCGCGGCAGATAGAACAGCCCTGCAAACCAGGTCACCACGAAGACGATGTGAAAGGCTTCCAGCCAGATCATGAGCAGAGATTCCCAATCAGGATTGAATGTAGCGTCAGCTTGACGCAAGCCGGGATATTAAGGTATAACCTTGAGGTCCGTTACAAAAAAATCATGAAATTACAACATTATAGATTTCAAATAAACATAAAGGTGCGGCACAACCATCCGGTTTGGGGCAATTCGATTGAAGCGGTCTTGATTGGCCGCTTTTTTTTAACCGAAGCGGCGCCGTGCCTTCATGCTGCTTGACTTGAACTCGTCCAGCCACCATATTATCGGATGATCCCACTGTCCAGGATGATCGCTCAATGACTGCCTCCGAGCCCCTGAATTTCACTACTTCGGCGGCCAGCAAGGTTCGCGAACTGATCCTCGAGGAAGCCAACCCGGAACTGAAGCTGCGGGTCTACATCACTGGCGGCGGCTGCTCGGGCTTTCAATATGGTTTCACCTTCGATGAAAAGATCGACGAGGGTGACGTGACCGTGATCAAGGACGATGTCACGCTGGTCGTTGACCCCTTGAGTTTCCAGTATCTCGAAGGCGCCGAGGTCGATTACAGCGAAAGCCTGCAAGGGGCGCGCTTCGTCATTCGCAACCCGAATGCCGCCACCACCTGCGGTTGTGGCTCGTCGTTCGGCATTGCCTGAAATTCACTGGCCGCGAAGGGCGGTCACGCGTTAGAGTGTAGGCATGACCATCCTGATCGTACTGATCGGTCTGCTGATCAGCCATGTCGCGACCGGCTTTCGCCACCTGCGCGATTTTCGCTGGATGTTGTGGCCGATCCATTGGATGCGCCGCCGTTTCCCCGATTATCCCTGGCTGACTTTCGTGATGGTGCCAATGACCGCCGTGGTCGTGGCGGTGCTGGCGACCTGGCTGATGACCAGTCTGCTTGGCCTGGTGGGTTGGGCGCTGCTGGCCCTGGCCGTATTCATCTACACCCTGGGGCCGCGTGATCTCGATCGTGACGTTGCCATTCTGATCAACCGTGACAGCGGTTCCGAGCCTGCCGAAGTCGAAGAAAGTGCGCGGTTTATGCAGCTTGATGTGGACCGGTCCAGTCCGGTCGAGGCCGCAGCCGCCGTGCTCCATGCCGGCCAGTCTCGCTGGTTCGGAGTGCTTTTCTGGTTTGTGCTGGTCGGCATTCCAGGCGCCATCACCTATCGTCTGACCCGTATCGTGTTGCAGGACAAGAGCCTGTCGCCCGAAGAGCTGGACTGGCTGAGTCGCCTGCGCATGATTCTCGACTGGCCGGTGCTTGCGTTGATGACCGTCTCGGCGGCCCTGTGCACCGACCTCGACAAGGTCTACCGCGCCTGGGGCGAGCAGCGCCAGGAACACGGCCCCTGGCTGCTGACCCCGACCCTGCTGGACCGCGTCGCCGCCGCCATCGACACACATTGTGAAAGCTTCGACGAAGGCCTGCTGAACGGTCACCGCGTCGTGTGGCGAATGCTGATCCTCTGGCTGGTCATGCTCAGCCTCCTACTGCTGGCGGGGTGGTTGGTGTAAACCATGTTGAATCCACCCCCACGGGCCTTGTTCGTGTTTCGAAAAGCAGGCGTAGGTCGGGGCTACGTCCCCGACGGACCATGTTGAATCCACCCCCACGGGCCTTGTTCGTGTATTGAAGAGCAGATACAAGGAACAAGGCTCAAGGCGCAAGGAAAAGAGGGGCCAAAGGGCTAAAGGGTTAAGAGGCTAAGAGGCTAAGAGGTTAAGAGGCTAAGAGGCTAAGAGGTTAAGGGGTAAAGAAGACGACCCAACCAATCAAACCAACCAAACCAATTAAACCAACCAAACCAATGAAACCAACCAAACCAATGAAACCAACACAAGCTGCAACCGCCATCATCGCCCTGCTGATTTCCAGCCTTTCCCTGGCCGACTCAACCTGGATCCGCTGCGGCGGGCTGGTGGATGTGGCGGAGGGCCAAACCCTGGGACCACATACGGTCGTGGTCGCCGATGGGCGCTTTGGCGAAACCCGGCAGGGTCACCCGCAGGCCCCGGATGGGGTCGAGATCGTTGATCTGGGTGAGCTGATCTGTCTGCCGGGCCTGATGGACATGCATACTCACCTGTCCTCGGAGTTCACACCGCAGGCCTATATCCATCGATTTACGCTCAATGAAGGCGACCTGGCGTTACGCGGCGCCCATTTTGCCCGCATCACGCTGGAATCGGGTTTTACCACGGTGCGCGATCTGGGTGATTCATTCAATGTCACCATCGCCCTGCGCGAGGCCATCAACAATGGTCTGGTGCCGGGGCCGCGCATCTTCACCGCCGCCAAGTCCCTGGCCACCACCGGCGGGCATGCCGATCCGACCAATGCCTGGCGACAGGACATCATGGGCGACCCTGGTCCGCGAGACGGCGTGATCAACGGGGTCGACGAGGCCCGCAAGGCGGTGCGCCAGCGATACAAGGACGGCGCCGACCTGATCAAGATCACCGCCACCGGCGGCGTGCTCAGCGTCGCGCGCAGTGGCCAGAACCCGCAGTTTACCGATGACGAACTGGCCGCTATCGTCGAGATTGCTCGCGATTACGAGATGCATGTGGCCGCCCACGCCCACGGCGCCGAGGGCATGCGCCGGGCCATTCGTGCCGGTGTCCATTCCATCGAGCACGGCACCTACATGGAAGACGACATCATCGAGATGATGCTCGAGCACGGTACCTGGTACGTGCCGACCATATCGGCCGGCCGATTCGTGGCCGACAAGGCCGAAATCGACGGCTATTTCCCGCCGGTGGTGGCCGCCAAGGCGGCCGAGATCGGCCCGTTGATCCAGGACACCTTTGGTCGCGCTCATGCTGCCGGCGTGCGCATCGCCTTTGGGACCGACTGTGGCGTCTGTCCACACGGGACCAATGCACGCGAGTTCCAGCTCATGGCTGAAGCAGGGATGAGCCCGGCCGATGCGCTACGATCGGCGACCATCAACTCTGCCGAGTTGCTGGGAACCGACGACCGCATGGGTCAGGTTCGACCGGACTTTCTGGCTGATCTGATCGCTGTATCCAAGGACCCGCTGGAGGATCTGGAAGCCCTGATGGACGTGCGATTCGTCATGCGGGATGGAAAAATTTTCGTTTCTCCTTGACACCCACCCGACACGCCCTTTAATGTGAAATGCATCACGGAAGGCGGTTGGCATGGGTGTTCGAGCAGAGCAAAGCAGTACGACCCTGATTGGGCGAATGCGCGACCATCTGGATGATCGGGACGTCAGTGAAAATGTGCAAAAAGCCTGGTTGTACTGGGCGAGGTGCCTGCTGCTCTTTCATGACGATCGTTCTCCGCAATCCCTGCAACTGGAAGACATCGAGGCGTTCCTGGAACACCTCGACGCCAGTCGGCGCCTGACGCCGGCCAGTCGGCGCCAGGCCTTGATGGCCATCGAATGCCTGTTGTCTGACGTGGTCGGCATCGAGGTGCCCGGGCTGCCGGAAATGGTGGCCCGGTGCCGGGACAGTCTCAGGCCGGTCGTGCTGTCACCAGCCCAGGTCCAGCAGCTGCTTTCACATCTCCGCGGAGCCGATTGGTTGATGGCGTCCCTGGTCTACGGGGCCGGCTTGCGCCTGAAGGAATGTGTTCGTTTGCGAGTGCGTGATCTGGAGACCGACCGCATCGTGGTCCGAGACAGTACGGGTCGCTTCAGTCGCGAATCCGTCCTACCGCAACGCGTCCGGGAACCATTGCGCGAACATCTCGAAGAGATCAAGCTGCAACACATTCGCGAGCTGGCCGATGGGCTGGGCTCGGTCAGTCTTCCTGCGCGGATCAAGCCGGTTCTGGCCACTTCGCGAAGCTGGGCCTGGCAGTTCCTGTTTCCCGGTCCTTATGTTGCCACCCGGTCCGGCACCGGACCGGACCGTCATCGCGGTCACATCCCGGATCGTCAGCTGGCCAGCGTGCTGGAGAAGGCCGGACGTGACGCCGGCATTGACCAGACCGTGACCGCCAACACCTTGCGCAACAGCTTTGCCACCCACCTGATTCAGCGCGGTGTCGCCGTGGCCGATGTCGAGCGCCTGCTCGGCATCAAGCGTCCTGCCGCCAGTCACGGCGAACATCCAATATCACCGCTCAATATCCCCGAATCCCCCGCCGACCTCCTGGCCACCCACTGACTTGGATGCCGCGCCACCACAACCGTAGACCATATTGAATTGACCCCCACCCACTGGTTCGCGTGCCCACACCGGAGCCAGACACCGACACACATCGAATTGTCGTCGATATTTGATTTCTCATCCGTCGGGGACGTAGCCCCGACCTACAAACCCAACCAACAAACCAAACCAACCAAACCAACTCACCGGATGGTCGAAACCGGAATGGTGATGATCGGCAAGCCGATCGCATCGGTACGCTGCCGGCTGGTCAGTATCGAACTGCGCTGCTCGCTGCCGGTTTCGCCCAGGTAGTAATACATCTGGGCGACACCATGAAACTGCTCCAGCGTCACCAGATTGATGCGGGTGGTTTCATCGATCCCGGGCATGAATCCCAGGGGTAGGTAAAACCCGCGCAGCCCCCGGTCGGTGCCCAGCGAGGTATAGAACACGTTGAGAACATGATCGGCGATCAACGCATGTTCGACCACGTCGATGTCAAACCTGGCGCCCAGCTCAACGGCCAGTCTCCGATCGGCATACTCTCGCAGCTCGTCACGTTCGATGAAATGCGAGCGAATGACCAGTCGCGAACCGCGTAGCGGCTCGAAATCCTGCTCCGGCAGACTTTCGGCCAGCTCATCAATGGCATGCGTCACCAGGCGCTGCGCGGTCGACCCGGTCAGAGAATCCTGAAGCTGCCGAGCCGAACACCCCGACAAAACCAGCGCCACCCCAAGTACCAGCACCACCACAGCGCCCCGCACCCCGGAACCCTTATTGCGTAAACCGTAAACCGTAAACCGTAAACCGTTCATACATATAGCACTCGCATAACAATTCAGGATACCATGGTCAATCCAACATTCTGCGGGCGAACGAATCGCCCTGTATTCTGACTGGAATGGGTGATTCCAAGGAGTAAAGCCATGCGTTATCTGATCATGATCCTGATGTTTGCCGCCCTGGTGCTGGCCGGCTGCCAGCGCGACGAGGGCGATGCGGTCGAAGTCGAGGATGAAGCCGCTGAGGTGGTCGAAGAGGTCGAGGAAGATCTGGAAGAGATTCGCGACGAAGCGATGGAACGCGCCGAAGAGGCCGAAGAGGCGATCGAGGAGCGCATCGAAGATGAACGCGAAGACGTGGAAAATCTCTGGGAGCGTGCCGAACGACTGGCCGAGCAGGCCCGTGACGAGGTACAAAAGGCCTGGGAACTGGCCGAGGAGGAAGGAAGCGAAGCCTGGGAAGAAGCGAAGGTTGCGGCAGACCGAGCCCGTCAGCAGGCCGAGAGGGCCTGGCAGCGGGCCAGCGCAGCCTCAGGCGATGCCTGGGATGAAACCCGTGACACCACACGCTCATTGCTTGACGAGGCCGAGGCGGCCTGGGATCGCCTGCGCGGCACTGATGAAGAAGACGAAGCACAGGACATCGACGAGGAAGAAGCCGAGACCTGATTCGAACCGCAATGACCGGCTTTT
>SL_3KL_010_SEDDRAFT_10006539_pt1 | contig 10421 bp, 17 predicted proteins | sample SodLakKL_010_SED_2_FD_10381 | JGI IMG/M metagenome (IMG submission 10381)
CTCCTTCCGACCCTAAGTATGGGTTTTTACTCACTACCCCCAAAAGGGTATGATTAATGGGGGTTTTTTGAGTAAAAAATGGCATCTCAGGATTTATCACTTTTATAAATGCTCCTTTAGCATTTCAATAATTTTAGAGTTATTAATTTTGTTAGCATATCTTTTCATCTTTCTATCAATCTCACCGTGTTCAGCTTCAAAATCTTCCCATGCATCATTTGAAATTAATGAAAGATATTGTCCTAATTGATTAATATTCTCAATAGTCCCCTCTTTAGAGAATACACTCTGTACTCTCTGAGGAGTAAGATATTCAGAATAAAGATCAGCTATCTTATTAGCTTCAGTGTAATCCACATCTTTTGGGGGTTTTTCTTTAGGCATCCTCTCAAAGAATTCTTTATTCTTTTTCTTTAAGAGGAATCGTTCTCCTAAATGACTGTAAATGAAAACAGATTTAGGTTTGATAACCACCCCTTCAATAAGTGATCCATATTCATTTGTAATCCTTGTATCAAATTCCAAAGCATCTTTTAGTTTCTTAATTCCTAAAAGCCTCATTTTATCTGGAAGCCATTCAAATAGATGATGGAATTCAGCAGGAGAAGCAAATCCCATGTTAGCAAATTTGAAATCAATAGGAACTAATCGCTTCTCATCCCCATAATTTACACCCTTTTGAATTCCTGGGCCGATGAATTCAAAATAAACTTGAGTTCCTGGTTGACCATAATGAATCACATTTTCAAGATCTTTATATTTGGGAATCACATCCCAAATTCCATAGAAATTTTCTTTAGGTTTAAGAGGACCATTTCGTTTAAACCATTGCACTCCAGTTTTTGTACTCATAAGGCTGATGTTAGCCCCATGTAATTTTTCCTCTATATACACTTCCTCATCCATTAAATCAGGAAACTCCCTCATAAACCTTTGGATATATTGTTCCTGATAATGGTTCTCAATTCTTGAATATTTAGTAAACATCCTTTGGCTCCTTTGTTTTTACATAAACATCATCTCCTTTCTTTTTAGCCAGCTCTTTCCCTCTCTCTTTCATTTCAGCTTGTTTTTCTGAAGAAATTTCTGGCTTATTCTCTTTCCATTTTTCAACTTCACTTTGAATCTGAGTTTCATCTTCCATATGAAGTTTGTCAGGATCAAGCCCTTCAATATTTTTGGTTATTCTCATATGTCTGTTCAACATGGAATGAGTATAAGCAGTGAATTTATCATCATGATGCTTTTTTGCAATCTTCTTTTGATTACGAATGAATAAGTATTTCTTTTGAAGCTCCTTTACCCTACAAATTTCTTCATCAGGGAACCAATAAGAGTTGACTATATCAGCATCATAAGGACAAAGAGGAGCTTCACACTTCATATTGTGTTTACAAGGAGAATACTTATCTAGCATCTTCTTCCTCCAACTCCAGCAGACTAATGATACAGAGAGCGAAATACAATTTACCCATAGCCTTAATATCTTCTTCAGGATCATCTGAAAACTCCATGTGTTCATACACTTGATCAATAATTTCAGCCACTATAGGCATATAACCTGAATGAGCTAGAGGAAGGAATGTTTCATATGCCTCTAATTTAGAATGACCACTCATTTTAAAGAGCATGACACTCTCTGCTATCTCTTGGACATCATAACAGATGTCTATGGGAGATGATTTGACTGAAACAGGAATGATCAACATAAGACACAATACTAGACTAAGAATGAACTTTCTCATTATTATTACTCCTTAATTCATAACATTATTGTTAAATATCTGTTCTTAGCTACCTGAGTGAATGTTTGCTTCAAACATTTACGAAGGATGTTAGTGAGTTTACAGTTTTAAAATTTAACTGACTCCCTCGCAAAATAAATTTTGCTCAGGTGTTTAAAACCTTTTATGAAGTGAACAAATTTTTATTCGTCATAAAAATTTATTCGGAAGAAAAAACCAAAAAATTTATTAAGCAAAAATTTATTATTTGCTTCTATAATATAAGACACATGAAATGAGTAAACGTTTCATAAAATTTTTTTATCCAGTATTTTCAAGGGTTTCAAAGTATACCATTTTAGTATGCCCGGTGTTTTTATACCGGGTTTATAGCATTTACTTAAAGAAAAATACAGAAAAAAGTGCAAACTTTAGTTGGCAGTAATTTTAGTAAATTTTAAAAGTTTGGTTCATCTTCAATCATATCGTCTTCAATCATTCTTTCAGCTTCATCTCCTGCTATTATATTATCCATAATATCCCATCGTATATTATTAATATCCCAACGTTGTTGTTCAGGTTTCTTTTTCTTTGGCTTTACCTCCATAAAATTATTTCGTTCAAGCTTTTTAAATGCTTCAGCATAAGTTGAAGCTGTTGTAATGCTAAGTCCTGGAGCAGTATTCACTTCTAACACTGTGAACTTATTGGCAGCTTTAGTCCAAAGAATATCTACTGCTCCAAAATCTAGACCTGTCCCCATCATGATTTCAAAAGTGATTTCAGATAATCTTTCAATGTGGTCTGGTGGAACATCATCTACTTTTACGAATATGAAACCATTTGAAGAGTTTCTTATTTTCCAATTCACCCTTTTAAGGAGGATATTCATATCCCTTGCTTTTCTTTGGATTTTAATAACTCCCTCACCTTTTACATAATGTACTCTATATTCCGTTTTCTTAGGAACATATATTGTATATAAAGGAGCAGGAGCTACAATTCCTGGGCCATATTCTTGGACATCCTGAGGAGTATATAATGTAATCCCTGCCCCTCCATATCCATTAAGCATGTGTCGTGCCACCATTTCGTAACCCATGTTCAAATATTCCAAAGCTTTATTCCTATTGGTTGTGAATATTGGAACTAATTGGGCTGAGATGTTGTCTGAAACAAATTTCAAGAAGTCCAATTTATTGACAGCAAGCTTAACTTTTTCTGGATGATTAAGCCATTGAACATCGGGATTTTGAACTAGGGGATGGGTAGTATTTCCCCAATTTAATACCCATCTATTAGGTTGAGGTCTCCATTCAGAATCACGAAGCTTAATACTCCTGATTCCCATTACGTTTTTCAATAGGTCCACAGACTTTGAACCGCCTTTATACGATAAAATCCATACGCTCATCATTTTCCTCCTTACACATCATTTAAAGGTTCAATAAGTTCCAGAAAATCTTGCCATTCAGGGAGATACAGGAGCATTTGGATATGTCTTAATGATCTATAACAATCCAGAGTCCAGTTACGATATTTTAAATCTTCAAAATCATCTCCAAACACCTCCCTGAAGAATTGTTCTGGTCCTGATTCTGAGAATTTTTCTAGAATTTCCCTGGGAGTAGCAATCCTTCTCCCATAATCCTGGATGAGAGTTAAAATTTTTATCCACCTGGCCACTACAGCCAGATCAACTGTGCCTCGTAAAGCCCTGAATTCTAAGCTCATCTTTTCAATCATGGCTTTTAAGTTTATCGAAGCATATCTCAATTCATCTGTTCCAAGAACAAATAGTTCTTGTTTTCTTACTGCCTTTTCAATCCGATTTAAAATAGTATCAGCATTTGTTGCAGTGACACAAAATAAATTATCTTCTCTCTCTTCACCTGCATATTTGATTAACATATCTTCAAATATCAGGTAAATGAAAATTGTATTGAAGATGTGTATAACCTCATCTTCAGACACATTTAAGTGAATATGGATGGAAGCTCTATCACTATTATGAATTATAGTACCAGGACAAGTTAAAATAGAGTACAGATCTTTTAAAATAACATGTACTATCTTTCTTAGATAAGGACGTTTTGTAATTAACTCCCTATTTTCTGGACCTCTAAGAGATCCCTCGTCTGTTTCCATCCAATAGAGAGATTGATAATCATCCTCTTCTCTTGGAAGATGTTGTCCTTCAAACTCAATCTCTATCCCCACTTCTCCAGAGATAGGGAGTTTATCAATGTAATTATGTAGCTTCATGAATCGCCTCCTCTAGTAACTCCTTTAAACATTGAGTTTCAGGAAATAATTGTGGTTGTTTCCTTTTTGTTAAAAAACCTATTGGGTAGGTTTTATAAAAAAGTTTTTCAGTCGTAGGGTTGAGGGCAAAATACCTGTTAAATGGGAATACAGGGCTATCCATCCAAGTTAGATCATCCCTGGATTTTAGATCGAAAATTGTATCGAGCTTGTAGTAAGAATTTTTTAGTGGTTGTACAAGTCCCTCAATAAATCTTTCAAATCTTAATTTAAGATATTGAAATGAGTGAATATCTATATTGTCTCTACACAGACCGAACTTGTTTCGTCTGGCAGGCTTTCGAGAGATATAATAACATCTATCGAGCTTTACATACCCTAAAGGAATCATTCGAGTATCTACTGCTCGAAAGTCTATCTTCGTTTGTAACCTACCAGGGTAAAAGACACCTTTAAGATAGATTGGTGGTTCAACATCTTGAACATAGAATAGCTTATCAGGATAGTTTTTTACCCTGATGGCACTTTGTTCAAATCTAAGAACTAGGTGGTTTGTATTCACATAAGAATATTTCATATTATATCCTCATTGGGATTCCATATTCAAGACAAAGTTCTTCAGCTTTGTCTTTGTTACCCTCGTTGATGATATATTGGATATCCTTCTCTCGAAAGAAGGCATCTCCAACTATCAATCTTTGCAAGGCAAGATGAGAGTTTTTATAAATTAATCGAATCCATTCTTCTTTTTGAAGCCAGAAGTTAGAAAGAGTTCGATATTCCAATCCGTAGGATTTAGGCCGGAAACATCCAGCCTTTCCATACATTTGTTTTCGAATTTTATCTTCATCTAGAATTACAGAAGGCAATCCTAAGAAGAAGTCCAACTGCTTTGTGAGAGCAATGCATTTCTGCATGTGCATCTCATCTCTTGGATTTTCGTTTTCTGTCCATCCAATGTGGACATGACCTGCTCCTGTTCGGAACGGTCTGTCACCACATGGAGCAGGAAACTGTTTTCCATTTTCCCAGGCATTGAAATCAGGATCACACCCTAATTCCCTTGCCTTTGGGTCTTGCGCCTGAATATAGTCCAGGCTAAATGGGGCCACAGGAGTAATGACAACATCACCAACTCCAGCTACCATTTCTTGAAGTCTATGAAAGACTTCATTAATGGACAGAACAAAATCTTGTTCTGTATTTACTGGATCAATGTTAAATTCCAGAGCAAATCCATCTACCTGAACTGCTCCCCTATTCACTTTGTAGGGATTCTCTTTGTCCCCAGGAATGACGCCCCAGGCACAAATGAAATCATTTCCTTTTCTCAGGAACACTTCAGGATCAACCCCCATCTGAATCTTCATATCACATCCTCCTCATAAAATTGATTTATTGTTCTATAATCATCAAAATTAACAGTTTCAAATGTTGTATGCCATGGGATGACATACAACGTTCCCTTAGTTGAGTAGTGTCTTTGGATTATCATGCCTGAATATTCTTCTCCGATCCGCATTGTCTGATAATCATGATGAATCCTTACAATCACTTTTACATGTTCTGTTCCTTTATCTACTCCTTCTCCAAGATAGTAACCCATTGGGTTCCATTCCTTATCCTGTTCAGAAGGCGGTCTTTTTCCTATTACCTTGAAGTTAAATCTCTCATCATTCCGTTTCCAATGATTGTACCAGGGGACTTTAACCACTGGTTTGGGTTTTGGAGCTTCCAGTTTTCGGGTTTCCTTTATGACTTTCTGCGCTGCTTTATCATAAGAGAAGGTATAAAGGGTATGTTCCTTTGCAGGAAAAATATTGGGCCTTTGATTGTAGTCATTCCTTTGGAACACGGCATTTAATATACCTCTTTCAGAACTGAAAAAGATTCTTTCAGTTCCATTCCAAGAGAAATGAAATGGTCTATGCCCATTGGAAATGATATTAAGTGTGTTTTCAGTTTCATGCCAATAGACTAGAACTGCTGCCCCATCTATGTTTTTCCAGGTTTCTTCTATCCCATTCTTTGCAATGGAATAGAAAATTCCTTCAGAATCCGTATCAAATTTTTTATTGTCAATATTTAACTGTGATGTATTCCAGACAGTTCCATTATGCATCCCAATAATGGGATAATGATGAAACGGATGGGAGTTGTCTGTTGACACCTTCCCCTTTGAGGCCATCCTATTATGGCCTAAGATAAGTTGATTTACTTGTTGGAATGCCTTATGATACGAATCTAAATCTTTGAATTCAAAGGCATTTCCAGCCTTTTTGACCATGTACCAATTATAGCTGTTAGGGACAGCCAGAACTCCTGTCCCATGCCAGCCACGAATGGTATTCATTAAGAGAAGTTCTTTAAAGAGATTCTCCTCTTTGGTCCAGATCTTGCCCATGACTCCGACAATTCCACACATTACTTTACCTCCATTATATTGTTTAATAGATCAAAATACAAATCTTGCATATCATTATTTTTAAAAGGATATTCAGGGTGCGGTTGGAAACATAGACATTTTGGGTATTTTAGAATTTCTATGTCTATGTTTATATAATTATGCCTTTCTCTTTTAATTTTGTCCCTTTCCATGTACTCCTTTCTCTGGCTGTACTGAGAAAATCCTATAATCTCACCACTAAAATTAGGATTTACAAGAGAATTAATCTGCTTTAAATCCAAAACTTTATCAGTGAGAACTATTAAATCAACTCGCATCATTTGATGATGTGTACTTGTCACCTCTATTGTTTCTTCATTTTGAGGCACATCAATTTTATGAGGACGAGTATGATTATCAACGTCCTGAAATAATGTCCCCCCATTCATGACATGAAGGAATTGAGCCCCTCGACAGATACCTGCCATTGGTTTTATCCCTTCGTATTTTAAGAAGATTTGAGCTTCATTCATATCTCTCAACAAATGACAAGTTGTTTGAGGATGTTGAAGCTGCCTGTACAATATGGGAGATACGTCACTCCCTCCTGTAAATTGAAGAAGATCACCCTGATCAGGATGTGAAACTACAGTCCACCCCCTATTCTCAAACATACGTTCAATTAACTGGTCTCCTCCAATGACGTGAACTTTTTTCATCTAATCTCCTCTTGAAATTTGATTAAATATTTTACTAAAGTTTCCTCTTCTGCTCCATAAGAGGTTTCTCTAAACCCTGACCAGGGACAGAGATAGGTATGTTTTTTGGCAAAACAATCCCTCAATTTCTCATTATCAAAGAAAAAGGGTCCGACTGTTCTTTTAAATGAGGATTGAACTACAGTACCCGGAAAGGGTTTTTCTCTGTAAGTAGATAGAGAGGGTTTAACTCCTTCTTTTAAAAAAAGGACTATATCATTTGTTTTTATATCAACATCAATACAACAATGAATCATATAGTCATGTTTTAATCTATAATAACCCCCTTTATTTATCCTTACATGACCTATTAAACAGAAGGCCAAATAAGGATCTACCCCTCTCTTTGTTAGCCTATCCCACGCTACAATATCTCTCTCATAGTGATCTTCGTAGCTTTGTCTCGCAGCAGTGAGAGCTATGAGAAACATATTGTTTGGAACATCCAATTTCATTCGGATGCCCCGTTCAATGGCCAGTTTAGGGGACTTTGTGAAAAAGCAGGAAGCGAATATTGAGTCTTGTAAGACCCATTTTAAATATCGTTTCCCTGCTTTGGGATCGACTCGATTTTCACTTATTCGAGTGAGAATAAAGTCAAGCTTATCCCCTCTACGAGTTTGAAATCCGTCAGGTCTGCTAAATAATCTGGCATGACAGACCTGATTCTCATAAAGGGACAGCTTATATTCTACTTCTGCCCCTGGTTTGTAGCAGATTCCGTAAGTTGATAACTTAGTCAAGGAAGTCCTATGAAGATATTCATAGGCTTTTTGAATTCTTTCCTTACGGAATTTTTGAGAGAGAGTTAAAATATCAGTGGGCATATTCATACTCCACAGGAGGTTGAGGGATTTGGAAGGCTTGTTTTTCTGCCTTCTTAACTTCTTTTTTCAAAGCAGGCCGAATGAGAAGGGATTTTACTGCCAGGGTTGGTTTGGTCCTTTGTAAGTCTTGAATAATAATTCTGTTATTCGGAGCTGGACCAAGGTCCAGGACCACTTCCCCCCTGTCAAACCATTCATGTTGCCTTTTGACAACAAAATAGTACATTATTCCTCCTTTTCTTTATAATATTTTCCAAAAAGCCCGCATCCACCTAATAATAGGCTGATCCATGACCTTTCTTTTTCTGCAAGGGGACAATATCGAAATATAATTGTCATTTTGGCCTCACTGCCCAGGGAACATACCTCCGGGCGTGTTTCTTGCAGAAGATATGGTGTTTCCCATTAAACATGGCAAACACCATTCTATAGGGAGTTTCTCTTGTATGGCAGATATAACATTTAACGGACTTTACTTTTGTCATGACGCTTCTCCTCTTCTTTTATGGAATTTAAACAAAAAAAAATAGGGACAACCTGCTATAAACAGATTGTCCCTAAAACACAATCAGGGTGAAATCGACTAAATATGCTTGTAGATATTCAATCCGATTTTTATCCCTTCGTGAGTCATCAGAGGAATGTTGCCATTGGTGGTGGCAACTGTCCTGGTCTTCCCGGACTTGGACGGTCCGAGATCTTTGGAAAGATCCACTTTGATGACCAGCTCGTCATTCTTTACATCCATCTTTACATTCTTCATTTCTCTTCTCCTTTGGTTATGTGTTTATAAAAATATCCATCTACATTGAGACCATATAAGAATTTGAATTTTCTTATATGATCTTATGTAAATAGTTTAGGATTCTTCCAGACCTCTTCTGAATCACAAGTGTGTATCCTGCTGCTTTTAGCACCAGAATAGGCATTTTCTTTGAAAATGTTTATTTGCTCTTCTCCTTTAGTGATATATTTTAGTTATATATTTCATTTCTGAATAGATTCCTACCCTTCTTTGCTCTATCCAACAAGAATAGAGCTCTGTCTGTTGAGGATAATAGGTTAGATAAATTTTTAGAGGTATTTCACCCCTATGAAAATTTCTAATTTTTATTCTGAATCTCATTTCTCTTCTCCTTTTTGTTAAAATATTAACCTATACAATCTCTCATATTTCTTCATTAGAAACATTGCCTGTTGTCCATTGCAGATCCGTCTCAACCTGCAATAGACATGAAGCGGATTCATGTAATGTCTTAGTATCTCCATCTAAATCCACCTCCTTTTATGGCTTTTATAGTTTACCCATAATAAACAGCTAGGACATTTCTACCCTAGCTGTTCTTATAGGCCAAAGACTGGGACAGCACTGAAGCCAATAAACATTTTCAAAGAAAATAGACATTTAAATAAATTTAAGTGTCTATTTCAAAGAAAATGCCTATTGGGGCAATATGCTACTAGGCCAAAATATTCTCAATCTTTTTGAGCAAATCTTGCGGAATGTTAGACTTGCTCTTCACTTCTTCAGATCCTTGGTTCACCACTTTATTGGCCTGTTTGAAAAGCAGCTTAAGCCGCTTTTCAAGGTCCAAGGGTGAAAGAGGTTTGCTTTCTTGGGTGTACTCCCAGAAAGGTATTTTTGCAGCTTCATTTACCCTTGCCTTCTTTTCTTTGTCCAATTTGAACCGGTCCAAGTCTTCATCCCAACTTACTGGACCGAAATCCTCAATCCATGTCTTCAGGGCTTTTGCTCTTGAAGACTTAGGCATGACGGAGAAAAGCCGGTCTATGAGTGTCGTATCTCCATGCTTTTCAGCATGGGCAATAACACTCACGCCAGTCTGATGGATAAGTTCATCCATCTTCTTCCCTGCCTTTCGGATAGTCATGCAATTCCTGACTATCTGATCCCTGCTTAACAGCCTCATGTCTCTTCTCCTTTGTTTCTCAAAATTAACAGGCAATAAAAAAGCCCTAGTCAGGAAAAGGCACAGGACTGTAATAGGCATTGAAAATGTTTATTTTTGTTTCTTGCGAGTTTTTGTATCTCCAGTGTAGTAGGTGGAGATTGGTGGCACAACTTTGGGATCTATAGACTCTCTCATTATCAGAATCCTTTCAGGACTCATACGGGTCCTTTGAGTATGTTCTGATGTCGTTAATGCACTTGTAGGCTGTTTTTTCAGCCTTGGGAAACGCTGACCATACTTGCGCATAGCACTTCTCCTTTTCCCGTGCCTTTCCCTGACTAGGGCATTGTTGCACTAGTCGAGGTTTGCTCTCAAAAGAGCTCTTTACACCCTTCAATTCAGCGGTACTTTCCTTCCCCTTTCACTTCTCCACATGTGCATAAGTAAACTTCTGTTCAAGGGAGACTTTGCTACAAGCGCACTCTACCTTTACTAACAAGCCAAACTTCTGGACTTAATGCACATTTCGCTTTGAAGCTAGTCATGTC
>SL_3KL_010_SEDDRAFT_10006541_pt1 | contig 10419 bp, 8 predicted proteins | sample SodLakKL_010_SED_2_FD_10381 | JGI IMG/M metagenome (IMG submission 10381)
AATGTCTAAACGCAGAGTAGTAATTACCGGTATAGGGGCCCTTACACCGGTTGGTAAAGGTGCCCCAGAGTTTTGGAATGGGTTGATATCCGGGAAAAGCGGTGCCAAAAGCATCGATAATTTCGATATAAGCAACTCTCCCACCAAATTCGCAGCACAAATAGAAGATTATGACGCCTCGCAGTACATGAACTCAAAGGAGGCGCGTCGCATGGACAAGTTTTGTCAGTATGCGATGATAACCACCGAAGAGGCGATCAATGATTCCGGCCTGGATCTGGATCAGATCGACAAAAACAGGGTTGCTGTCATAGTCGGAAGTGGAATAGGAGGCATGCAGGTATTTTACCAGCAGGCTGTCGAATTCCATAATAAAGGTCAGCGCGGGGTTTCCCCTTTCTTTATTCCCATGCTGATACCCGATATTGCTGCCGGACAGATATCCATCAAATACGGTTTCCGCGGTCCCAATTTCTGTGCTGTCTCCGCATGCGCAACAGGATCACACAATATTGGACTGGCTTACGATGCCATAGTATCCGGTCAGTCGGACTATGCCATTGCAGGAGGGGCGGAAGCCCCTGTTTTCGGGATGGGGCTTGCGGGCTTCAACTCGGTCAGGGCACTTTCCACCCGAAACGACAGTCCGGAAACGGCATCACGTCCCTTCGACAAGACCCGGGACGGTTTCGTTCTCGGTGAAGGAGCGGGAATGATGTTGCTGGAGTCATATGAATCGGCAGTGGCTCGCGGGGCACGTATTTACGGGGAAATTGCTGGATATGGTTTTTCCGCGGATGCGCATCATATAACAGCACCGGATCCCGAGGGAACAGGGGTTATCCTTGCCATTACCAGTGCCCTTAAAGCTGCCGGAATCACAACCGAGGATGTGGATCATATCAACATGCATGGTACATCCACTCCGCTTGGAGATATTGCGGAAACGCAATCCATCAAAAAGGTCTTCGGGGATCACGCCTATAAGATCAATCTCAATTCCACCAAATCGATGACAGGACACACTCTTGGTGCCGCCGGCGCTATTGAGTCCATTGCCACCGTTCTGGCGATTTATCACGGTATTATCCCACCGACGATCAACTACGAACATCCCGATCCGGACTGTGACCTGAACTACACCACCAATGAGGCGGTAGTCAGGGATATCACGTATGGCATCAACAATGCGTTCGGCTTTGGAGGTCACAACACAACCGTGGTCTTTAAAAAATTTGTGGAATAGTGATTAAACGAATCCGGGCTCTGCTTGAGCGGAAGCAGCTCGATTCTGTACAAAAAAAGAAAGTCAAAGCCATCAGCGCCATGACCGGTTTGCCTGTTTGCAGGCCGGCTCTTTACCTGAAGGCTTTGCGGCACAGGTCGCTTGTTGCGGAACGTAATCTCGCAGCAACAGAATCCTACGAACAGCTCGAATTCATGGGGGATGCTGTTCTGGATCTTATTGTCTCTGAAATTATCTACAAAAAATATCCAGAGGCAGGTGAAGGCCTGCTCACGCAATTGAGATCCCGCTTGGTGAAAGGGGAAATGCTTGCTCAGATTGGCCGGAACATCCGCCTGATGGATTATATCGAGTTGGGGGATCGGGTAAAAAACCAGGGGGTGGAACACTCCGAAAGTGTCCTTGCGGATGCCTTCGAGGCCCTGGTTGGAGCTGTCTATGAAGATCATGGATATGAAGAATGTCGTGATTTTGTCGCACGGCTCTATCGACGGTATGTTGATTTTGACGAGATGATCTCTGCCCGCGACAACTTTAAAAGTATGCTTCTGGAATCGGCCCAGGCAAAAAAAATGCCGGCACCGGTCTATCGCATTGTCGGGGAATCGGGTCCGGGTCATGAGAAAACGTTTGACGTGGAGGTTCGCGTCAACGACAGGGTGCTGGGAACGGGCAGTGGAAAAAACAAGAAGAAAGCAGAACAGGCCGCCGCTCAAGAAGCCCTAAATATCCTGAGGAACATGTAGTTATTCTGTTGTATCTTCAAATTAACACTATTAGGTATATCGGTTCGGTATCGTTCACAATAATTCGAAGCAGAGTATGTCAGAATTGCCCATAAAAATAAAAAAGACGCCTCATTCCCGGTTGTCAGAAATCGATTTCGATCATCTTGCTTTTGGTGAACAGTTCTCGGATCACATGCTTGAGGTCCGTTATAGTGAAGGCAGATGGCACGACCCGCTTATTCTTCCTTACGGGCAAATCCCGATGTATCCCGCCGTATCCACATTGCACTATGGCCAGGCGGTCTTCGAAGGGATGAAAGCATACCAGTACAAGGGAGACAAGGTGAATATTTTTCGGCTCGACAAGCATTACGATCGGTTCCGGCGTTCGTGTGAGCGTGTTTGCATACCTGAGATTGCGGAGGATGTTTTCAAGGAAGGCATGAAGGCACTCGTTGAAATCGACAGGCAATGGGTGCCGAAAGAAAAACTCAAGTCGCTTTATATCAGGCCTATCGTATTTGCATCAGATCAGACACTGGGCCTTCGCGCCTCCGGAAACTACCGTTTCTACATCATCTGCAGTCCGGTCGGAAACTACTACTCGGAAGGCATCAAGCCTATTCGGCTTACCACCATGCCCAAGTATGTGCGTGCGGTGCTGGGCGGCGTAGGCGATGTGAAAGTGCCGGGAAATTATGCAGCCAGTCTGCAGCCCACGACCAAAGCGCAGCAGCTCGGATATACCCAGGTGCTGTGGCTGGATGCCATTGAACACAGGTACGTTGAGGAGGTCGGCAGTATGAATATTTTCTTCGTTATCGGGGATGTCCTGGTAACGCCTCCGCTTAACGGCAGTATTCTGCCGGGTATTACGCGTAAAACGGTCCTTGAACTGGCAAAAAAGAACGGAATGACCGTTCAGGAGCGGCCTGTTTCCATGCAGGAAGTGGTTGATTTTCACAGGAAGGGCACCTTGAAAGAGATATTTGGTGCAGGTACGGCGGCGGTGATATCACCGGTGGGCGTAATCCACCATGATAACTATCAGATCACCATCGGTTCCGATGAGATGGGGCCAGTTGCCCGATGGTTTTATGACAATATCACCGGTATTCAGCACGGAGAAGTCGAAGACCCGGATTCCTGGTGCACACTGCTTTGAACCGCCCCAAAACCGAAACGGAGTTTTAATGAAGCAATATCTGGATCTGGTTGATCGTGTACTAAAAAATGGCGTCCGAAAAGAGAACCGCACCGGCGTTGACACCATATCGTCCTTCGGTGAATTCTACAAAGTTGATCTGGCGGATGGCTATCCGCTGCTGACGACCAAAAAGGTGCCGTTTCGTTCCGTTATCCTGGAACTGTTGTGGTACTTGAGAGGCGAAGATCACATCCGCTGGCTGCGTGATGAAAACAATTGTCACATTTGGGATGCATGGGCCGCTGAAGATGGTCATGTCGGTCCGATATATCCGGTAATGTGGCGGCGTTTCCCCTATTATGAAGAGCAGGAGGTAGACCTTGATGGGGATGCCGGAACACTGAAAAAGATGGTGTATGACAAAAAAGAGTACGACCAGATCCGTAACGCGCTCGAGCTGTTGAAAACCGATCCGCACAGCAGACGTATCGTAATCAGTGCATGGCATCCCGGGCTTTTGAGCCAGATGGCCCTGCCGCCATGTCATGTGATGTTCGTATTCAACGTTGCGAACGGACGGCTCAACTGTCATCTGACCCAGCGCTCTGGTGATATCGCACTGGGAATACCATTCAACCTGGCCTGTTATTCAGCACTAACTATTGCAATGGCCAGGCTTACAGGACTTGAGCCCGGTTTGTTCGCTCATACCATTGTGGATGCGCACATTTATATCAATCACGTTGATGGTTTGAGAGAGCAGTTGTCACGGGAACCCCGTCCGCTTCCACGTCTTGAGGTTACAGGCAATGATATTGATGAACTGACGCTGGAAGATTTCAAGCTTGTTGATTACAATCCGCATCCACGCATACCTTTCGAAGTAGCCGTCTGAGTCATGGACAGCAAGATCATCAGCATGATAGTTGCTCACGACCCCAACCTGGTCATTGGCAGGGAAGGCACATTGCCATGGCGCATACCTGATGATATGGCACATTTTAAAAAGAGAACTACCGGACATGCCATAGTGATGGGACGGGGGGTATTTGAAGAACTTGGGGAAAAGCCGCTGCCCAATCGTCGTAATATCGTACTGAGCCGTTCCAGAAGCTATGAAAATGTGGAAGTATGCCGGAACCTGGATGGAGTACTCGAAAAGTTAAAAGACCAAAAGAAGTTTTACATTATCGGCGGAGCAGAGATTTACCGGCTCTTCTATCCGGTCTGCAACCGCCTGGAAGTGACCCGGATCCACCAGGAGTACCATGGGGATACCTTTTTCCCGGAATACCGTCACGAAATCGGTACTGTATGGGAAGAGATCTGTCGGGAAGAAAGGCGCGATTTCACATTTGTTGACTTTGAACGAATCCGCAAAGCATGACGATCCGAATATTTTTCGCACTGCTGGTTACTCTGCAGACCTTGTTGCTCACTTCGTGCAATCCTGCAACAGCTGATATTCCGGTCATCGTACCGTTAAGTGAGTATGAAAACAATATCCTTGATTCCGGGGGGGAACTGCTGGAAGAGCAGGCTGCCCTGGACATACATTTTTATGATCTGGATCTGAACGTAAACCCTGCTGACAGCACCATAAGTGGGGTGGTGAATACGCAGGCCCATGTCATCGGGAAAACCGGCAGATTTGTAGCACACCTGGATACGGTATTCATCGTTTCACAGGTGATTTATCATCAACCGGATGAAACGGATATCTCACTTGGGTTTTATCATGAGAATGGTCTGGTTGTGGCAATGCTTCCCGGTGTCCTGGACTCGGGCAACCACCTGAATCTGAGCATTCATTACTCGGGAATGCCGCGAAAGGCACCGAATCCACCCTGGGAAGGGGGATTCACCTGGGAGCGGACCCGTGAAGGCAAACCATGGATCGGCGTATCCTGTCAGGTTAATGGCGCCGATATTTGGTGGCCGGTAAAGGATCATCCTTCGGACAGGCCCGATTCCGTGTCCCTGCGCATTACGGTTCCGGAAGAGGTCGTGGCGGTCTCCAACGGGGTCTTGCGATCTGCGGTTCAGCATCAGCCTGGAACACGCACTTTTCACTGGGTAACCAATACCTCTATCAGCAACTACGCCGTCAGCATCAATATCGGACCTTATGTGGAGGTTGTCAGGCCGTTTCAAAGCATATCCGGAGAGGAATTCCCGATTATTTTCTGGGCGCTTCCTGAAAACAGGGAGAGGGCAGGGGAACTGATGGATCAGGTTGTGGATCACATGCGCTTTTTTGAAGCTCTGCTGGGACCGTATCCTTTTCGGCACGAAAAGTATGGAGTTGTGGAAGCACCTTTTTTCGGTATGGAACACCAGACCATTATTGCTTACGGTGCAGGATACGAAGATGATACGGTATTCGACACCGGCTCCGGCTTTGACGACCTTCATCATCATGAACTGTCCCATGAGTGGTGGGGGAATTTTGTAACAGCTTATGACTGGAAGGATTTCTGGATTCATGAAGGGTTCGGCACGTACATGCAACCGCTTTATGCGGAACATCTGCATGGAAAAGAACAGTACCGCTACTTCATGAAACGCATTTATGAGCGCATTGAGAACAACATGCCGATAGCACCGGAAGAATCCCGCACCACGAGAGAGATGTTTGAAGGAAGGGACATTTACATGAAAGGCGCATGGGTGCTGCACACACTCAGAAAACTGATCGGCGATGATGATTTTATCCGTTCTCTCAGAAAAATGACATATCCAGACGGTTTTCCTGCAGATAGCGGTCGCCCGGAAACCGGAAAAAGGGCGTCAGTCCCGTCCCGATATACTGACACCGATGAATTTATTGCCATTGCAGAGGAGATAACGGGCCGGGATCTTGGATGGTTTTTTGACGCTTACCTTCGATACAGTGCCTTGCCCGAACTGCAGGAACAGAAACATGAAAACGGAATGATCCTGACCTGGTTGGTACCATCAGGCCGTGATTTTCCCATGCCTGTGGAAGTATGGGATGGAGAAGAGCGGCAGGTGGTGGTCCCTGACGGTGAATCGGTCATTACAGTGTCCCGTCCGGAAGCGCTTCGTGTCGACCCTCACAACAAGGTGCTCAGGGCCGGCATGTTTCATTGATGGATCGGATATGTTTTGCTGAAAGGACCGGTTACAGATGCCGGTTTCCGTTATCGGGCAGTATTGAATCGCTGTCCGGGTTTTGGACCCTGTTTTTTGGGGATGAGACATTCAAACTATCCTCCTCAATAAACTCATCATGTTCAGCGGTGAAGGAGATAGGGTCTGACCATTCTCCGGAAACCCCGTAAAAATCTACTGCCATGACTCTCGCTACATACCGGCCTGCTTCGGGCAATTCGGCTGTAAATCGGTTTTTGTGGTGAAGCGTAAGTACATGATGGATACGCTCCTCTGTATCCTGGTAAATATGGACCAGATACCGATCCGCCATGTCAACTGGATTCCACATCATGGTTGCCGAAAACCCGGTCTTGTCTTCTGAATGTATCTCTGCATCTGCTTCCGGATCACTGTCCGGAACCGAATCTTTCGTCTGACGTTGTGGAACAACATAGGCGGTTGTCATATGTGGCTGTGCCGGAGGCATGACTCCGGAATAATTAGCCGTTGTTATGCGGCCCATCAGGCCCTGGCCAGCGGGAATCTCACAAGGAGCATCACGGCAACGCCACAACAAGGTTCCGGTTTTTGATGTAAGAATCATGCCCGATTCGCCCCGACAGTGAACACCAAAAGAGACAGGTGGTGCATCTTGGCTGTGATAAATTGTTTCATCAAAGCAGCGAACAACATCAGGAAAAGAGGACTCGGGCAAATCGTTTTCGAACAGCATTTCAGCACTTTTGAGTATCAATTCAGATCCATCCGATACCATGGTTACCCTGGAAGCGGGATAGAGGATCATGGTCCCGCCCGGGCTAAAGTCGATCAGGGCGAAGTGTCTGGAGCAGGTTTCTACAATATCACCCGGAAGCAGTTCCTTGTTTTCCGGGATGTCATGGGCCTGGCCGTCACGCTCCACTTTCAAACACCGGTGTGAAAAGGCTACCCGTGCAAAGGGTGGAGGCGCCATGATATCGGAGCCCGTCCGTTCATCCTCCGGAAGGATGCTATTCGGAAGGATGCTGTCTGGAAGAATGCTGTCTGTGGAAATACTGTCTGGAAGTATGCCGTCTGTGAGAATGCTGTCTGTGGAAATACTGTCTGGAAGTATGCTGTCTCTGAGAATGCTGTCCGGCCGGATGGATTCTGTTTCTGTTATATCCGGAATGGTATAAGAGTTCCGTTTCTCGATTTTCAGAGCTTCCGCGGTATCTTTATTTCCAAATTCAGAAAGCTGATGTGATACCTCCGAACTGGCATAGGCGGATCCGCTTTCCGTCCAGATACTGTCTGTCCCTGTCGCCAGAAAGACAGCGACGAGTCCGGCTGCAATGATAAACGCAATGATTCGGTAACTCATGAGAGTCAGATGTCGAGGGATACTTCTTTGAGATGGACTACATAATGCTTGATAACCGGCTTAGTCAAGGCCAGGATATGTTGATTATCAGATGCTTTTGAGAACTCAACTGCCACATCATCGTTCTGGAGTATCCAGATGCCGTCACTGTGGTAGGTATAAGCTTCGCTTTGACTGAAATCGTGGAACAGGTAACAGTCTATTGTTTCCTCGTCAGTTGGCAGTTCCATTCGCCTGAGTGCATCTGCCGTCTGTTCTTTCCAGTAAGTCAGCTGTTTTCCCGTTGGCTTCCTGTCAAGGAAAGTGGTACGGAAGAAATCGCGGTTGAGAAAACGCCGGCATAAATCACGCAACACGACCTGATCAAAATGCTGCCAGTACTTCAGATTCATCAAGATATCATTATCATCGAGATCTGCAAATGAATTGAGTATCTTTCTGTTGACTTTTTTTGACGCGGCCTCTTTGTCCTTGAAGAAGAATTCCAGTGCAGGGGAATAAAAGGGCAGGTCAACTCCCTGGTCCAACAGTTGTCGCGCCCGTTGGAGTATGGCGAGAAGCAATTTGTCACCGCCCAGTACGGTTTTGTGCAGATAGACCTGCATATACATCAGGCGGCGCGCAACAATATAATTTTCAATGGCATAAATGCCTTTTTTGTCAATTACGATATTTCCCTGATAGACGCGCATGGTCCGGATGATCCGGTCAATACCGATGGCGCCTTCCTGCACGCCTGTAAACATGCCATCACGCCTTAGGTAGTCAAGGCGATCAATATCCAGCTGGGAAGAAATAAGCTGATGCAGGAATTTTTTGGAGTATTTTCCGGTAAAGATGGCTATGGCCGTATCCAGCTGTCCGTCAAACTGGCGATTGAGGTCCTCCATCAGCATCAGGGTGAGTTCCTCGTGATGGGTGTTCCGGATAATGCCTTTTTCCAGGGTATGTGAAAATGGACCGTGGCCGATATCATGAAGAAGAATGGCAATCAGTGTGCTTTCGAATTCCTTGTGGGTAATGGTGGTGTCTCGCTCCCTCAGATGTTGAAGCACCCGCTGCATGAGACCAAGTGCTCCCAGTGCATGTGAAAAACGGGAGTGTTCGGCACCGGGAAAAACCATATTTGCCAGCCCAAGCTGACGTATCCTGCGAAGTCGCTGTACATAAGGATGATCAAGCAATTTCAAAACCAGTCCTTTCGGCACATGAATGAAACCGTGGACCGGATCCGTGAATATTTTGTATTGGGTGGATTTATCCATAAATGGAACCAGGAATCTGCACAAGGTAACGATGCCGTCGGTGCCGGACGGCTGCAACCGTGCTGTCTGTGAATGATATTTTTACTGCAACTTGTTGCAATTGAAATTACTATCATAAGGTACTGAAATGGTCTGTGAAAATAAGTATTATTTGACCTTCGGAACATCTTAACTCTGGAGAAATATGACATTTGACAAAAGAGCAGTAGAATTTCTGGAAAATCTGCTTGCGACCCCGAGTCCGGCTGGATTCGAAAAAGCCGGACAGCAGGTTTGGCTGGATTTTGTCAGGCCTGCAGCTGACCTGGTTGAAACCGACACCTATGGCTCGGCGGCAGCGCGGCTGGATGTTGACCCGTCAGCGATTACCGTGATGCTCGAAGCGCATTGTGATGAGATCGGGATGATCGTTCAATATGTCGATGAATCCGGATTCGTCTATATCAACAGGGTGGGAGGCAGCGATCCTGGTATTGCCCGGGCCCGCAAAGTTTTCATACACAGTCGTGACGGGATCGTCAGTGGCGTGATCGGCAATACGGCCATTCATCTCCAGGACCGTGAAAACAATAAATTGCCCAAATGGAGTGATCTTTTTATAGATATCGGGGCGTCAAACAGGGAAGAGGCCCTCGGCATGATACGCATCGGCGACCCTGTCACGCTTGCCGAGCAGTTTGAATTCCTTTCAGACGACCTGATTACCGGTCGCGCCCTGGACAACAGGATTGGGGGATTTGTCATTGCCAGGGTTATTGAAATCCTGCAATTGAGGCGTTCGGAACTGGACGTCAACGTTATTGCACTGAATGCCGTCCAGGAAGAAGTTGGCGGATTCGGGGCGCGTATGATGGCCTATCGATATGAACCTGATGTCGCTTTTGTTACCGATGTGACCCACGCCACGGATACCCCCGGCATCAATCATAAACAGCACGGGTTGGTAAAAATGGGCAACGGTCCTGTGATAAACCATGGTGGCGCCAACCACCCGGTAGTTCTGCATCATTTTGAACAGGTAGCGGAAAAAACCGGCATCCCGCTTCAGCGGGAAGCATCCGGATCACGGACCGGAACCGACGCCGACAGTATTTTTTATCAGAAACAAGGGATACCCATAGGACTTGTTTCCCTGCCCCTTCGATACATGCATAGTCCTGTAGAAATGGCCTCTGTTTCGGATATCCTTCAACTTACAGACTTTCTGGCCGAGTCTGTGCTTGCCTTGCAAAAAAGTCAGAAATTCACTCTTTTTGAATAACGGGATGTTCTGGTGCGTCGGCTGACGACTGGCCACCGGTTCAATGACGGGACGAACGCACAAAAAAAAAGCCATTATCGATTGCTCGAAATGGCTTTTGTCAAAAGTATAAAAAAAAGAAGAAATCGGGATTTCTTCTACTCTTTTTTACTGTTTTGGATATCAACACGGATTTCCTGAGACAATTTTTTAAGATCCTGGAGTGTTTTTCTTGCACGAGTTCCAGCAGTTTTATTACCCTTGCTGTAGAACTTCTCCATATCCACCTCTAAATCATCAACCAAAGTTTTTA